>TBL_comb47_HYPODRAFT_10000914_pt1 | contig 38773 bp, 22 predicted proteins | sample TroBogypolimnion_40_FD_10682 | JGI IMG/M metagenome (IMG submission 10682)
GGTGTTTTTCATGGCCTGCGCGGAATTGTGGGGTTTTCGTGGCGGCGAAGAATGGCTGGTATCGCATTATCTTTTTTCTCCCCGACGCAGTTGATGGTTTGCTCGCCAACGCATCCCCCCAAACGTGCGACTGCGCACGTTCTGCTTGTGCCTTAGTTTGGGGCGAATTACCTTCCGACGAAAAATGTCCTGTGCGCGCACAAGCTAGAATTAGGTTGTGATCCGCGCGTGGACGTTGGAAAAACAACCGCCGGAAAATCTTATGAAAATCATCGCGCTCATCGGCGTGTTTGCCGCCAGTTTGCTCGCTCTGTACGCACAGCCGGTGGCGACGATCGATCCGACCGGCATTGCGCTCAACCAATCTTTCATTTGGACGGTCGACCAAACTGCCACAAATGAATCGCTGCACGTCGGGTTTCGGCGGGAAATTTTTCTTCCCGCCGCCCCGTCGCAGGCGCGGTTGCATTTGTTTGCCTACACGCGCTATCAACTGTTTGTGAACGGCGAATATGTCGGCCGCGGACCCAATCGGTTTGAAAACCGGCGGCCGGAATATGACACTTGGGACCTCGCCGCCCGCTTGCGCCCGGGCAGCAATGTCGTGGCGGTGCTTGTGCATCGCGATTGGCCGGGGATCGATCCGCGCGGGTCGGCGCAGACGTTGAGCCGCATCCGGCGCCATGTGCCGGGTTTCACCGCGCGCTTGGAAATGGTCGGCGGCGGCAAGGAAACCGTCATTACCTCGGACGAAAATTGGCGCGCGTTTGCCGAGCCGGGTTTTGGCCGTCCCCGGCACCATTCTTATTCGTCCATTCCCGAAACTTACGATGCCCGAAATGCTCCGGGCGCGTGGACGGCGCTAGATTTCAACGCGACGAATTTGCCCTTCGCTCAAAAAGTAGACACCGGCGCTGCGGTAGTCTGGCCGGCGCTTTCGCCGCGCACCATTCCTTTGCTGCGGGAAAAAGACGTGGCGTTTTCCGGCGCGCCGGATCCGATGGCCGGGGCTTTGACGAATGGCACTGAAATCATTTTTCGCAGTCGCCAAATTGTCCAAGCTTATTGGAATTTGGAAATAGACGCGGCCGCCGGGACGAAGCTGGTGGTCACGCCGTTGTTGCCGGAAGGCAAACGCGGCGCATCGAGTGTGTATATTTGCCGCGCGGGTCGTCAGCGGTGGATTGGCGGCGACACCTTTGCGTTCAACGCCCTTTCGGTGCGCGTGGAAACCGGTTCGGTGGCCGCCCTTTCGGCGCGGTTGATCGAAGTGCTGTATCCGTTTGAGAGGTTTGGCATGTTTGCCAGCAGCGATCCGGTGCTGGATCGTGTGTGGCAATTGACGGCGCGCTCGCTGGAATTGCTGAGCGAAGATGCATACACCGATTGCGCCGACCGCGAGCGCTCGGAATGGATGGATTGCGATCCGCCGATGTACGACGCGTCGCGGGTGATGGAAGCCGGTCCCGGCACTAATGGCGACCGTTGCTGGAGCGACCCGCGTTTGTTTGCCAACATGCTGCGGCGCGTTGCGTTGACGCAGGAGCCGGATGGCATGTTGCGCGCGCGCACCTGTTCGGAACTAATTGACATCCACACGCGGATGGAAGACCGGGCGTGCGATTGGGTGGAAGGCTTGCGCAAATATTACGAGGCCACCGGCGATGCGGCATTGATCCGCGAATTGTGGCCGTATTGCGAACGCTTGCTGGAATGGTTCACGCAGCACCAGATGCCGGACGGTCTGGTGCGGGCGCGCGAGTGGATTGCTTGGGACAACCCGATGAGCTACGCCACGTGTGAAGGCGCGGCCAACAATGCCTTCGTGCAACGGGCGTTCGCCGACGCGGGGTGGCTGGCGGGCGAGATTGGCAATAACGCGGCGGCGGTGCGCTGGCGCGGCGCGGCGGAAAAAATGAAAACCGATTTCAACCGTTTGCTGTGGGACGAATCGGTCGGCGCTTATTGCTCGGCAGTGGGCACGCCGGAAGTTATACTAGGCGACCGGATGTTCAAAAAAGTTATCAGCCTGAAATCGGCGGCTGGCCGCACCGAACCGACCTTGCACGCGAATCTCTTTGCGCTGGATCGCGGCCTGGTTCCGCCCGCCCGCCGCGACCGCGTGGTGGCGTGGACGTTGGCCCACGAGGATCAAATTCGGCAGGTCATGGCGAATTATTATTATTTCAAAATTCTTTACGCGCTGGACCGGACGAATTGCGACCAGATCGTGCTCGACCGGATTCGGCATGGCTGGCACGCAATGGTGGATTCGCCGTGGCAAACCAGTTGGGAAGCGCTGGGCGGCGGCTCGAAGGTGCATTGTTACGGCATTGTTCCCGGCTACATTTTAAGTACTTACGTCCTCGGCGTGCGGCGCGACGCGCCGGTCGCAAAACATCAACTCATCATCGAACCGCATCTGGGCGACTTAACCCGCGCCGCCGGCGTGGTGGTGACGGAATTTGGTCCGGTGCCGGTGACGTGGAAAAAAGAAAATGGCACCCTGCATTTTACCGTCACTATTCCGGCTAACACCGGTGCAACGCTCGCTCTGCCCGCTGCCGCCGGCGACAATGTGATTGAACTTGATGGCCAAAAGCAGCGCGGAAAAATTCTCGGCGCGCGCTGTTTGCTCGCGTTGAAACCGGGGGAACACACTGGCAGTTATTAGCGGAAAACCGCGCGCATCGATGCAAATAAAATCCCTAATCTTGCTGCTGTTGGCGACCCTCGCGCTGGGCGGGAGATTTTCCAGTTTGGCTGCGCCGATCACTTGGAGCGCCCCCGGCGCCATTGTCGGCGATGCGGATATTGCCACGGCTGGCAGCCCGGTTTATGCCTACGACGATGCGAACAGTTCGACGGCGGTCAACGGCGTGCCGTTCGGCGCGGCAAATAGTTCGACGAGTTGGAGCACGAATGTAGCGCTGAGCGGAAATTACTCCTGGACCACCAGCTCGTACGGCAGCGGCGCTGGTAATCCTTGGAATGGTTTGAGTTCTTTTTACCAAACACTTTTGCGCGGCGGCGCTTATGCCAACAACAATGGAACGATGACGGTCACGCTCAACAACCTCACCGTCGGCCACGCGTATTTGGTGCAGGTGTGGGTGAACGACAGTCGCGCCTTGGCGGCGAGCCGCACGGAGACGGTCAGTAGCAGCGGGGGCAACAGCGTCACGCTGGATTACAACAACACCGGCGCGAGCGGTGGCGTCGGGCAATTTACGATTGGCAACTTTACGGCGGATGCCACGACGCAGGTTTTTTCGCTGACGGGCGTTTTGCCGGTGGGGGGCAACTCAGCCCAATTGAATGCTTTGCAGTTGCGCGATCAAAGCGTGGTGCCCGCGACGAATTTTGTCAGCGTCACGCTGACGCCGGGGACGTATCACCAGCAGATTTACGGCATCGGCGGCAATCTGGCCGGCGGCGAGCAACTGGCGTTGTACAACAACAGTACCGGGCTGCTGACCACGGCGTTTTCACCGTCCGGGTTGAATCTCAGTTTTATCCGAATTGATAATCCCTACGGTCAGAGCGAGCCGCCGTTTAATAATTTAGCCAATGCCAATAACGTGGTGATCTCGGCGTTTCGCGCGCTACAGCCAAAGGGAAAAATCATGATGACTTCCTGGTCCCCGCCGGGGTATCTCAAAAATACGGGCAGCGCTTTCAAGGGTACGCTGGTGACCAATGCGCAGGGGAAATTTGATTACGCCGGTTTTGCCAACTGGTGGGTGAATTCGCTCCAGTATTGGCAGAGCAATTCGTCGCTGCCGGATTATGTCTCCATTCAAAACGAGCCGGATTGGTATCCGTCCAGCGGCACCAACAACGCGTGGCAGGCCGGCTGCGAACTCACCGCGAGCGAAGGCACTTATGCCGGTTATCCGCAGGCGTTTCTGGCCGTCACCAATGCCTTCCGCGCCAACGGCTTCGGCGGGATCAAGATGATCGGTCCGGACACCGAAGGACTCAGCGGCAACATGGTGCCGAATTATCTCAACAACCTGCCGGCGGGCGCCATCAGCGCCGTTGCGCATCATCTTTACGGCAATAATGTTTCCACCACCGGCGCTGGCTTGTTGAATACGCTCGAATCGCAGTACCAATGGTGGAACATCCAGAAATTCATGACCGAATACGACGGCGACAACTGGGGCACCAATTATCCGGATTGGATGGGACCGGCGGTGACGATGCACAATGTCTTTGCGCTGGAAGAAGCCAACGCGTATCTCGTCTGGAGCCTGTATTACGGACTGCTCTACAACGCCAACGGCGCGCCGGCAACGGATAAATATTATACCGTTGGCCACTACAGCAAATTTATTTATCCCGGCGACTGGCGCGTGGACGCCGCCAGTTCCGATCCCAACCTGCTCGTTTCGCTGTATTATCATTACACCGGGTCGGCGGTGAGTTATCGCTTCTCCGCCGTGATGATCAACAAAGCCAGTTATCCGGTTTTAGTCACGCTCAACACCTCCAATCTCTGGTCCAGCGACGTTATGCAACGCGCGTGGCAGGTGTACAAAACAGCAAACGAAGGGCCGGCGACCTTTCGCCTCACGCTGGTAGACAGCGCGAGTGGGGCCAGTCTGACCAATCAAAATAAATCCGTGTGGCTCGCGCCCAATTCGCTCGCTACCGCCGTCATCAATACCGGCCTCGCCTCCTCGCCGCCGAATCTCAGTGGGGCGTGGAGCAATCAAACCGTGACGCTGAGTTGGCCCAGCGACCACTGGGGCTGGATTTTGCAAGTGCAAACGAATCGGCTCGAGCTCGGGCTGGCGACCAATTGGACGGATGTCGCTGGCAGCAGCAACAGCACCAAAATAATTTACGCCGTCAATCCGACCAATGCGGCGGTGTTTTTCCGGCTGCGGCATCCGTAGCCGGCTGGTGCGTCAGCCGGTGCCGGCGGATTTGTGGGTGCCGCCCAGATATTTCACCACCGCCTCGGTGCGCGAATTGACGTGCAGTTTGCCGTAAATCCGCCGCGCATGTTCGCGCACCGTGTCTAGACTGATGCCCATGACGCCGGCGATTTCTTTGTAGCGAAAACCGTCGGCCAGCAGTTGCAACACTTCCTGTTCGCGCGGCGTGAGCGAGTGTACTTGCGTCTGGCTACGGCCGAATTTCTGAAAATATTGTCCAACTTTGGCCGCCATGTGGCGCGTCAGCGGCAGGCCACCCGCGCGCGCTTCCTGCATGGCTTCCAACAGCTTGTCGCCGATGGCGCGCTTGAGCAGGTAACCGCTCGCACCGGCTTTGAGCGAATCAAATAGATAATCGCCCTCGTCATAAACCGTCAGCATGATGATTGGCGTCGCGGGGAGGAGGGCTTTCAGGCGGGACACGCATTCGATGCCGGACATGCCTGGCAAGCCAATGTCCATCAACACCACATCCGGCTTAAGCGGAGCAATTTCTGCCAGCGCCGTTTCACCGTCGGCAAACGTGCCCGCACAGCAGAAGCCCGGCGAGCGGTTGATGAAAGCGATCATCGTTTTTCGCAGGCTGGAATCATCTTCCACCACCACCACGCGCGCAGCTTCGCCAGCGGCCGCAGCGGGCGCTTCGGAATTTTTGGGCGGTTTGGTGGGCATTTCAATCACACCTGTCGTTGTAGGCGCAATTAGTCGGGCGCGCCATCGCACGTTTGGGGGGATGCGGCCAGTTTTTCATCCTCGGAAATTTGGTTGTGGCAGCGGAAAATACAGTCGCACCGTCGTGCCCTCGCCGGGCTGGGTTTGCAATTCAAAACGGCCGCCGATTTCCTGCATCCGCTGGCGCATGTTGCGGAGGCCGGTGCCGCCCGCCCGCGTGGCGGTGGCATCAAATCCCCGGCCGTTGTCGGTGATGAGAATCCGGCAGCCGGTATCATCGTTGCTGAGTTCGATGCGCACCAGCGACGCGCCGGCGTATTTCAAGGAGTTGGTGAGCGCTTCTTTATAGGCCAAAAAGACATTGTGCCGCACCTCGGCGTGGACGGAGCAGGCGGGCAGTTCGGAGGGAATAATAAACTGATATTGGCGCGGCATTTTTTCGAACAGCTCGTCCGTGCGCCGGTTCATGTATTCCACGAGGCTGTGCAAGGAATCATTTTCCGGCCGCACGGCCCAGACGATGGCTTCCAGCGACTGCGTCATTTCCCGCGCGGCGGCGGAAATTTTTTGCGTCTGCTCGCGGAGTTCGTCCGGGCTTTCGGAGTTTGCGCCGGCCATGTCGCCGAGCAGCGCCACTTCGGTGAGACTCGCGCCAAGATCATCGTGAATGTCGCGTGCGATCCGGGAGCGTTCGCGCTCCAGTGCCCGCTCGCGCTCGAGCGTGGCCAGTTTGCGCCGGCTGCGGACGCGCTCCGTCTGGCGTGCGGCGAAGCCGGCTCCGCCCAGCAAAACGATGATTGCGCTGACTTGAAACCAGCGATTTTCCCAGAAGCGCGGGGTGACGATAAGCCGGAGTTCGGCCTGATTTTCATTTTCCACGCCGGAATTGTCGCCGGCCCGGACGGCGAAAGTGTAATCGCCCGGCGGCAGGCGACTGTATTGCGCGGACCGCTGGGTGTCGGCGGGCGTCCAGTCTTTGTCCAACCCGCGCAGGCGGTACCGAAAGCGCAACCGCGCGGGCGTCAATATATTGGGCGACGTGAAAAAAAACTCGAAGCTGCGCGCGCCGGACATGACGCGCAAGGGCTGATTGGCTTGCGGCGCCAACGGTTGACCGTCCACGCGAATTTCCTCGATGACGGGTGGCCAGGTTGGCGGATGCCGGGGTAAGTGGCCCGGCGCAAAAACCACCAGCGCCGCGCCGTCGGGGAACCACAGCCGGCCATCGGGGGTGCGTGCGGCGACGGGTTGGCCGCTGCCGGAACAGACTTTGTACGGGAGGCCGTCCGCTTCCGTGAGCCGCCACGGCACCGGTGGCGGGTTGCCGGCGGAGTAGTCGAGCAACGTTTTTTTAGCGTAGCCGAACAAGCCGTTTTCCGAACCCAGCCACACGGTCGCGGGATCATTTTCCACAATGGTGAAATGGTGGTTGCTGGGCAGTCCGTCGTTTTCCCAATTCCATTCGCGGAGGTCATCGTCCGTCAGCCGGAACAAACCGTCTCCGCGCGTGGCGACCCAGAGGGAGCCGTCGGCATCCGCGAGCAGGCTGCGGACATTACCGCCGTTGCCCCAACGTTGCCGTGCCGCTGATGCGCCGTGTTGCGGCGACCAATGAGTGAAACTTCCGTTCTTCTGCTGAAAAATTCCTTGGCCCTGGATCGCCACCCAAAAATTTCCGGTGATATCTTGGGTCAACGCCAAAATTATTCCGGCGGGTAGATGTTGGTTCGGACTAATAATGTTTTGCGCCGAATCGCTGAGGCAAATCAGTCCGCGCGTGGTGCCGGCCCAAAGTTTTTTCCGGGCATACTCAAACAGCACAGTCACAGGCGCGTCGCCGGCCGCAGTTTCCACGGCAACAAATTGACCATTTTGAAAACGGTACAAACCCGCGCTCGTGCCGGCCCAGAAATCCTGGTGCGAATCTTCCAGCAACGCATTCACTTGCAGGCCAGCCAAGGCTTGGAGTTCGCCGTAGCGATTGGTGGCGGTTTCGGTCCAGCGAAAGACGCCGGCTCCATCGGTGCCGCCCCAAATGCTGCCGTCGCGCCGGACACAGACGGTCAGGAGGACATTTTGATGATTGGCCGGCGGCAAAAAAAATGTACTCATCGGGCGCGGCACCGCTTGATGCAGGCCGGATGTGCGGGAACCAATCCAGATCGAAGCGCTTTCGTCCGCGACGAGGCACAGCGTTTCGGCCTGTGAAAAGGGCAAGTTGGCCACGAGCTGTTGCCAACTGCCGCCGGCTGGGCGAAAAAACACGCCAGCGCCCAACGTCCCGCACCAGAGATTTCCCGCCGGGTCTGCGAGCACCGCGCCGGGGCGCGCGCGCCAGGAATTTTGCGGCCACGGATAATTTTGAGTTTCTTCTTGGACGAATTGGTCGTGAAAATAAAAAATCCGCGTGCCGGCGTTCGCTTCATTTTGGGCCGCGAGCCACAAGCCGCCGGCGCGTGCCAAGGCCAGCGAACGGATGTTGGCCGGCAAAGCGCTGGCGGTTGCTGGCACATGGCATTTATCTTTTTCGATCCAACCCAGTTTCCCGGCCGCTGTCAGGAACCAGAGCTGGCCCTGCGGATCGGCGAGTAGCTGTCGGAGATCGGGCGAAGGCAAACCGTTGGTAAACAATTCTAACTGGTTTCCATCGAAGCGCAGCAGGCCGGAACCTTCCGTGGCCAGCCATAAATGATCTTCCGCATCCACGGCCAGCGAAGTAATGCTGCGGCCATGACTCAGGTCGTTCACCGCTAAAGGGGAAAAAATTCCGTGAGCCAATTTTGTGACCGTGCCGTTTTCTGCGCCGATCCATAAATTATCTTGTCGGTCAGTGGCGAGGCTGATGATGCGGTTATCTTTCAACGCGGGCGTGTTCACCATGTTGAACGTGACAAACCGGAAACCGTCAAAGCGTGCCAGCCCGTGTCGCGTGGCCAGCCAGACGTAGCCGTCGCGGGTGCGGACGATGGCGTTGATGCATGTGCTCGGCAAACCTTCGTCCACATCCCAGTTGTGTACGAGAAAATCCTGCGCCGGCAGGGCATTGGCGATGCCGGCAGTTGCGGTCGAGAATCCGCTGCCAGCCACAACGAGCGTGGTTAAACAAAGCCAGCGTTTCAGCCGATGCAGCCGGGTGAGCATCGGAGAATCTTTAGCAACAACGAGCATGGGCACAAGCCAAGATAGCAAACGCCGGCGCCCGCCATACCCCCCAAACATGCGACTGTGGTCTGGGCGGTAGGTGGTATTTTGATTACCAAATCACCCATTGGCAAAAACCTAAATTCTTTTAACTTTATCCATCAACCATCCAAAAAATGAAAACGCCAAAATATTTCTCCCGTTTCTCGGCGCTGCGCGCCGCGTGTTGGCTGGCACTGCTACCGCTTGTTTTAGCTCCCGCCAGTCAGGCGGCGACGGCCTCCAAACAAGCCGCCGGCACAGATTTGACAGGCGCAACTGCTGGCGTGTGGGCTGGTGGCGGCGGACAGAATGGTTCGCCGACGAATGGGGATGTCGCCACTTGGACTGGAACTTCGCTGGGCAGCGGCTTGACGCTGGCCGCTTCCAAAGCTTGGGGTGGCATCAGCGTGAACGGCGCGGCGACGGATATCGGCATCACCGGCGCCGGCATTTTGACGAACGGCGCGAGCGGCATTGATCTGTCCGCGTCCACCGTCAATCTGACCTTGGGCATTCCGGTCGCGTTGGGCGCGAACCAGACGTGGAATGTGAATGCGGGCAAAACGCTCGCTGCCTCCGGCATCATCAGCGGCGCGGGATTTGGTCTCGCCAAAGCGGGCGCTGGGTTGCTGAGTCTGTCCGGTGCCAATACCTACACCGGCGCTACCACTGTCAGTGGCGGCGAGTTGGAAATTGCCAATTGGGGCGCGACCGGGCTGGGCGCGATCACCGTGGGCAACGCCAGCGCGCCGGCGACGCTGGGCATTTCGGCCGGCACGCTCGCTCTGGGAGCCAATACCTTCACCATTGGCAGTGGCACCACCTCTTCCTTCGTCGGCACGGTGAATCAAACCGGCGGCACGGTTTCCTTTACTAGTGGCACCGCCATGCTTCTGGGCAACGGCACCAACACGGTGGCCAATTACAACCTTAGCGGAGGAACGCTCAGCAGTGGAACCTTCAGTTCCAGCAGTCGCGGCGTTATTCTCGGGGTGAATAACGGTTGTTCCGCCACGTTCAACCTGAGTGGTTCCGGAGTGTTATCCCTGCCTTATGCCACCTTGGAAGTGGGCCGTTCGGACTCTGCGGCCACGGGCGGCACGGTGGTCTTTTCCCAGACGGGTGGTTCAGCCACACTCGGCTATCTGACCCTCGGCGGCTATAGTGGCGCGGGTGGCACGACCGCTACCCTGAACCTCACGGGTGGCAGTTTTGTTGCGACCAATTTCCCGATATTCCTCGGCGCGGCGAATAGTTCGGCCACACTCAATCTTGGCGGCTCCGCGCAGGTGACGCTGCCCGCGTTTCCCGCGCCGGTGGGAACGGCCAATCTGACGTTCAATTTCACCAACGGTTATCTTGCTCCTGCGGCCGCGAGCGCAAATTATTTGAATGGTCTGGCCAATGTGTATTTGACCACCAACGGCGCGAACTTCAATGTTGGCAGCGGCAAAAATATTACCATCGGCCAGGTGCTCCAAAACGCGCCGGCGCAAGCCGGTCGGCTGACCAAATCCGGCGCGGGTATGTTGCTGCTGTCCGGCGTGAGTCCTTACAGTGGGGCTACGACGATTAGCGCCGGCGAACTTGTGGGGGTGACCGGCGGTTCGCTGGCCAACAGTTCAGTTGCCGTGACGCCGACGGCCGGCGTGGCGACTTTGGGGGTAAATTATGTGGGCACGAATGGGCAATGGAGCTGTTCCAACCTGACCTTCAATCCCGGCGGCACTGGAGTTGGAATGGAATTTGCCTTTGCGGCCACGCCGAGTTTGACCACCGCGCCGCTTTCGATTGCCGGCTCGCTGACGTTCAATGCCACGCCGAGCGTCACCGTTGATCTGGCCAATTTGGTGGCTGGCACGGCTTATCCGCTGTTGACCGTGGGCGGCACGGCTCCATCGGTCGGCGTGCCCACCACCGCAAACATCGGTCGGGGATTGACTGGCACGCTGGGTTGGGGCACGGGTTCGCCGTTCTCAACCAAGACGTTGGTGTTGACGGTTTCCGGCGCTGCCACCGAGCCGCTGAATTGGAGCACATCGGCCACGGGCATTTGGGACAACAATGACGTCACCAATTTGGTTTGGAAAGACAGCGCCACGCCCACGCCCAATGCGGCTTACTATCAGGACAGCGGCTTGTTGGGCGATGCAGTGGTGTTCAGCGACAATGGGATTGCCGCCAATACCATTGTTACCTTGAACACCACCGTCGCGCCCGCGAGTGTGACGGTTAACAATACGAATTACAATTACACCCTTTCCGGATCCGGCGGCATCATCGGCTCCACGGCTTTGACCAAGACGGGCACCGGAGCATTGACGCTGTCCACCGCCAATACTTACTCCGGCGGCACTTTGATTAACCAAGGCTCAGTCAGCACCGGCGTGGCAAACGGATTGGGCACCGCCCCTGTCAACATCGCCAGCGGGGCCACATTAAATCTGACCGCCGGCGGCGTCACCTACACCGGACCCAACGCGGGCATCAGCGGCGCGGGGACGGTGAATATCACCACCGGCTCGGGCAGTTCCGCCGTGCCACTGAATGGTGCGAACACCGGATTCACCGGCGTGTTAAACATCGGCACCAATTCCACCGGCGGCAAAGTGCAACTGTATGGCCAATTAGCCAGCAGCGCGACGGTGAACGTTCTGTCCAATTCCACGGTGTATATGTTTGGCAACACCGAGCCGGCTGCTATCACACTTTTTGGCGGAACCCCCGGCGAAGTGTACGGTCAGTTGCGGCTCGATTCCGGCGCAAATTGGGCCGGCCCGGTCACGCTGGCTGGTCCGGTCTTGAGCGCGACCGTTGGTCACATCGGCGGAAACTCCGGCATCGGCTACATTACCGGTAACATTGGTCAAACTGGCGGCGCGCAAGCGCTGGTCAAAATTGGCGCGGCCACCACCGTACTTTCCGGCCTCAACACCTACACCGGCCCGAACATTGTGAACGGCGGCGCGCTGACGCTGTTGGGCAATCAAACCGCTGCTACCGGCGGATTTTATGTCGGCACCAACACCGCTATTTGCTATTTGAATATCGGTCTGTCCACACAGACGTCCAACACCACGGCGACGGTGGCGGCAGGCAATAACGTCGTCACCGCCAGCGCCGGCACATCTTATTCCTCCATCACGGCGGCCGGCACGAATGGCTATCCAACCTTCGTCACGAATAATGGCACGCTGTCCACCGGTCGCGATTCCGGCTTTACGGTTAGCGCGTTTGCGAACTGGTTTCAAAACGGCCCGCTCACGGTCCAAGCCAACGGCGGTTATCCGGCGAATTTTGTCATCGCGGCGAACGGCAACTTCACCTATGCCGGCCCGGCGCTCATTACGAATTCCGCGCCCGGCAGTTCCGGCAGCACGAGCGTGAGCATTGCCGGCCAGTTCACCACCGCGCAGGGATTTTATTTCAATGACAGTGGCAGCACGGGCTATCCACAATTGACGCTGGCCTCCGGCGGCTCGTTGACGTTGTCCGCCAATGTCAGTCAATTGATCACGCCCGGCGGCAGCGGGCCGGTCGGTAAATTTTTTCTGGGCACCAACGGCGTTATCAATACCGCCGGCTTCAATACGGCCGAAGGCTTCGTGATCGCCAATGCTGCCGGCCAAATCGGCTCGCTCATCAAATCCGGCGCCGGCACGCTGGAACTAGACGCTGCGAATACTTATACCGGTCCGACCATCATCGCCGGCGGCACACTGGCGCTCGGCCCCAGCGCCTCGCTCGCCTCGACCGCGTTGGTGCTGACGAATAACGGTACGCTGGATGTTTCCCAATTCGGCAGCTACACCATCAACGTCGGCCAGGCTTTGGTCGGCAGCGGTTCCGTCGTCGGGAATTTTTCCGACACCACCGGTACGCCGATTTATCCCGGCGGCAACGGCCCGATCGGCACTTTGAATTTTGCTTCCACGCTGACGCTGGCGGGCGGCGACACTTTATATTTTGATTTCAGCAACGGCGGCAGCAACGACGTTATCAATGCCAGTGCATTGTCGCTGAATGGCAATACGACCATTAATCTCGCCAACTGGCCGCTGCCCAGCGGTTTCGCGGTCGGCAACTATGTTTTGTTCCAAGTCACCAACGGCATTAACGGCAGTGCCGCCAACTTCACGCTCGCCAATGCCCCCGGTCGGCAAAATTGTCAGTTGGTGATCAACAACCTCGGCGCCGTGCAGCAGGTGGTGCTTTCGGTGGGACAATCGGGCGCCCCGGCCAATCTCTTCTGGATTGGCGGCGATGGCAACACTTGGGACGTGCAATCCACCACCGAGTGGCTGAATAACGGCAGCGCGGATTATTTTTATTCCGGCGATCACGTGACGTTCTCCAATGTTCCCACGGCAAATACGGCGGTGACTTTGGCGGTACCGGTGGCGCCGGGTGCCATGGTATTTGCGAGCACGAACAACTACGTTCTCGCCAGCGGTGCGGGTGGTTACATTACTGGCATTACTGCGTTGACGCAAAATGGCCCTGGCTCGGTCACGCTCGCCACGGCTAATGATTATTCCGGTGGCACCACCATCGCCGGCGGCGTACTCCAACTCGGCGATGGCGTGGGCAATAATGGTTCCATTCTTGGTCCAGTGCTGGACAATGCCGCCTTGGTGGTGGCGAATCCGGTGGACGAAACTTTGTCCAACAACATCAGCGGTTCCGGCTCGGTGACGGCGGTGGGTCCCGGCGTGTTAACGCTCGTTGGCAACAACACTTACACCGGCGGGCTGACGATCAATAACAACACTACAATTATCGCAGACACCGTCACTGCGCTTGGCGCGCCGGTGGCCACCAATGCCGCCACCATTGGCACTAATGGATTGTTGAAGTTCAACGTCGGCACTTCGTTGATCTTGTCGAACACCCTTGTCGGTGCCGGTGCCGTTGGGCAAACCGGCGCGAGCGCTCTGACACTCCTCGGCACGAATACTTTTAGCGGCGGTGTGACAATAAATCTCGGAGCAGTTTATGCCGCCAGCAGCGCCGCGCTGGGCACCGGTCCCATCACCATTAACAATCTTGGCGCGGGCGCTGGATCTTACTCGCAATTGTTTCTCAAGAACGGAGTGAATTTGACCAATGCCATCACCATCGTCAGCGGTGCCTCTTATTATCAAGGCGTTCTGATGGCGGATGCCGGCAACTATGGCTATGGCGGCGCGAATGGCTCGGGCACGGCGACCGACACCAACGGCGCGACGTTTTCTGGACCGATTACCTTTGCGCCCGGCACGATCCAGCGCGGTGGCAGTTTCTGCGGTCCCCTCGGCGGCACGAACTGGCTTTACTTGACCGGCCCGATCTTCAACACAAACGCCTCCATTAGCGCTCGCAATGGCCGCGTGCAATTTTCCGGTGGCGGCGATTATGCCACGCTTTCCGTAGCGCAGGGCATCAGCTCTATCGGGGCCAACAACGGATTAAGTACCAATACCGTCTTGGGCGTGGCCGGCTCCGGAACGGCGAGTTTCGACTTCAACGGCTTTAGTCAGACGCTGGCCGGTTTGTCCAGCGGCACGACTTACGCTGCGTTCGTAACCAATAGCTCCGTTCTGCCAATGACCCTGACCTTGAATCTCGCCGCCGCCAACACTTACAACGGCATTCTGGCGGGCAAACTCAACCTGATCGTGACTGGCTCCGGGTTGCAATTTTTGGCTGGCACCAATAATTATTCCGGCAATACCACCGTCAACGGCGGCACGTTGGAAATCGCGCAACCGACCATCGCCACTAATTCCACCGTCACCGTGGCGGCGGGGGCGGTGTTGCAATTGGATTTTGCGGCGACCAATCCGGTGGCGGCGCTTGTGTTGAACGGCGTCAATCAGCCGCCGGGCGTCTACGACAGCACCACCGCTGCACCGTATTTGACCGGTGCGGGTAGCTTGGTCGTGGCGTCGAGCATCGCGACCACGCCAACCAGTATTACGTTCAGTCAGAACGGGAATAGCCTCAATTTAACGTGGCCGGCGGATCATTTGGGCTGGCTGGTGCAATCCAACTCCGTGAATTTGACGGTGCCCGGTGATTGGTTCGACATTTCCGGCTCCGATGCGGGCACGAGTTACAGCATTACGCTGGATGCTTCCAAGCCGAGCGTCTTCTACCGCCTGCGCAAACCGTAACGCGCGCGGTGCATTTCCGCCAGTCTGGGTCTGGCGGGAAGTTAGGTTAGTGGAATGGGTAGTCCGGCCCGCAGCTAAGGGGTTTGCTGCGGGTCGGCTTTTTATTGGGCCCCCTCAACTTTTGCCCGCGCGGATGCGGTCTTTTTTGTCTTCTAACTCTGCGAGTAACTTTTTGCGTTCGCTGGCCAGCCGGTTGCGCAGCGATTCGGTCGTCCCCATGTCGCCCTTCGCCGCCGTCAACTCATTTTGCAGGGCAATCTCCCGCTCGGCAATTTTCGCGGTGTAGCGGATATCAAGGTCGGCTAATTCGGCCTTTTGTTGGGCAGTGATTTTGGTGGCGGGAGCAATCTTGTTCAACCGCTCCATCGCCAGTTCGTAGGCGGATTTCATAGCGGCAATATAGCGCAGCGGCTTGGCTTGGCGAGCGAACAGCCGCAAAAAATGCGCGCCGCCCGGTTGCAGAAAAATGTTCAAAATTCTGCGCAGCGAAATATTGCAAGACCAGACGGTAAAGGTTTGTCAGAATTCACGCGTGAAATCCCGATTAGCCAATCCCGCCATCTCGCTGCCGCCGGCGACCGGTGGTCAGCCGCAGTGAAATCCGCCTAATGAAAAACATCAGTGTCATCGACCTCGTTATCATCGTGCTTTACCTCGCCGGCATCGTCGGCGCGGGCGTGTGGGTGGGATTAAAAAAACGCAAAGGCAGTGAGGCCGGCAGCTATTTTCTCGCGGGCAACACGCTGAGTTGGTCGTCCATCGGGCTGGCGCTGTTCGCGACGAATATTTCCTGCCTGCATCTCGTCAGCCTCGCACAGGCAGGCTACGATTCCGGATTGCTCATGGGCAATTTTGAATGGCTCGCGGCTTACACACTCATCGTGTTGAGTTTGTTTTTCGTGCCGTTCTACATGCGCGCCAAAGTCGCGACGTTGCCGGACTTTTTGGAAAAGCGTTATTGCTCGGAATGCCGCGACTGGCTGGCTGGACTCTCGATGTTGACGGCAATTATTTTCAACATCGCCTTCCCGCTCTCGACCGGCTGGCTCGTGCTGCACGGCGTTTTCGGCATTGATAAATGGGTTTGCATCCTGACGCTGACAACGCTGACCGCGATCTACACGATTCTCGGCGGCCTTTCAGCGGTCGTGCTGACGGAGACGATTCAAGCGGTTATCTTGCTGACCGGTTCGATTATCATCACCGTGCTTGCTTACTCGAAGGCCGGCGGTTGGCACGGTATGACCGAGCAACTTCACGCCAGTGGTGAATCAATCAAACTCACGATGCTGCGCTCGCCAACCGACGAACCCGGCCTGCCGTGGTATGCGGTACTGCTGGGTTATCCGGCGTTGAGCATCTGGTATTGGTGCGCCGACCAGACCATCGTGCAACGCGTCCTCGGCGCGAAGGACGAAAATCACGCGCGCACCGGGCCGTTGTTTTGCGGACTCATCAAGGTGTTTCCGGTGTTTGTTTTCATCCTGCCCGGCCTGCTGTTTTTGACGATGATTCAAGGTGGCAAACTCGATGGCCTCGCGCAACTGCGCGTCCGCAGCGAACAAAGCATGGCTGCTTCCGGCAAACAATATCAACTGGAGTTGACCGGCAAGGCGCTCGGCGGCCAGACGCAAAAAATAAATTTCACCGACGGACAGGCGCCGCTGGATTTGACCAAGGAACTCGCCAACGACGGCAAGCCGCTCACGTTGATGACCGGACTTGACGCAAAAAATCTCGTCCTGCCGCCAAATATCACCGTGATGACATCAAAAGAAACCTACGGCCTGATGATCAAAAATCTGATGCCCGTCGGCCTGTTCGGCGTGATGGCCGCCGCGCTCATGGCCGCGCTCATGGGCAATCTCGCCAGCGCATCCAACTCCATCGCCACGCTATTCAGCTACGATTTATGGCGGCGCTTCCGGCCGGCCACACCGGAACATCGGCTGGTTTTAATCGGCCGGCTCGCGTCGCTCGCGGCGTTTCTGCTCGGCATCGGCCTGGTGCCGTTGCTCGACAATTACAAAAGCATTTTCGCCGGCATCAACGACATCATCGCGCACATCGCGCCGCCGGTGTCGTGCGTGTTCGCAGTCGGCGTCTTCTGGCCGCGCGCGTCGGCGTTCAGTGCCAAGTGGACGATGTGGATCGGCTCGCTCACTGGCGCGCTGGTTTTCGCCGGCAAAACGCTGCACGTTTGGAAACCGGAAACCTTCGGCTGGATACCGTCGTTTATCTACCTGACACCGTTCATGCTGATGGCGTTTTATCTCCTGTGTTTCTGCATCGTGCTGCAAGTGTCGCTGACACTGCTGCGCCCCAAACTCGCAGGTGAGGATCCACAAAAACTTTACTGGCCGCATCCGTTTGACGCACTGAAATCGCCGGGCTGGCCGGGAATGGCGAACTACAAATTTCTCGCCGCGATGGTTTTCATTGCCATGTGCGTGCTCTATTACATTTTCCGTTAATCCCAAAACTGCGATATGAAAAAACTCCTGAACTGCACCTTGCCGCTGTTGGTGTTGGTATTCCTTTCCGGCTGCGCCACCACGCAACCGCCAGTCACCCGCTACGCGTGGGTCACCGGCCTGAAGCCGGAAAAAATCGAGCGGTACGAATATCTGCATTCGCATCCGTGGCCGGCAATCAACAAGATGATCAAGGATTGCCACATCCAAAATTATTCGATTTACGAACGCGAGATTGATGGCAAAACCTATTTGTTTTCTTATCTCGAATACACCGGCACCGACTTCGCCGGCGATATGAAAAAGATGGCGGCCGATCCCGAAACGCAGCGCTGGTGGAAGGAAACCGATCCGTGCCAGCAGCCGTTGCCCGCTGCCGCCGCCAAGGGAAAAATCTGGAGCGACGCCAAGGAAGTGTTTCATTTGCAATGAAGTCGCTCGTGCTGCAACAACCCGGTGCGCTCGCGTGGACCAATGTTCCCGAGCCGGTGCCCGCCGCCGGCGAGGCGCTGGTGCGCGTGCGCCGCTGCGGCGTCTGCGGCACCGACATCCACGCGCTCGCGGGCAAGCAGCCGTTCTTCAGTTATCCGCGCCGGCTTGGGCACGAACTGTGCGTGGAAATTATTTCCGCGCCGGCCAACAGCGGTTTGTCCGCTGGCGAACTCTGCGCGGTCGAGGCGTATTATTTTTGCGGCGAATGTCCGGCGTGCCGCGCGGGTAAAACCAACTGCTGCAAGAATCTGAAAGTTCTCGGCGTCCACATTGACGGCGGCCACGCGCCGCTGATGCGCGTGCCCGCGGACAAACTACATCGCGCCCGTTCGCTGACGCCGGAACAAATTGCGCTGGTGGAACCGCTGGTCATCGGCGCACATGGCGTCGAGCGCGCCGCGCCCAAGGCTGATGAACCGACTGTGGTTATCGGCATGGGGCCGATTGGGCTGGCGGCGGCAATTTTCACCAAAGCGGCTGGCGCGAATCTGGTTTGCGTGGATGTGCAGGCCGACCGTTTGAATTTTGCCTGCGAAAAAATGCGGCTTGGCCAAGCTATTCCGGCGGACGCCAAGCTTGCGGAAAATCTCCAGAAACATTTTGGCCAGTTGCCGTCGGTGGTGATTGACGCCACCGGCAATCCGGCTTCGATGCGCGGGACGTTTCAACTCGCCGAACACGGCGGGCGCATCGTTTTTCTCGGTTTGTTTATCGGCGAGCTGGCCTTTGACGATCCGAATTTTCACCGGCGCGAACTGACATTGATGGCGAGCCGCGCGGGTTTGACCGGCACTTTTCACGAAGTTATCCGGCTGATGGAATCCAAAAAAATTGACGTGCTGCCACTCATCACGCACCGGTTCGATTTTGCTGCGACGGCGGAGCGGCTGCCGCAAATTCATCGCGAAGCTGGACTCGTTAAAGCCATGATCAATTTCGACAACTTTTAACCAACCAATATTACCAACATGAAAATTACCAAGCTCGAACCCATCATCCTGCACGCGCCGGTCACGCGCGGCGGCATCGCCGACAGCACGCACAAACTTTCGCACTGGGGCGCGCCCGGCGTCGCGATTCATACGGACACCGGCCATGTCGGCTACGGTTTTTCCGGCACGCACGCGCACCTGCCGACCGACCGGCTGATTGTGGATTGCATCATCCACAGCTTCGGACCGCTGCTGCTCGGCGAGGATCCGCGAGAAGTGCTGGCGCTCTGGGAAAAACTGCACAAGCAGGCGGAAATTTACTGGGTCGGTCGCGCCGGCATCACGCATCTGGCGCTTGGCGCGATTGACATTGCGCTGTGGGATTTGAAAGCGAAAGAAGCCGGCGTGCCGCTGTGGAAATTGCTCGGCGGTTCGGCGAAGAAAAAAGTAGAGGCCTACAACACCGACGGTGGCTGGCTGAATTGGCCGTTGAAAACGGTTGTGTCCGACTGCAAGCGGCTTGTGGAAAAAGAAGGTTACCGCGCCGTGAAGCTGAAAGTCGGCGGGCCGAATCCGCGCGAAGATTTGCGCCGCGTCGAGGCCGTGCGCAAGGCGCTCGGGCCGGACATCCGCATCATGACTGATGCCAATGGTCGCTGGACTTTGCCGCAGGCGATCCAGACCGCTGGCGGGCTGAAAGATTTCGACATCGTGTGGATCGAAGAACCAATTTATTTCGACGATGTGGAAGGCCATCGCCGTTTGGCCGAGGCGATTGAAACCCCGATTGCGCTGGGCGAGCAGCTTTACACTGCGCAGCATTTCCGTGATTTCATCCACGCCGGCGCGGTGCATTACGTCCAGCCCGACGTGGTGCGGCTCGCGGGCATCACGGAATTTTGGCAGGTCGCGGACATGGCGCGCTGCTACAGTTTGCCGGTCGTGCCGCACGTCGGCGATATGTGCCAGGTGCACCAGCACCTTTGCTTCGCGCATCCGGCGTGCTCGCTGCTCGAATACATTCCGTGGCTGCGCGACTGGATGGAAACGCCGGCGAAAATCGTGGACGGCTTTTACGTCGCGCCCGAAACGCCCGGCGCCGGCATGACGCCGAGCAAACAGGCGTTAAAACAAATTAATAAAATCTGAAAAATGCCTAAAAATAATTTGAATTCGAGCGTTTTCATTTTGCCATTGCTCGCGGCATTTTTTTCAACCGCAACCGTCCGCGCGGACGAGGTGGCATTGACGAACGAGTTGAAAACGATTGAAGCGACGATTGCGCAAGGGCCGTTCCAACCGGATTGGGAATCGCTCAAGGCCCATCAAGACCCGGAATGGTTTCGTGATGCCAAGTTCGGCATCTACACGCATTGGGGACCAGTGACGGTTGGCGCGGAAGACGGGCCAGCCGGCGGCCAATGGTATGGCCATAGCCTGTATGACACGAATAGTCCGACCTTCAAGTATCACCAGAAAAAATTCGGCGACCAGCATACCGTCGGCTACAAAGACATCATTCCCAAATTTACGGCGGAGAAATTCAATGCCGACGATTGGGCGGATTTGTTTGCGAAAGCCGGCGCGAAATTTGCCGGTCCGGTGGCCGTGCATCACGATAATTTTGCAATGTGGAATTCGCAGCTTACGCGCTGGAACAGCCAGAATATGGGGCCGCATCGCGACATTACTAGCGAATTGGAAAAATCCATCCGCGCGCACGGGCTGAAATTCATCACCACCTTCCATCACGGTTACGCCTGGCGCTATTTTGAACCGGCGTTCCAGTTTGATGGCGCGGATGGCCTGAATACTGATCTTTATACGGAAGTTCATGACCACAAAGCCACCGCCAGCAAACATTTTCAGGACATGTGGCTGGCGATGGTGGACGAGGTGTTGCACCGGTATCAGCCGGATTTGATCTGGTTTGATTTTGAATTTTTTGCCGTCATCCAGCCGGATTACGAAAAGAAACTTTTTGCCGACACTTACGATTGGGCGGCGCAAAATAACCGCACCATCGGCGTCTGTCAGAAATCGCGCGACATCCACAAATTCACCAGCATTCTCGATTTCGAGCGCGGCCGGGAAGATAAAATCACACCGTATCCGTGGCTGACGGACACGGCGGCGGGTGAGTGGTTTCACCAGCGCTCCGCGCCTTACAAATCTGTTAGCACGCTGGTCACCACGCTGGTGGACATCGTTTCCAAAAACGGTTGTCTCTTGCTTGACGTCGGCCCGGCCGCGGACGGCACGATTCCGCCGACGGCGCGCGCGCGGCTGCTCGGCTTGGGTGACTGGCTGCGCCTCAATGGCGAGGCAATTTACGGCACGCGCCCGTGGAAAATTTACGGTGAAGGCCCGACGAAACAGGCCAAGGCCGGCGGCTTTAGCGAAAATGCCGACAAGCCTTTCACCGCGCAGGACATCCGTTTCACAACGAAGGCTGGCGTGCTCTACGCCATCGCGCTGGGCGCGCCAAACGGCGAAGTGAAAATTGCCGCGCTGAATTCTGCGGCGGGAAAAATCACCTCGGTCAACTTGTTGGGCAGCGACGAAAAACTTGCCTGGCAACAGTCGGCCGACGGTCTGGTAATTCAGCCGGTGAAAAGCTGGCCGTGCCAGCACGCTGTCACCTTCAAAATAATTTTCGAACCCTGATCCATATGAATCCATTTTCTTTAATTGGTGAAACCGCGCTGATCACTGGCGGCGGCACCGGCATCGGCTTGGGTATTGCGCGGTGCATGGTGCAGGCTGGTGCGCGCGTGGTGCTAGTCGGTCGGCGCGAAAGTGAATTAACCAAAGCCTGCGCGGAACTGGGCACGAACGCCTCGTTTGTGGCGCAAGACGTGACGCGGTTTGCCGAGATGCCGGCTTTGGTGCAGCGCGCCGAACAAGCGGCGGGCAGCCCCATTTCCATTCTCGTCAACAACGCCGGCGTGCATCTCAAAAAATTCGCGGTGGACATCACGCCGGAAGAATTTCAAACCGTCTTCAGCACGCATGTTCTCGCGGCGCACGCTCTGACGCGAGCGTTGATTCCCGGCATGGTGGCGCGCGGTCGCGGCGCAGTTTTATTCACGTCGTCGATGGCCGCGTTCATGGGCGTGCCGCAAGTCATGGCTTACGCAGCGGCGAAAAGTGCTTATTTTGGAATGGTTTCCACCTTGTCAACCGAGCTGGCGGCCAAAGGCGTGCGCGTGAACGCCATCGCGCCCGGTTGGATTTTCAGCGAGATGTCGCGTAAGGCGCTCGACAACGATCCGGCGCGCAAAGCGAAGGTCCTATCGCGCATCCAAATGGGCCGCATGGGACAGCCGGAAGATGTGGGCTGGGCGGCCGTTTATCTCTGCTCGCCGGCGGCGAATTATGTCACCGGCGTCACGTTGCCAGTGGACGGCGGCGCGGCAGTGGGATTTTGATTTCAAAAATTCACGATAGGAAAAATATGTTGCTCCAAAACAAAGTGATTTTTCTCACGGGCGGCTCGACCGGCATCGGCTGGGATTGCGCAAAAGCTTACGCCGCCGAAGGGGCGAAGGTCGTGCTCGTCGCGCGCGGCAAAGACGCAGTGGCCAAGGCGACGGCGGAATTAGGCGGCGAACACCTGGGTTTTTCATGCGATGTTTCCTGTGACGCCGAAGTGAAAAGCGCAATCGAAAAAACGCTCGCGCACTTTGGCCGGCTTGACGCGGTCCACAACAATGCCGGCATCGGCACGCCGGCCAAGGCAATTCACGAAACCTCAGACGCGGAATGGGACGCGCTGTTCAACATCAATTTGAAAAGTGTTTTGCACACGACGCGCCATGCATTTACCGCGTTGAAGGCGAGTCAGGGAACCATTCTCAACACGTCGTCGCTCGTCGGCGTCATTGGCCAGGAAATTCATGCGGCTTACACCGCGACGAAGGGCGGTATGAACGCGCTCACGAAATCCATGGCGCTCGATTATGCGAAGTACGGCATCCGCGTGAACGCGGTCTGTCCCGCTGGCACTTGGACGCCGATGCTGCGCAAATGGTGTGCCGAGCAGCCGAATCCCGCGAGCATCGAGCGCTACCTCGACGAAATTCATCCGCTCGGCTATTGTCCGGAAGGCGATGCCATTGCCGACGCCTGCGTTTATTTGCTTTCCGCCAAGGCGCGGTTTGTCACCGGCCACATCATGCACGTCAGCGGCGGCGCGGAGTTGGGCTATCGCCGGCCGTTGTAAATAATATTCAATGAATCCGGCCAATATTGTTGATGCGCACGTGCATCTCTGGAATCCAGCGCGACTGCGATACGCCTGGCTGGATGAATTGCCGGCACTGAACCGCGCATTTTTGCCGGCTGATTTCACCGCTGCCAGCGCGAAAATTTCCGTGCGGAAAATGATTTTTGTCGAGTGCGGTCGCGAGCCGGCGCAGGCGTTGGCCGAAGTGGACTGGGTTTGCTCGCTGGCAAAACAGCTTCCATCGCTGCGCGGAATTGTGGCGCATGCCGCGCTCGAAAAAGGCCGGCAGGCTCGCGTGGATCTGATGCTGCTGGCGAATCGGCCGTTGGTGAAAGGCGTCCGCCGACTCTTGCAAGCGGAGGCGGATGAAAAATTCTGCCTGCGGCGGGATTTCGTGGCTGGGGTGCAAATGCTTGCCGAGTTCGGTTTTACTTTTGATCTGTGCCTCCGGCATGACCAATTGCCGGCGGTTACAGAACTGGTGCGCCGCGTGCCGGAGGTCCAGTTTGTGTTGGACCATTGCGGCAAGCCGCCGGTGCGCGCCGAAAAAATGGCGCCGTGGGCGACCGATATTGACGCGCTGGCGAAATTACCGAATGTGAGCTGCAAATTATCCGGCCTCACGACCGAGGCGGATTGGAAATTGTGGCGAGTGGAAACCCTCGCGCCGTATGTTGAAACGGTGTTGGCGGCGTTTGGCTACGACCGCGTACTGTTCGGCGGCGACTGGCCGGTATGCACGCTGGCGACGGATTATGCGCGCTGGCTCGAAGCGGTAACACGGCTCACCGCTGCCGCTACGGAAAAACAGCGACAGAAATTATTTCAAACCAACGCGGAAAAAATCTATCGTATCTAAAATTATGGCAGCACTTACAGGCGTTTTTGTGCCCAACATCGTTCCCTACGACACGCAAGGTTGTGTCAACGAGAACGAATTGCGCCGCATTATCCGTTGGCTTGTCGGCAAAGGCGTGACGGGTTTTTATCCCAACGGTAGCATGGGCGAATTCATCCGCCTGAGTTACGAAGAACGCAAGCGCGTGCTGAAAATCGTCGTCGAGGAAGCGGCGGGCAAACCGATTCTCGCCGGCGCGGCGGAGCCGAATGTGGATCTCGTTTTGGAAATGTGCCGGTACTGTGCGGACCTCGGTTGCCGCGCGGTGTCCATTACCGGGCCGTATTATTACAAGCTCTCGCAGGAAAGCATTGAGCAGTATTTTCGCGAAATTGCCGCCCAGTCGCCGATTGATATCGTGGTGTACAACATTCCGGTGTTTGCCAACGAAATTTCCCTGCCGGTGCTCCGGCGGCTGGCGCTCGATTGCCCGCGTATCATCGGCACCAAAGACACCTCGAAAGACATGTGCCGCTTTCAGCAGACGCTGCATGAGATCAAAGGCCAGCGGCCGGACTTTAGCGTGCTTATCGGCTGGGAGGAATTGCTTTGCACGGCGATGTTCATGGGCGCGGACGGCGGCACGCTGTCGAGCGCTGGCGTCGTGCCGGAGGTCGTGATGAAAATTTACAACGATGCGCGCGGCGGCAATTGGGCCGAAGCCAAGCGTCTGCAATTCAAATTGATCGAGCTTTTTTCGTTGATGGTCGGCGCGCCGAATTTTCCCGAAGGCTTCCGCGCTGGCTACGAGCTGCGCGGATTTACCGCCGGCCACGCGCGCTTTCCGCTCTCGGCCGGCGAACAGGCTATCATCGAGACCATGCGCGGCCGACTGGCGTGTTTGCTGGCGGACGCCGGCTTTGCCGAGGCGGCGGGCGAATGCCAGCGGGCCGAATGTGCAACCACCAAAGCCCCGCCGAACCGCGTGGATATTGAAAACCTCGTGCGCGAGGTGATGGGCAAAATGTTGGCGCAGCAAAAATAACTTTCATGAGCGCGCTGGGTTTCATCGAAGTCCCGTTCCTGAGCGTCGCCGCCGTCGTGGCGGATGCGGCGGCCAAGACGGCGCGCGTTCGTATTCTCGGCTTCGAGGCGACGGGCAACGAAAATATTTTGATTCGCCTCGGCGGCGGCATCGCCGATGTGGAAGCCGCGCTGGCCACGGCGGATGCATTCGCGACGCGGCTCGGCAGCGGCGCCGTGGTGCAAGCCATTGCACGTCCAGCCGAAGGGATGAACGCGATGATTCATTTTCCGAACGCGCAAAATCCGCTTTACGGCGGACGCGACCAGTTTCTGCCGACCGATTTTCCTCAATCTGAAAATAAAATTATGAGCAACCAACAAGCAGCCTTGGGCATTTTGGAAACGCAAGGTTTGACAGCCATTCTCGAAGCGACCGATGCGATGTTAAAAGCGGCCAACGTCACTTTAGTCGGCAAGGAAAAAATCGGCGCGGCTTATGTCACCGTCATTGTGAAAGGCGACGTGGCGGCCGTGACCGCAGCCGTGGAAGCGGGCGCAAAAGCGGCGGGTCCGCTGGGCAAAGTCATCGCGGCACACGTTATTGCCCGGCCGCATGAAGACTTGGTGGCGCTGTTGCCCAAGTGAGCCGCGCGGGGCGAAATCTCAGGAAACGCGAACCCACTGCTGGGTGCGGGCCGCTTCGTAAATGGCTTGCATGACGACGACGCGGGCGGCGGCTTCGGCGGCGGTCACGAGCGGCTCGTTGGTTGCGCCGGCGAGGCTGTGCAAGAACTGCGCCAGCGGCGGCGGCGGCGTGGGCGGAAGCATTTTCCACGGTTTACGGCTGTCGGTATCTTCGCGTTTATCGCTTTGGTAAAATAATTGTTCGTTCAGGATCAACGCGTGGCCGGCAGTGCCGCTGATGAGCAATTTCACCGGATCTTCCACATCCACCCAGCCGGCGGCAAGCGTGCCGATGAGGCCACTTTCAAACCGGAGCAGCGCTTCGCCGGTTTCATCACAACTGCCGTAGCGACCCGTCACGGACTGAATATCGCCGGTGACCGCAGCGATGCCGCCGAAGAGCCACATCAGGATGTCGAGCTTGTGCGTGCCGAGGTCGCCGAACGCGCCGACGCCGGCGAGTTGGGGATCGGTCATCCAGCGCCATTCGGTGTCGAACCAGCCGGCGAGCGCGCCGTTGTGGCAGTTGGAGCCGCGCACTCGGGTGATTTTTCCAAAATTCCCCTTGGCAATTTCGCCCTTCAAAAACAAATGCTTGGGGTCCGTCCGCTGAAAATAGCCGGTGGTGAACAGCAATTTCTTTGCTTGAATGGCTGCGGCCATCTGCCGACTTTCGGCGGCGGTGATGCCGAGCGGTTTTTCGACGAAGAGATGTTTGCCCGCCGCCGCTGCGGCGAGCACGAGTTCGGCGTGGCGGTTGGTTTCGGAAAGAATGATGACCCCGGCAACTTCGGCGTCGGTCCAGATGGTTTTTAGTTCGGTGACGGCGGTGGCGCCAACCTCGGCCGCGCGGCGGCTGGCCCGCGCTGCATCGTGGTCCCAGACGTATTTCACCTTGACGTTCGCGTGTTTGGCCACCTCGTTGAGATAGCCCGGCGTGTGCAGGTGCGCCACGCCGACAAAGGCGACTGTCACGGTTCTATCCGTCTGTGCCCACGCCGGCAAGGCGGCAGCCACCACGGCGGCGGCTCCGGTCTTGACGAGAAAATTGCGGCGGGTGAAATCGGTGGTCACAACTCAGGCGAGTTTCCAACCGCTGCGATTGTCGCGCTTGATGAAGGGCGCGGCTTCCGGGCAGTTGGTGGCGCGCATGTTTGGGCCGTCCCATTCCAGTTTTTTGCCGACGCGCAGCGCGACGCAGCCGAGGAGCATGATTTCGGTGAGTTGCGCACCGATTTCGAAGCGCGAGTAGCAGAGCTGTGGGTCGTTCTGCTTGATGGCGTGAATCCATTCCTGATGGTGCTTGCGGTCGCTGTCGCCTTTGAACGTGTTTCGTGGGATGGATTGCGGAACAATTTCCACGGCCGGATGTTTTTTGTAATGAACGAACTTTTTATCGTCGTTCTGTTTCACAAAAAACTGTTCGCCGTAATCGTCCGGGGAGAAAATTTTGCCTTTGTCGCCGATGAGCAGGCAGGCGCTGTTGGGCACTTCGCCGAGCAATTCTTCGATGTCGGCGAGTAATTCCTTCGGCGGTTTGTTGCTGAAGTCGTGGCCGTGCGGCTGGGTGTTATCCGGCTGCCCGCCGTCGTACCAGGTGAATGTGGCCGGCGCGAAGGACAAGGTGTCGTGCCGGTGAAAAAATGTTTTGTGGCCGGCCGGCACGGAGGCGGTGCGCGCGGGGAATTCAAAACGAATTTTGGAGCCGAGCGGATACGTCTCGCGATTCATCTGGCCGAGCGGCGTGCCTTCAATTTCCGTCGGATAGCCGAGCCGCAGCGCGCGGAACGGCATGTTGACGGTGTGGCAAGCCATGTCGCCGAGCGCGCCGGTGCCGAAATCTTGCCAGCCGCGCCAGTTCCACGGCGCATAAGCTCCTTTTTTGTAAGGACGAAACGGCGCTGGTCCGAGCCAGATATCCCAGTCGAGCGATTCGGGCACCGGATCGGAACCGGCGGGCCGGTCCAATCCCTGCGGCCAAACCGGGCGATTGGTCCAAATGTGTACTTCCCGCACCTGGCCGATGATGCCGGCCTGAATGCATTCCACGGCGCGGCGCAGTCCGTCTTGGGCGCTGCCCTGGTTGCCCATCTGGGTGACGACGCCAGTTTCGTGCGCCAGATTGCGGAGATAGCGCGCTTCGTAAATCGTCTGCACCAGTGGCTTTTGGCAATAGACATGTTTGCCGAACCGCATCGCGTGGGAGGCGGCGATGGCGTGAAAATGATCCGGCGTGGAAACGGTCACGGCGTCAATGCTTTTGCCGATCGCGTCGAACATCTTGCGGAAATCCTGATAAAATTTTGCGCCGGAATATTTCTGGAGCTGCTTGGCGCAGCGCGCGGAATCCACGTCGCACAGGGCCACGATGTTTTCCGTGTCGCAACAGTTCGTGTCACTTTCGCCCTTGCCCATCGCGCCGATGGCGGCGATGTTAAGCTTGCTGTTGAGGTTGGCGGCGCGCAGCAGCGTGGGGACGCCGAAGGCGGCGGTGCCGGCAGCCAGCGCACTGGCTTTAAGAAATTTGCGGCGATTCAGGGCGTGGTTCATAATGAAAATTTTTAGTTTTAATGTTGTGGCCACCTTGCGGCGAAATCGTAGCAAGGAATGCTGTTGATTTATGTTGGTTTGAACTGGCTGCGGTGCCATTGAACCGCAATTACCGGCTGCGGTCAAGTGGCACGCGGCTGTGGCCATTTCATGCCACGGGTGTCGGGCCGTGATAACAACAACTATTTATGAAAAACATTTCTCTATTCACCGCCGCCATGTTGACGGCCTGGACCAGCGGCGCGCAATCTTTTCGTCCACCCGCCGTGCCGCTCGTGACGTTTGATCCGTATTTGAGCATCTGGTCCGATGCCGACCGGCTCACCGAGCGCAACACCTTGCATTGGACGAAACGCGAACATTCGCTCGTCAGCCTGCTCCGCGTGGATGGCCAAGCCTATCGCCTCATGGGTAATGATCCCGCCGGTGTGCCGCCGCTGCCGCAGACTGGCCTCACCGTCACGCCCACGCGCAGCATCTACGAATTTCAAGGCGCGAATGTTCAAGTCACTCTGACCTTCATGACGCCGGCGCTGCCGCAGGATTTGGAAGCGCTGGCGTTGCCGCTGAGTTTTCTTACCTGGCAGGTGCGGTCGGTGGATGGAAAAAATCACGTGGTGGAACTTTACGACAGCACCAGTGCGCAACTTGTCGTGAACCGCCCCGGCGAAAAAGTGGCTGGTGCTCAGGAAACCGCCGGCGCGTTGACCGCCTTGCGCCTCGGCACGGTGGAGCAACCGGTCGTCGGCTCCAGTGGTGATGATCACCGCATCAACTGGGGTTACGCCTACACCGCTGCGCCGACCGCGCAAACGCACGCCGCGATTGGCGCAGATAAAATGCTGCTCGCCGCTTTTGTGGCGCAGGGCGAATTGCCCGCCGCCGCCGATACCCGCATGCCGCGCGCCGCAAATGACGAACAACCCGTCATGGCGTTCGCGTTCAACCTCGGCAACGTCGGCGCTGAACCGGTCAAGCGGCAAGTGATCGTGGCTTACGACGAACTGGTGGCGGTCAAATATTTCGGCAAAAAACTGTTGCCATATTGGAAGCGCAAGGGCGCGACGGCTCCGGAAATGTTGGCCCGAGCCTCGCACGATTACGCGTCGTTGGCGGAACGCTGCGCTCGCTTTGACGCGGAGCTGACGGCCGACGCCAAGCGCGTCGGCGGCGAAAAATACGCGCCGATGGCCGCGCTTGCCTATCGCCAGTGCGTCGCCGCCTGCGGGCTGGCGGCGGACGTCAACCAGCAGCCGCTGTTTTTTACGAAGGAAAATACCAGCAACGGCGACATCGCCACGGTAGATGTGTTTTTCCCGATGGACCCGCAATGGGTATTGCTGAGCCCCACGTTGGCGAAGGCCTCGCTGGTGCCGATTTTGAGTTACGCGGCGTCGTGGCACTGGAAATTTCCCAATGCGCCGCATGACTTGGGCACGTATCCGATTGCGCGCGGCACGGACGACGGCGGCGAGGGCATGCCCGTAGAGGAAAGCGGCAACATGCTGATATTGTGCGACGCCATTTCGCAAATCACCGGCGATACCCAATGGCTGATGCCGTGGTGGCCGCAACTCACGCAGTGGGCAAAATATTTGGAGCAATACGGCCTCGACCCGGAAGAGCAATTGTGCACGGATGATTTCATGGGCCACCTCGCGCACAATGCCAATTTATCGGTGAAAGCGATTCTCGGCCTCGCCGCCTATGGCAATCTGTGCCAACTGCGCGGCGATAAAATCAATGCCGAAAAATACGCGCAGCTGGCCAAGGCGGACGCGGCGCACTGGGTGACAGTTGCGGCTGACGGCGACCATTTCCGGCTCGCGTTCGACAAGCCGAACACGTGGAGCCAAAAATACAATCTTGTCTGGGACCGGATTCTCGGGCTGAACGTTTTTCCGCCGTCCGTCGCAAAAATGGAAGTGGCCCACTACCAAAAAGTCATGCAGCGCTACGGCTTGCCGCTGGATTCGCGGACGCATTTGTCGAAGAGTGACTGGACCGTTTGGTGCGCGTCGCTGGCGGAAAATCAGGCTGATTTTGAAGCGATCATTTCGCCGCTGTATGCTTATCTCAATCACACTACCGCGCGGTCGCCGTTTGCGGATTCGTATGAGACGGACAATATCCACAGCGACGGTATGCATGCCCGCCCGGTCATTGGCGGTGTTTTTATTAAAATGTTGACCGATCGTGCGGTCTGGAAAAAATGGGCCAGCGCCGACCGAGCGAAAGTGGGACCGTGGGCGCCGCTGCCGGAATTGCCCAAAATCACCGTCGTGATTCCGACCGCGCAGACCGCGCCGGCCATTTGGCGCTACACCACGCAGGCCCCGCCGGCCAATTGGGCGGCGGCGGATTTCGACGCGGGCGCGTGGGCGCAAGGCTTGTCTAGTTTTGCCACGGCCGGGACACCCGGCGCGGTGCGCCATACCGAGTGGCATACGAGCGACATTTGGCTGCGCCGCGAATTCACTTTGCCGACGAAGCCATTCGCCAATTTGCAATTTTACACCGCGCACGACGAAGACGTGGAAATTTATGTGAACGGAATTTTGGCGTCGGCAGAATCAGGTTTTGTCACCAGCTACACGGCGTTGGATATTCGGCCGGTCGCGCGCGAATTGCTCCAGCCCGGCGCCACAGTCATGGTTGCCGTGCATTGCCATCAGACTGAAGGCGGCCAGAATATTGATGTCGGGCTGGTGAATGTTGAGGAACCAACCCCCTGATTTTGCCGCGATGAAATGGGACGCACGCGCGATTGGTTGGGTCGGGATGGTCATTCCACGAGCGGAAAGATAATTTGTTGCCCGGCTTGTTTTTTTTGACGAGGACGAGTCAGCCGGCTCGTGGTCGTTTTTTGCCAACTGACGCGGTGGGCGGTTGTGGTAAGTTGATGGACCACAACGCGTTTTATTTATCATGTCCGAACCGATTTTTCGCTGCCGGTGGCACTGTTGCTGCGCGGTAATTTTTTGGCTGGCGCTGGTTGCCGTGGCCTCGGCGACCACGCTGCCTGCGCCGCCGTTGCGCGGCAATCTCGCGGCGCACGATCCTAGCACCATCATCAAGTGCAAGGAAAAGTATTATATTTTTTACACAGGGCAGGGCATTTATTCAAAGTCGTCCAGCGATAAAATATTTTGGACAGGCGGGCCAAGCATTTTTGCGAATCTCCCGAATTGGACCACCAATGAGGTGCCGGGTTTTACCGGCTGGGTCTGGGCGCCGGATGTTTTTTATCTTAACGGACGCTATTGTGTTTATTACGCAATTTCCACTTCTGGCAGTCAGGTGTCGGGCATTGGGTTGGTCACCAATCCGACGCTGGATCCCACTGATGCGAGTTATCTTTGGACCGATCAAGGGCCAGTCATCACCTCCACGAACGGCAGTCCGTACAACACGATTGACCCCAGCGTGACGCTCGATGCGAACGGCAATCCGTGGATGTCGTTTGGCTCGTATTGGAATGGCATTTATCTCGTGCAATTGGATCCGCTGACTGGTTTGCGGATCGCTTTCAACTCGCCGACGTACCGCCTAGCGTACAACAATTCCATCGAAGCATCCTGCGTGTTTCGCCACGGCGGGTACTATTATTTGCTGGCGGATTGGGGATCGTGTTGTTCGGGCGTGAACAGCACCTACAATATCCGCCTCGGTCGTAGCACGAGCATCACCGGTCCGTATCTTGATCGCAACGGCATGGACATGGTCGCCAATGGCGGGACGCTGTTTTTACAAGGCACCGGCAAATTCACCGGTCCCGGTCATTTTTCTGTTCTCTCGGAAAATGGCACGCAATGGTTCAGCTACCACTACTACGACGCCGGCCAATACGCGCCGTGGTACAATGCTTTTGGCGCGTCGGACTTGGATCTCGAACCGCTGTCGTGGACGGCGGATGGCTGGCCGACCTTCACCAATGACTGGTCGGCCGTTTATAATTTTCAAGCCGATGCCCGCGATGACAACGGCCAATATTACGGCCTATTGCAAAACGGCGCTTCCATTCAAAATGACGCCACGCACGGGCATGTCCTCAATCTCAACGGCACCAACCAGGCGGTGCAACTGCCGCCCGGCGTCGCCTTCGCGCGCACTTTTTCTGCTGTCGTGAAATGGAACGGCGGCGGCGCGTGGCAGCGACTTTTTGATTTCGGCGTGGACACGACGAGGTATTTGATGCTCACGCCGTATTCCGGCGAAGGCAAATTGCGCTGCGATATTCGCGCCAACGGCACGACCCAAACCCTGCTCGCGCCCAGCCCGCTGAGCACCGGCGTGTGGACGCATGTCGCGCTCACGCTGGATGGTCAGAGCGGTATTATCTATGTCAACGGCGTGCCGGTGGTGACGAATGCCATCACGCTTTCACCGCTGGAGGTGGAAGCGCAGACGAATTATCTCGGCCGCAGCAAATTTATTGCCGATCCGTATTTCAATGGTCAGGTCGCTAACTTTCGCGTCTTCGGTCGCGCGCTGGCGCCGGCGGAAATCACCGCGCCGCAGCCCGTCATCGCGGCGCCGGCGGATGCCTCGGTTTATTGGCCCGGCGCGCCGGTGAATTTCAGCGGGAGCGCCACGGATTTTGCCGACCTTGCGTTGACGGCTGCTGCGTTGAGCTGGCGCATCGAATATGCACAAGACGGAAAAACGAATATCGTGTTCGGCCCGCAGGCCGGCATCACCAGCGGCACGTTCATTATTCCCACCAACGCTACCGGCGGCGGCGTGTACCGCGTGGTGTTGACGGCGACGGACGGCGCAGGCCACGCGGCTGCCGCCGTGGCGACGTTGAACCCGGCGAATCCGCCCGCCGGCTGGTCGTCGTATTATCCCTTTCGCGCCGATGCGACCGACGCGAACGGCCATTTCAACGGTACGCTCAACGGCGGCGCGGCCATTCAAACCGACGCGACGCGTGGCAACGTATTGAATCTTTCCGGCACGAGCCAATTTGTCAGCCTGCCGCCGGGCATTGCCAAAATGCAGACTTTTATTGGGTGGGTGAAGTGGAACGGCGGCGGCGCGTGGCAGCGCCTTTTTGATTTTGGGAACGACACCACGCGGTACACCGTGCTGACGCCGGCGGCGGCCAACGGCAAATTCCGTTTCAACATCACCATCAATGGCACCGGCGGCGAGCAGATCGCCGATGCGCCAGCCGCACTGCCGGTCGGCGTGTGGACGCAGGTGGCAATGACCACGGACGGCAGCACGGTGATTCTCTACACGAACGGCGTGGCGGTGGCGACCAATGCCAACGACAATCTCGTGCCGGCAAATTTGAATGCGACGAACAATTATCTCGGCAAAAGCCAGTGGCCGGCGGATTCTTACTTCAACGGCCAAATCAGCTCGGTGCGGATTTTTTCCAGCGTGCTCAGTCCCGCCGCCATCGTCGCGCCGCAAATTACCATCGCGCAGCCGGCCACCGGGAGCATTTATCATCCGGGCGATTTGATAAATTTCACCGGCGGGGCGAATGATTTTTATGACGCGGCGCTGCCGGCTTCCAATCTGACTTGGTCGGTGCAATGGCGTTACAATGGCGCCACCAGCAATCTGATTGCGACTCTGACCAGTGTGACAAACGGATCGTTTTCGGTTCCCACCACCGGCTCGTCCTCGACCAATGGTTTTTACCGGATTTTGCTGGCGGCCACGGACGGCGTCGGTCGCCGCAGCACGAATTATACGGATATTTTTCCGGCGGCGGCGCTGACGGTGAATAGCCATTGGGTTTCGTATTTTCCTTTCACCAGCAGTGCGCAAGACGTCAGCAATAATTTCAACGGCACGCTCACCGGCGGCGCCGCCATTCAAAACGACGCCACGCGCGGCAACGTGCTGAATTTGTCCGGCGCGAACCAATACGTCAGCCTGCCCGCCGGCATCGGCGCGGCGCGCACCTTCGGCGGCTGGGTCAAATGGCGCGGCGGCAACATGTGGCAGCGCATCTTCGATTTCGGTTTGGACACACAGCATTTTTTCTTTCTCAGTCCGTACACGTCGGACACCAACATGCAGGTCGCCATCACGGCGCAGGCGTCGGCGTACACACAAGTCATCGAGGCGCCGGAATTGCCCACGAACACGTGGACGCATGTGGCGGTGACGCTGGATGGTCGGCAGGGAATTTTGTACCTCAACGGCCAGGCGGTGGCGGTGAACAACAGTGTCAATCTCTTGCCGTCGGATTTGGGTGCGACCAAAAATTATTTTGGCAAAAGTCAGTTTGCGGCGGATCCCTATTTCAATGGCGAACTCGATTCTGTGAAAATCAATGCGCAGACCTTGTCGCCGGCGCAAATGTTCGCGCCCACGCTGACCATTACGCAGCCCGCTCCCGGCACGCAGTATGCCGGCGGCTTGAATCTCGCTTTTGCCGGCGTGGCGACGGATTTTTCCGACGCACCGCTCGCGCCGGCGGCATATTCGTGGACGGGCGAATTTCATCACGACGGCAGCGTGGATACGGTGCTCGGTCCGCTGGCTGGTGTAACCAACGGCACGCTGGCGATTCCAACCAACGGCCCGGCTTCGACCAATGTTTTTTACCGGTTCTATTTAACGGCCACCGATGCGGCGGGGAATGCGCAGGCCGCTTCCGTGGATGTGTTGCCGCGCTACGGCACGTTGAATTTGGCGACGGTGCCCGCCGGCTTGCAACTCAGTCTGGACGGCCAAAGCTTCACCGCGCCGACGTCGGTGGTCGCGGTTGCCGGCATGACGCGCAGCCTCAGCGCGCCGACGCCCCAGAATCTGGCCGGCAGCAATATTAATTTCGTCGTCTGGTCGGACGGTGGCGCGGCGACGCACGCGGTGAAAGTACCGACCAATGCCGCCGCGTTCACGGCCAGCTTCATGCCGCCGCCGTTGCTGTTGAGCAACGCGGCGGGCACGGTGGCGTTGCAGTGGCCCGCGTGGGCCGCGCCATTTTCGATCTGGAGCGCGTTGAATCTCGCACCGCCGGTGGTGTGGACCAAACTCACCGGGGTGCCGGCGACCAACAACGGCAATCTGTTGCTCAATGTTTCTGGCAGCAACGGCAGCAGTTTTTATCGGCTGCAATTTCCGTGAACGGCGAAAAATTATTTTTGCCGCGACCGTCAGCCAACCTTTGCTCGGTGGTGGCACCGGTGGCGGTTTGGTTAAGACGGCATCGGCACGCTGCAACTCGCCGGCGCCACCGTCATGAAAATCACCCGCAACAGTGGCGTGCTCACCAGCGACGAAGTCGTTGGCCTGACACAGGTTAATTACGGCGACACGTTTCCGCTGTTTGTAGCGGGCCTTATGCCGGCAGCTCAGCCGGTTGATTTGCCCGCCTTTTTTGTGCCTCAAAAATTGGCAAGGGCGGTAACTCCCATACTAGTGTAATTTTTTGTGAGCGCAGAAACGGTCAAAAAATTCTCTCCGCCAGCGGAAGACTCCATTTCTTGGTTGGCCCCGGCGACTTGAGTTTCTGGCTGAATCCGCTCACGTCATCGTGTAAGCTGAGGAGAATGCCAATATCCATCTTATGCGTCTGTTGAAATACTTTTTCCTCACCGTCATCTGCGGTCTGCGGTTGGCCACGGCGGTGCGCGGCCAGAATGTTTTTTTGGAAGCCGAGCAGTTTGCGGATTTGGGCGGCTGGGATGTGGACCAACAATCCATGGATCAGATGGGCTCGCCGTATCTCCTCGCGCACGGTCTCGGCGTGCCGGTGAAGGACGCGGTGACAACCGCTCCATTTCCCGCCGCCGGCACATATCACGTCTGGGTGCGGACGCGCGATTGGGTGGCCTCGTGGCAGGCGCCGGGGGCGCCGGGAAAATTTCAACTGCTCATCAACGGCAAACCGCTGGCGAAAACCTTCGGTACCGAAGGCGCTGCGTGGCATTGGCAAGACGGCGGGTTAATCACTTTAGAGCAAACCGCCACGATAGCCTTGCACGATTTGACTGGGTTTGAAGGGCGTTGCGACGCGATCGTTTTTTGTCCGGCCGCCTCGTTCACGCCGCCGAACGAACCGGCGGCGCTGGAAAAATTCCGGCGCACCGCGCTCGGTTTGCCGGCCCAGCCGGACGCGGGCGGCACGTTCGATCTCGTTGTGATCGGCGGCGGCATCGCCGGCACGAGCGCGGCGGTGTCAGCGGCACGGCAGGGATTGACTGTGGCGCTCGTGCAAGACCGACCGGTGCTCGGCGGCAACGGCAGTTCCGAAGTGCGGGTGTGGCCCGAAGGACATACGCAGCAAAAACCCTTTCCGCACATCGGTGACATCGTGGAAGAATTGGTTCCGCCGAAAGCGACCGGCACCGGCAACGCCAAACGCGGGACAATTTACGCCGACGCGCGCAAGACGGATCTCGTGGCGGCTGAGCCGCGTATTACGTTGTTTTTGGAGCAGCGCGTGTTTGCAGTAGAAACGAATGGCCAGCGCATTGTGGCCGTCGTCGCGCAAAACATCCGCAGCGCGCGGCGCGTCCGGCTCGCGGGAAAATTGTTTGCCGATTGCACCGGCGATGGCACGGTGGGCTATCTCGGCGGCGCGGATTACGCGATGACGCGCGAGGAGCATCAGGGCTTGAGCAATCTTTGGAACGTGATGGATGCGGCCGACACGAATCAAGTCCTCAAATGCGAGTGCAAGGACAAGAGCGCGCTGGCGATGGCCTGCGAATTGGGCAACGTGCCTCAGCCGTTTCCGCGCTGTCCGTGGGCGATTGATTTAAGCGCTAAACCGTTTCCCGGCCGCAAGAATTTCAAAGGCCAGTGGGGCGCAAAAAACCCCTTACAGAATCTCGGCGGCTGGTTTTGGGAAAGTGGCTTCGATCAGGATCCCATCGCCGACGTGGAGCGCATTCGCGACCTGAATTTACGCGCGATGTACGGCGCCTGGGATGCGCTGAAAAATGTAGATCACCTTTATCCTAATCACCGCATCGGCTGGGCAGCGTTCATTGCCGGTAAACGCGAGTCTCGCCGGCTGCTCGGCGACATTGAACTCGGCGTCGATGATTTTCGCACCAACCGCGTTTTTGCCGACGGCGCGTTTCCCTGCACCTGGCACATTGACCTGCACACGGCGGACAAGAATTTTCAAAAAGGTCTCGCGGGCGAGGAATTCATCTCGCGGGCGACCGAGGGCAAGAACTACGAATATCACGGACCGTATTGGGCGCCGTATCGCTGCCTCTACAGCCGCAACGTGACCAATCTCTTCATGGCCGGCCGCGACATCAGCGTCACCCACGACGCGCTCGGTCCGGTGCGCGTGATGCGCACCTGCGGCATGATGGGCGAAATTGTGGGCAAAGCGGCATGGATCTGCGTTCACCACGAAACGACGCCGCGCGGCGTTTATGAAAATTACCTGCCGCTCCTCAAGGAACTCATGGCCCAACCGGGAAAATTTCGCCGCGCCACGCGTGACGGAGCGCTGGCTTGGCCGGCCAAATTTAATTGATTCGCCGGTACTTTTACCTCACGGCCGCTTGTTAAAAACGCGGTGTGCCACGCGGTCGCTCTTGCGGCGGCTGGTCCAGCCGGCCTGTTTTTCCGATTCGCGGAGGTGACTAATTTCGCGCTGGAGTTTGACGAAGCTTTCGTGCCGTTCGCGCGGCAATGTGCCGGCGGCGACGGCGGCGAGCACGGCACAATTTTTTTCCTGCGTGTGCGTGCAATCGCGGAAATGGCAGCCGGGCGCCAGCGCCTCGATTTCCGGAAACGTATCTTTTGCACCCTGGCTGGCATCCCAGATGTGAAATTCCCGCATGCCGGGCGTGTCAATCACCACGCCGCCCGCCGGCAGAAAAATCATTTCGCGCCACGAAGTCGTGTGCCGGCCCTTGGCGTCCTGCGTGCGCACTTCCACGGTTGCCATCAACTCTTCGCCGTAGAGCCGGTTGATGAGGCTGGATTTGCCGACGCCGGAGGTGCCGATGAACACCACGGTGTCCCCGGGTTGGATGAGCGCCGATATTTTTTTTACACCCCGGCCGGTGCGCGCACAGACCGGCAGCACCAATGCGTCGCGCGCCACGCTGGCGGCGGTCGCGAGTTTGGCGGCCAGATCGTCGCACAAATCTATTTTGTTGAGAATCACCACCGGCCGCGCGCCGCTTTCGTGCGCCATGACGAGCATGCGTTCCAACCGGGCGGCTTGAAATGTCGCATCGGCGGCGGTAACGAGAAAAACGGTTTCGACGTTCGTTGCCAAAATTTGTGCGGCGGAATCGCGGCCGCTGGTTTTGCGTACGATTTGGGTGTGGCGCGGCAAAACGGCTTGGATGGCGGCCTTTTCCTCGTTCGGCACCAATTTCACCGCGACCCAATCGCCGACTTTGGGCAGCTTCGCCGGGTTGCCGCGCGCTTCGTGAATGAGTTTGCCGACGATCTGCGCGGTGAGTTCCGCGTTCACGGTCCAGACACGGTAAAAATGTTTATCCTCCACCGCGACGCGCGCCGGGAGGAAACCTTTGGCGAGAAATGGCGCGAACTGCGCCTCGCGCACGGCATTCCAGCCCAGCTTGGTCAGGCCCATAGGCAGCGGATGTGAAAACGACTTGGCACGCCGGCATCCTAGCGGTT
>TBL_comb47_HYPODRAFT_10000915_pt1 | contig 38742 bp, 34 predicted proteins | sample TroBogypolimnion_40_FD_10682 | JGI IMG/M metagenome (IMG submission 10682)
TGGCGCGGCTGGAGGGGACCGGCGTGGTGAGCGAGGACACCGCCTTCCAGATCGGCCTGGTGGGGCCCGCCGCGCGCGCCAGCGGATTGGACCGGGACATCCGCTCCGACCACCCCTACGGTATCTACAGCATGAGCCAGATCCCCGTCGTCACCGCCAAGTCGGGAGACGTCTACGGAAGGACCCTGGTGCGCTGGCTGGAGATCGAGAAGTCGCTCGATTTCCTCCAGGATCAGCTGGCGCAGCTCCCGGGAGTCGCCATCCAGTACCCCGTCGGTCCGATCGGGGCCAACCAGCTTTCCATAGCGCTCACCGAGGGGTGGCGCGGCGAGATCTGCCACGTGGCCCTCACCGACGAGCGGGGCAGGTTCGCCCGTTACAAGATTTGCGACCCGTCCTTCCACAACTGGACCGGGCTCGCCATGGCCCTGCGCGGCGCGCAGATCTCCGATTTCCCGCTCAACAACAAGAGCTTTAACCTTTCCTACTGCGGGTTTGATTTGTAACGTCCTGAAAGATGAATGTTGAGGGGTGAAAGTAACCGAGCAGGGTGAAAGGGAAAAGATCACCATCGGGGAAAGGGGAGGTTACCCTCGCCCCCCGGGAGAGGGTGGCCGAAGACCGGGAGAGGGAAGCCGGAGGCTGAGTTCTGGCCAGGTCTAGCTAGGTAAAGCAAGAGTGGCGGATGCGAGACGGTAGTGCCTCCCCCAGACGGGTTTAGATTCACCGTAGGGGCGAATCATCATTCGCCCTCCCAACTCCCGTTGGCTCTCACCAGCTAGGCAGCGCAGCTAGAGGCCCGAGGGAGATGCACCGTAGGGGCGAATCATTATTCGCCCTCCCAACTCCCATTGGCTCTCACCCGCTGAACAGCAAAGCAACCGCAAGAGATAGTATTCAACAGGAGTCGCACCATGATCAAGGCCATACTCGCCCGCGTCAAGCAGGGGCACCGCACCATGCGCTACCCGGATGAGCCGATCGCCCTCCCCGAGCGTTTTCGCGGCTACCCGCGGCTGGAAGGGAGCGCCTGCCCGGCGGACTGCCGCCTGTGCGCCGACGCCTGCCCGGTGGGGGCCATCAGCTGTGCGCCCAAACTCAGCATCGACCTGGGCAAATGCCTCTTCTGCCCGGAGTGCACCGAAGCCTGCCCTCACGGTGGCATCTCCTACAGCACCGACCACCGTCTGGCGGTGAACCAGCGTGAGGACCTCCTGGTGAGCGCCGGCGACGAGCAGCGCCTGGCGCACGCGCTCGACGCCAAGATGCTGAAGCTCTTTGGCCGCTCCCTCAAATTCCGCTCCGTCGTCGCGGGCGGCTGCAACGCCTGCGAGGCCGACACCAACGTCCTCTCCACCATCGGCTGGGATCTGGGCCGGTTCGGGATCCAGTTCGTGGCGAGCCCGCGCCATGCTGACGGCCTCTGGGTGACCGGCCCCGTCACCGAGCACATGCGCGAAGCGCTCATGCTGACCTACGAGGCGATACCCGCGCCCAAGCTCGTGGTCGCCTGCGGTGCCTGCGCCATCAACGGCGGCCCCTTCATCGGCTCCCCCGAGGCGCACGACGGCGTGCAGGGAATGCTCCCGGTCGACCTTTACATCCCCGGCTGCCCGCCCCACCCGGCGACCATCCTGGACGGGCTGCTGCGGATGCTCGACAGGATAAAGCCCGAGTAGTTATCGTCAACTAAGAGTTGCCCGTTGGATCTCCCTCCTGGGCCGACATCACCAGGTTCCCTCTTTCAGGGGAGAGGGATGGGGGCTACTCCGCTCCTGTCTGACCAGTGTCAGCACTATTGCCGTGATCGAAATCTTCCTTCCACGTCCCCGCCTATTTCCGGAGAAGCTTCCGACCCTTTATTCCCAAGAGTGCCACTGAAACAAAATTGAAAAAATACCCTCTAAGGGTTATAGTTGTATATGGAAAAGCGACGTCCCCATTATGACCTGATCCAAGCGGAGTTGCATTGCATTGAGGCGTTATCCCTGACCGTAACTGCCCGACACGGCATCAAGGCCATAGGCATGACTTTGGGTGACGTTCTGCAAGTAATTCAGCAGCTTTCGATGGGCAACTTCTATAAGTCGATGACAGCTCAAGCCGATAGTCGTGTTTGGCAAGATGTCTATCATTCACAATGGAAGGGAAGGCGCTTGTACGTCAAGTTCCAAAAACACGAGAAATACTTTATCGTATCGTTCAAGGAGCGATGACCATGAGTGAACAATGGAACGGGAAGACATGTCCGGCATGTTTCAAAGGAACTTTGCAGCAAAAAGTAAAGCAGACCCAATTCGAATATCGTGGTCGTATTCTGGAATATGGACAGGAAGGGTTTTGGTGCGACACCTGCAGTGAAGGGATAGTCACCGGAGAAGAAGTTTCAGCTTCTGATTCAATACTGGATGATTTCATTGCCAGCGTGGATAGCGAAGAGGCATCCGAGTTGGTGCGCATCAGAAAGAAGCTCGGTCTTAGTCAAAAAGAAGCCGCCAAGATTGCGGGTGGCGGGCACAATGCTTTTTCACGCTACGAAAGGGGAGAAGCCAAACCCCTTGCTGCGGTAGTGAACCTCTTCCGCCTACTTGACCGGCATCCAGAACTACTTAACGAATTGAAACAACAGATGGCCATACAGTAGCTTTCATAAAGGAAAAGGTGAAGACATACGTGTGACTGGCACAAAACTATGAGTAAAACGGTGTAGCGTGAGTCAGGAGGTTTTTTCGAGGCGCTCGGCTACCCAGGCCTTTATAATGGACTGCCTTGGGACCCCTAGACGTTTTGCCTCTTTATCTAGCGAGTTGATCATCCACAGCGGAAAATCCACATTTACCCTCTTCTGAGCCAGTTCGGGGCGTTTTGACTTTGACAAATCGAGAAATTCCGAAATGTCGGCACCCTCATCGAAGGCTTTGTCGAAATCTTTAGCTTTCATAGATATTAATTTCCTCGTTGCGAGAACGCCTCACAGAAATGATTCTTATCCTTCCGTCTCTGTAGGTAATCACGCCTGACCAATGTTTGCCCTGAAATCTTCCGATCACCAAGAATCTTGGTTCATCACTTGTTTTTACCGGAATTTCAAGTAAATCCGGATCATTCCAGAGCGCCTGGGCTTCGTCAAAGTCTATCCCATGCTTTACTTTATTGCCCGCGCTTTTATGGGGATCGAATTCGAATTCCATGTATATTTTTTATACCTTTAGTATCCCTATTGTCAACGGATTTGGATTAGAGGCCGTTTTCGGACCGGTGTCCCTGAGTGCCTAAGCAACAATCTAGGTTGGGTCTAGATCTCGAAATGAGGAATTGACCTGTGTATCTATAATGGTACACTGGGCAGCATAAGACCAAAATCGGAAATAAGCACGGCATTGAGCCGTCTTGCCACCTATAAGAGAGGCCTGAAATGAAAAACGAGCATCTGGGATCAAGCTTCGACGATTTTCTAGAAGAAGAGGGCCTTCGGGCTGACGTAGAAGCGACAGCAATAAAACGGGTCATCGCCTACCAGATTGAAGTTGAAATGAAGCAGGCAAACCTTTCGAAGTCCGCTATGGCAGCAAAAATGTGCACCAGCAGGACCGCCTTGGACAGACTACTCGATCCAAGCAATGTCTCGGTGACCCTCCAAACCCTGGAGAGGGCGGCCCTTGCCTTGGGAAAAAGCTTGAAAATTGAACTTGCGTAATCTGATTACGGCAAACCAGTTCACCGGAAAAATTCCTCTGTACCCGCCCCTCGTCATAAAAGCTTCAGAAATCAAGCGGACTTCTCGGCTCCTTAACCGTCCTGACCGGCACGCAGTGGGTGTAGATCATGGTTGTTTTCAGGCTGGCGTGCCCGAGCAGGTTCTGGATGGTGCGGATGTCGTAATTCGCCTGCAAAAGGTGAGTGGCGAACGAGTGCCTGAAGGTGTGCGCGCTGACCCGCTTGGGGACCTTGGCGCAGCGGACGGCATCACTGAGCGCCTCCTCGAGTTGCGAGCCATGGAGATGGTAGCGCCGGCGCTCGCCGGTCTCCTCCACCAGGGTCAACGAGCGCTGCGGGAAAAACCACTGGTTCACGAACTCTTTCGCCGCTTTTGGGAACTTGTTTTCTACTGTATCGTCCAGGAAAGCCCCGTGGTACCCCTCAGCCAGGTCCTTATCGTGCAGTCTCCCGACCGCCGCCATCTGGGACTGCAGTTCCGACAGGATCGATTTCGGCAACGGGACGCTGCGGTCTTTTTGACCTTTCCCGTGAACCGTAAGAAGACCCGAGTCGAAGTTGAAATCCCCCACCCGCAGCTGCAGTCCCTCGAACTTGCGCAACCCGCAGCCGAACAGCATCTTGACAACCAGGTCGAACGGATAGGATAGCCGGTGCAAAATCGCATCTATTTCCGGTCGAGAGAGCACCGTCGGGATGTAGAGCGATTTCTTTGCCCTCGGCACGTCGCGAAGCTCGCCGAAATCCCTCTTCAAGGCATACCGAAACAGGAACAAAAGAGCATTGAACGCCTGGTTTTGGGTGGCGGCAGCCACCTGACGCTTAACCGCAAGATGGGTCAAATATTCCCTGACATCCTCCGTGGATACGTCCTTCGGCGGTTTATCCTTCAAAAAATGCTGGAACTGCCGGGACCAGCTCGCATAGGTTTTGAGAGTCCTGCGGGAGTAGTGGCGCAGTTTGATTTCCGCAGCAAGGTCGGCAATTGCCATATCCCATTCCTGAGAAACGGACTTGATTTGATATCCCGCCTCCGAATAACGCGACGGTCGGAGCCTGTCCGCTGTTGGTGAGGAAGGAGACGCCGGAGGAGAGTCTGATACAGATTCTTCGACCACCATTTTGGGACTTTCCTGGGCAGATTCAGGCTGTGAGCCACCATCTTCTTGCATCTCAAAGTACAGAGAGATGGCGTGAGCGGCTTGTCTTCGTTGAGCCTCGGATTGTTTTTTGCCCCGCAGCTTTTCTAAGAACCGCCGCACCTGCTCACTCCTGCCATGCGTTCCAGGATATTTGGAACAGAAATCGAGAAAATATCGCAGCCATTTAAAGTACTCGGCAAAATCGCTCGTGTCGACACCGTGCTTCGTAAGGACAGAAGTGAACTGCCTGATGACAGTATGGTGGACTGGAAACATGAGATCCTCAATTTTGTTAGGATTGTGCAGCAAGCATGGCGATGGTTATCAGACATTCAATAGCAAGGACAACGAGTATTTACGTCCATAAATGTGTATTATCTTAACATGAATTGTGCTATAGGAAAGCAGGTCAACAAAGGCTTGACCGGGGATGCCATGAAGACACGTGTCAAATTGAAACCAGGACAAAACGGGACCAAGAAATTGGTAGCGCAGTATGGCGATGCGTTGATATGTGTACGTTATCGTTATGATGCAGAAACGTGCAGGCAGGTTAAAACCGTTGAAATCATAGTGAGTGAAGCTAGTTGGACACCTCCGCCTCAAAAGTACCCGGCCAGTGCGTTAGTGCCCTTGAGGATCGGAATAAATGAGAAAGCCCTTCAGAAAAAGGTGAAGGCCGTTGGCGGGCATTGGGATTCAGAGCAGCAGGTATGGTTAGCTCATTATGGGTGCATTGCCGGCACAGACCTGGAAAAGCTTATAATAGTAGAAACATTGACGGGCGAGAAAAAGTAAGGATGTTTATAATAATAGAAATCTGCCGTGTTTATAGATGTAGAAATAAGTTTATAATAGTATAAATAAGTTCATACATATATAAACCGGCTGTAACCGACCAATTACATCGTTGGGAAAAAAGGATGGAAATGATAAAGGGTGAAATTTACATCTTTATTGCTGTAGCTTGTTTGACTTCAATTCAATTGAGGCGGCTGGTTAAAAGTGGGCTACCACTTTTTGGTTTCAAAGCCTTCTCTGCTGCAAGCAAAATCAATCTTGATCGACTTGACTGGCTTATGATTATACTTGCAGCATTTTTATTTTTGATAGGGATGATATCGTTTGCAGGTTAGCGAAAAATTTAACAGAGCATGAACGGTTCATGCTGACGGTCAGGCACCGGCTCCGTAACGGTTTCCCGCTGGACAGGCAGTTCCTGAATTTCAAAAGGTGAATGCTTGTAGTAGCTGACTCAGCAATCGAAAGTTGAGTGATGCTGGTGAAAGAGGGATTAGCAGACGTAAGCCCGAGTTTCTTGGGCTGCCGGAAGTCAGGTGAAGCGGGATCAAGGCTGATTGAGTCTACCGAAGTGGATGGAAGAGTTGTGACAAAGCCGGAACCAGTGGATAGCTGACGAAAGCTGATGAAAGAAGGCGGTCCCAACCACACCGGCAAGGCCGGACAAGCCGGCCAGCCTAGCGTTGGGCGAAAAAGAGTGATTAAGAACGAGGATAAATTGGAAGTAAGACTTGAATTTTACATCTCTAAGGCGAAGTTGATACTATTACTTTTGCTTCCAATAATAGTAACGTTGTCATGTGTTTATGTGTTGTTATTTTCAACTCAATTATCTGCGAAAGTTTACGTTGCATTAATGACAATCATAGTTATAACTATATTTGCAATAATTGCAAAAAACTTGATTAAAAATATAGGTGCCCCTGCTTTGATATTTGATACGGAAGGAATTTATCTAAAAAGATGGAACTCTGAATTCATACCGTGGAGTAACGTCAAGTTTATCTGGAGCCGCCCATATAGTTACCCTAGAAGGCTATGCATTGAAACCATAGATCAATCTCCTTCTGAATTCCCTCGTTCTGTGCTGTTTTCAGCTCTTACGCCAGGATTCAAGGAGGCATGGAATTACCTCAATATCTATCATCCTGGGAAATTAGAGAGAGCGGAGGTGTAAGGTCTGGGAGGGGATCATCCGGACATTGATAGCTTGATAACACCGGCTCCGAACCGGTTTCCCGCTGATCGGACATTCCCTGAATTTCAAAAAGTAGAAGTGAGGAATAGCTGGCTAAGCAACCGGAAGTGTAATGACGCTCGTGTAAGAAGGATTAGCCGATGTAAGCTGGAGTTTCTTGAGCTCCTGGAAGTATGCCGAAGCTGGGTCAGAGCTGATTGAGCTTGAAGAAGTGGATGGAAGAGTTGTGGATGAGCCGGAACCAGTGTGAAGCTAACGAAAGCTGGTGAGAGAAGGCGTCCCAACCATCCGGCAAGGCCGGGCAAGCCGGCCAGCCTAGCGTTGGACTAAATAGAACCCGGTCGTTTTAATTCGATTCATCGAGGAATTAAATGAGGTATTTTCGTGCGCTTATAGCGCTTAACACGGTTTTAGCGCTTGGGCTATCGATGTTTATTTTTAAAATGTTACCGTTTGCACATGGAGTTGTTCAAGATGCCAATAAAATAAAGGGATTACAAGTCCGTTCATTGGGTGCGTCCGAACTATATTTATCTTCGTTACTACCGATATTGATAATAGGATGTCTGATTTTGGTTTCATTTGCACTACGCTCAAGGTATCCACGACTATCCTTAACTGTTCTTGTTGGGCCACCTACTGTAGTTTTACTATGGGTAGCAATCGTCTTTCGATTTGGGGCTGCATGAATGAACGAGTGGGACGTTGATAAGTTGTATAAGTTGATACTCTCCGGCCCCGGAACACTCCTGCTGAAGGTCAAATCCACTATCGATTTTGAAACGAGGTAGCAAGAATAGCCGGTTAAGAATGTAGAAGTCAATAGAGGTTGGTGTAAGATGGATAAGGCGACGTAAGCCTGAGTATGTTGAGTCTCAGGGAGTCTGCGGAAGCTGGATCAGGGACAGTTGTGCTGACGGAAGCGGATAGATGAGTTGTGACTAGGCCGGGACCAGTGGATAGTTGACGAAAGCTGGTGAGAGAAGGCGGCCCAACCACACGGCAAGGCCGTACAAGCCGGCCAGCCTAGCGTTGGACAAAAAAGGCAAAAATGAACGAACGACCGAACGAAATACCTCATAGTAATGAGTTAAAGATAGATCTTTTTAAGATGCTGTTCAGGATTGTTCCGATTTACCTTCTATATTTTATTTTGGCATCAATAATAATAGTTAAAAGATTTGGAAAGATTACTTACGGCCCAAATATAGGATATCTGGTTTCTTTGGTTGTGATAGGCGCGCCATTCATTATATGTTTCTGGCACATAATGTCCAAGGCTGACTCATGTCGAATTGGTTTCGTGAATTCTGGTGGGGACAAGGACAAAGCCAGTCGGATTATTATTTTACTGATGATATTGGTTACTTTTGTAATTCTTAAAATAACAATCTTGTCTTTTGAACTTATGGGCGATTATGGAATGTAAATTTAAATGTGGAGAGATGGAGAGATAGGTAAACTTGCTTAAAATTGCTATCCGTCCACAAAAATCACTGCTTACGGCCAAGTGCATCATCTATTTCGAAATGAGGTTACAAGAATAGCTGGCTAAGCACTCAGAAGCCTTATAAAGTCGATGAAAGATGGATAAGGCGACGTAAGCTAGAGTGTGTTGAGCCACGGAAAGTCAGGTAAAGTTGAGTCAGAGCTGATTGAGCTAGCAGAAGTTGATTGAAGAGTTTTTAGTGAGCCGGGACCAGTAGATAGTTGACGAAAGCCGATGAAAGAAGGCGGCCCAACCACACCGGCAAGGCCGGACAAGCCGGCCAGCCTAGCGTTGGGCGAAAAAGAGTGATTAAGAACGAGGATAAATTGGAAGTAAGACTTGAATTTTACATCTCTAAGGCGAAGTTGATACTATTACTTTTGCTTCCAATAATAGTAACGTTGTCATGTGTTTATGTGTTGTTATTTTCAACTCAATTATCTGCGAAAGTTTACGTTGCATTAATGACAATCATAGTTATAACTATATTTGCAATAATTGCAAAAAACTTGATTAAAAATATAGGTGCCCCTGCTTTGATATTTGATACGGAAGGAATTTATCTAAAAAGATGGAACTCTGAATTCATACCGTGGAGTAACGTCAAGTTTATCTGGAGCCGCCCATATAGTTACCCTAGAAGGCTATGCATTGAAACCATAGATCAATCTCCTTCTGAATTCCCTCGTTCTGTGCTGTTTTCAGCTCTTACGCCAGGATTCAAGGAGGCATGGAATTACCTCAATATCTATCATCCTGGGAAATTAGAGAGAGCGGAGGTGTAAGGTCTGGGAGGGGATCATCCGGACATTGATAGCTTGATAACACCGGCTCCGAACCGGTTTCCCGCTGATCGGACATTCCCTGAATTTCAAAAAGTAGAAGTGAGGAATAGCTGGCTAAGCAACCGGAAGTGTAATGACGCTCGTGTAAGAAGGATTAGCCGATGTAAGCTGGAGTTTCTTGAGCTCCTGGAAGTATGCCGAAGCTGGGTCAGAGCTGATTGAGCTTGAAGAAGTGGATGGAAGAGTTGTGGATGAGCCGGAACCAGTGTGAAGCTAACGAAAGCTGGTGAGAGAAGGCGTCCCAACCATCCGGCAAGGCCGGGCAAGCCGGCCAGCCTAGCGTTGGCGGACTTCAAGTCCTTTAAGTCGGAAGTAAAAGCGAGTGTTGTGGTGGTAGAGGGTGAAAAAATCACTTGTGGTTCATTCTATGTGTGCTGTTTTACCTCATACGAGAATTACCTTGGTAGATAAGATGAATACAATTTCAAACCAAAGAGGCAAAGGGTTTGAGTTAGCCGTCCATGCTTTTGCTCAGTCTCTTAATCCCGCAGCAGAGGTCTTGTTTGATCACAAAGTTGAAGATCGCGACACCAAGACCTTGCGGCAGTGCGATGTCTGGATCAATACGACAATCGCAGGTCACTGGCCATTGTCCGTGTTGGTGAGTTGCAAAGATCATATACGCAAGTTACATGTAGGCGACATCGGCGCTTTTGTAAACGAAGTGAATTCAACAGGTGCGAGCACAGGAGTTATCTATAGTCGTTTCGGTTTCACAAAACCAGCGATTCTAAAAGCAAAGGCAAACGGAATCGCCTGTTGCCGCCTTTTTGAAAACGAACATGCCGACATACCCGAAGCAATTGTATTTCACCAGTACACATGCAATCCCTATTTCAGATTTTCAATCGAGGAAAACCCAGATCCTACTCATTTTAGGACTTGGAGCGACATCTTTGACGCTGAAGTAGATGTGGGCGGAACAATTCGGCAAATAATTGATATCCTGGAGGAAGAATATTTAGACGGACAAAGCAATTCCATAGATGTAGGAAATAGGAGGAACACGTTCCCTCTTGACTGGAAAACTGAAATTGCCATGACTGGTAATGAGTTAGGGGGCCGTTTACGCTTGACTTTGATCGCTGGCTGGCACCGGTACAAGGCACGAATAGAGGGACATTTATTAAATGGCTCATACAGCATTAACAATACATCATTTCTTGGAAGTATCTCAGGACCATCCATCGATACTCAAAGCACCGACCCTGGCCTAGGGTGGGCAAGGGTAGAAGGTATGCCTGAAATGACTCTGCCGAGTAATAGAATATTACTGACACTTGGTTTCCAATCGAAAAACCTAAAAGACTTTATACGCGGGAGAACTGGGTCTTCTACGCTTGAAATCAACTAGGTTATAGAGGGTAACATGAAAATATGGATCGACAACACAGGTTTGCAATCTGCGGCTCAATGTCTGGACGGCTGGGCGGACCAAAAATACGATTATGATATTCATGGGCTACTTCAATTAGCCACTCTGATAATCTATGGAAACAATATTACTTTAAATGGCTTCGAGGATACTAAAATTGCTAACCGTTCGAAAGAAGTTATAGAAAAACTTAGAGACATAGGGATCTCAGAGGACATCCTGTCAATATCTCAGATTAACGAGGCTGAGTATGCACTTGCTTGCAAAACTGCGGCAAAATTGGCTGCACAAAATCTAGGCAGCACTTTCAACCCCACCGAAAACCATCTCATAGGCTGTGGACCACCGGAAGTCCCACGAGGGCATAAAGAGAGACAGATTAGCAGTATAAATTTAGCTTTAGAACCGCACGACAGTAATAGTTATGAAATATCGGAAATTTCAGCTCTCAGACATAAGGCTATTGGCGCCGTAGAATATATGATTGCAACAACCCAAGAACTGCGTCAGGCAATTAACAAAGTTGTAGTATCATACCCAGGGTGGAGCGATACGCAGAGTTACCAATTGAGTGTTTATTTAAGATACTACTTAAATGAATGTCTCGGCGAACAAAATTTCTCAAAATACGCTCCGTCAATTGCTCGAGCTGGGCTGATAAGTCGCAGTAACCAATATATTTTAGATGCATTAGGGAAAACTGTCGATGATGTTGTTAAAGAACTACGAGGTGAAACTCTTGGCATCCCGAGTACCTTGGCGGCGCTTTTGCAACGCTCAAAGGGTGAGCCACATGCTATTTTAGAGGTTGCCAGAGAGTTTCGTGAATTGTCAAAACCGCTACGCGATAGTCTTCAAGAGCTTTACAACAAGTTTCCTACCGATTCACCCGAGAGTCATTTTGAAATTCGTCAAAATATCACCGAGTTGGGCCGACAGTTGAGACGGGATGTGGGCATTGATAGGAAAACTAGATTTGGTGATGCAATTGAAGTGCGTTTTATAATTGGAATACCGGTCGTGTCTCTCTCCGGAAAGGAGTTGCTAAAATGGGTAAAGGAAAAGCTTGAAAGCAGACGGACTGCTGTTTTAACAGAATTGGTACGATCCTCCTCATTTTCGGAAATGTCATCAGATACATATAAACACCTACGCAAATTGTCCACAATAAAACATCATCAAAAGTGGAGCACCTAAATCGGACCCCAGGCATCGATATATTAGGAACGTAGTCGGACCTGGTATTGACAAATTGATAACTTTAGCTGGAATAAGCCTGTGAAAGTGGAAGCAAAAGGACGAGGATTTTGCCGACTCCGATTGGCTCAAAGACTCTGCTAATAAAGCCTGATAAGCGGATAGAAGAGCGTGAGGGATGGTGAGAGCCGGTTAAGTGGAAGGAAGTTTGAGCATAGGCTGAGATCGAGCCAAGGCAGCTCGATAAAAACCAGCGCCAACGAGATCCGGTGGAAACGGACTCCGCGGGGTCGGTGAGAGCTTGTAAGGGCTTGAAATATGGTGATCCGCTCCGCCGTTCACCGGGGCGTTGGCGGAATTAAAAGGATCGAAATGGGTGATATGAATGATGGGCTCAATTCTTTTCAATTACTACGTAGATTGTCATCGCAATTAGGCTTTTATGAATATAATGGCGGATATATACGTATACACAAAGATAGAAAAGAATATCTGGTGTTTATATATCTATCTGTAAGAGCAGGCATACAAGCCAATTCAGTAGGTACAACCTCATTTTTTGAAATAAGTACCAAAGTTAGTTATCCTCACCCGATATTTTGCATAAGAAAAACAACCAAGTTGGATTGGGTTGTAGAACATATTTTTCATATGCCTGATTATCAAGTAGGGGAGGAAGATTTTGACACAAGGTTTTTTATAAAATTAAAAGATAAAGAATGGGGACACAGATTTTTCGGCAGGGGTAGCATAAAATCCTGCATATCAAACTTGTTGTTAAATGGCTTCGATTTGATTCATTCCGAGGATGGAGACCTAAAGGTTATAAAATATCTGAAACCAGGAGAATGTCCTTCAGCTAAAATGGTTACTAATGCTATTGAGTATATTGGGGAAATAATATCCAATTTTCCGATAAGTCTATAATAGGGAACCGAGATGGTCAAAATACACATTGATATAGATTAACTGGTATGCCAGTTACCGGCGGCCTGCATGAGAAGGTTTCCTGAGTACAGTCTGATGCTGGAGTAGGCTGACGGAAGTTGTTTGAGCTACCGGAAGTTGGTGACCGGTACGATTGCTAGCCGGAAAAGCCGACGAAGCACGGTTTGAGGCGGGACGCCGCCAACGATTGCCTTTGGGGTCGTTGCCTTTGGGGTCGCGTCTGTAAAATTTACAAACAGGTGTGCAGGTGTCTCAAATGTAAAATTTACAGACGCGACCCTTCGGTTTCCCCGGAGTCAAAGCTCACAGTAAATGACATATCAATTGTCCAAGCATATCAAAAAGGGATATATGTATTAGCCGAGCACGAAGTTAATTGTTGTTTTGAGGGATACGTGAGCCTTTACGCACTCAATAACGGCCGGCTTGTACAGCAATCTTCATATAATGGTTATGACAAGCAAGGAAAATTTATAGGATTTGCAGCAAAGGATGTCAGAAGATATTTCAAGGGGATATACGGCAGTACCGCCGACACAGTCTACTGCAACGTGCACGACAGCATCGCCAGCCCCATCCAGGCCTGCCCCGTTGCCGGATATCTCGAAAGGAAGTCCCAACCTGGAAGTTGGACCGGACCGAAATGCCACCCGGTCAACTCCCGCACCGTTGGACGAAAAGAGGCATATGCAATGAAACATATCTTCATTCAGAAAAAACCATCCACGCTGTCGGATCCACTTACCTGGATTCGCTTGAGGAACCGAGTATATTTCGGTTTACTTGCAATTTTATGTCTTTTTTCAATTCTTGGTTTGTTGACAGGTCTCATTACAGGCAATACGTTCATCCCTTTTGGGCACTCTTCAAGTGTTATTAAATTCGTACAACATCCAATTACGTTTTGCCTAGCTATGTTTTTCAATACAATATTTGCACTGATGTTTGGTTTCTTTGCTTGGGGGCGGATGCGCTGCCGTTGATATCTTGATAACCCGGCTCCGAACCGATTTCACGCTGGAATACATTATCTTTAAGTTCAAAAAGTGAAGGATGACAGGAGCTGGCTCAGCATTCGGAAGTTAAGTGAAGCTGCTGAAAGTGGGGTAAGGCGAGGTAAGTCCGAGTTTCTTGAGCTGATGGAAGTCAGGCGAAGCAGGGATCAAAGCTGGTTGAGTCTGGCAGAAGTGGATGGAATGAGTTGTGGTCGAGCCGGGACCAGTGGGAAGTTGATGAAAGCCGAAGAAAGAAGGCGGCCCAACCACCCGGCAAGGCCGGGCAAGCGTTGGCCGAAAATAATCCAGATTCTTGATCTTTAGAACGTTAGGAGATGTATGGAGGAACTTAAGGAAGAGCAAAAGTTGGCCCGTTCTTTACGTACTAAATTGCGTGAGCGTTGCGCTTTCGCACGACAGGATGCAATAGTTTTCGCGGTGTTGACAGTGCTGCTGACTCCGGTGGCCATCGTAGCATTAATATTCTCCTTGATGTTCGCCTATGCAATGGTTCACCGGGGATGGGTCGACCATCTTTTTTATACACGAACCTTTCTCGGTGGGGCGAATCTCTGCCTTGCCTTTATGGGTGCATCGTACTTTCTGCGTCCTAAGGCGCAGTTCCAGCAAAAGACCGATGACAGTAGCTGGTCCTTCGCAGGTGTTGCCATTTTCTGTGGAATACTCGGGCTCTCCTATCTAACCCAACTGCCTACGGCACATGCTGCACTATTTTGGACGCTGTACCTAATTTTGGCGACGGTTCTGTTGGGATGCTTCGGCAAAGCCTACGAACCGCGAGACAGTTACTATCTGGGATGGACTGCTGGCCCCATCCTTATGGATGATCCCTGCACTTTTCGTGATGACATTGACCGTGCGCATATCAGCCTCGGATTTGCCAGCGCCGCTGCTAATTTGATCCTAGAGTCTTATGGAGGAATATTTGGCAGCCATTGGCTTTGGCGCGGGCTTACGGAATCAGAACTCATCGACGCTGCCGAGGTAATGCGCAAGCTCGAACAACAGGATTTTGCCGGTGCAACGAACCACTTTCGGGACCCGCAGTCTGCTGCGAGCGTTTGTCGGGCGCTTTCAAAGTTTGACCTTGTTTCCTATGACCACTGCCGTTTGAATCTTACCGTAAAAGGTCGTGATTTTATAAACGAGAGCTGTAGGGTGGAGTCAGTTCAAAGGCTCAGCTGATTAAGCTGGATAAGCCGATGGCAGAACGTGAAAGCGTGTGAGAGCCTGTTATGCGGATGGATGTTTGACCAAAGGCTGAGACCAGCCAAGATAGCTGAAGAAAACCGGCCGCCAACGAGCAAAGGGTAGAGCACACTCCGCAGCTTACGGAAGTGGATGAAAGAGGATGGGAGTTGGATTCTCCGATGCTCACCCAGGTGTTGGCCAGCAATAAAGGGGAACTATGTACCTAGTCATTTTGGGGTTTATTTTTACTATATCCGGCATTGTGATGATGCGGATTAATGATAACGCCATGGTTTATATTGGGATGTTTTTATTCATTGTCGGTTTGTATCTAATTAATCTGGGCCGAGAAAAAATCAAGAAGAGCGGCTGTGTACTATAGAGTGACAACAATGAAAAAAATTAACCGAAATGACTAATTGACACTGGGTGTTCCGAGTATGCCGGCCAATCAACGATAAAATACCGGCCCCGAAACGGTTTCTCGCTGAATAAACATTCCCAGTATTTCAATAAAGTTGCTACGAGAGGAACTGGCTGAGCAATTACACGCTTTATGAAGCTGATGAAGGATGGATAAGCCGAGGTAAGTTCGAGTTTATTGAGTTCAAGGAAGCCTAGCTGGATCAGAGCTGATTGAGAGGCTGCAAGCGGATGAAAAAGTTGTGATCAAACCGGGACCAGTGGACGGTCGGTGGAAGTTGGTGAAAGAAGGCAGCCCAACACAGCAGCAGCGGACGGCAACCGCCACCGCTGTGCTGAGCGTTGGGCAGATCAAAAATGGGATAAGACATGAACGAACTTGCCGCTATCATACGTGACAGCTTTATCTCAGAGATCAAACACGCATACGACTGGACTGGAAATCACATCGCCCACTTGACCTTTATGAAGAACGAAGAGAGATTTTACTTGCAACTTTCGGACGTTAAATCATTCTACGTCTTTGAGGATTTTGACTCAAAGTACATATCCCAGTGTAAAGTGCTAGATCTTGAAGATGGAATTTATGTCAGCCTCGATCCATATGATGAATCACTTGCAGTCGATGAACGAGACAATTTTTGTGTAACCGCGCGTTCAGCAGAGATTCAAAGGCAAACCCAACAATAAGGGTTCAGCTGTCGGCTGCGCCGCAGCTGACCCTTCAAGCCGTTGGCAGCCATCAAAAAGCCTTTAACAGCAAAGCCGCGGAGATCGCAGAGAAAACCCGAAATGCCAAGCGACAAGTACACAAAAGCTGATAGATGGGCCACATTCTTCGGAATCAGCATCTTCCTTATCGGAATTTCTATGATATTCCAAGGCTACAATGCTTACCGCTCCGGCGCAATCATTCCTCTGGGGGGAAAGCATGGTCCCATGTCAGGTCCGGAATTCATGGTCGCCGGAGGAATGTTTTCCATTTTGGGGTTCGGGCTTCTCGTCAATGAACTTGTTAAAGCTCGTCGAAGACGAGAAAAGTAGTGGAACCTGGGGACGTTCCAAGAATGCAAACTAAGCCTATCCCGATGCTGAGTTGGTTAGGATTCTTGAAAGGCCCCTCGGCTTCCAGGCAAATAGGTACCTGGGGGGCGTGAGAGTTGAGGGTGCTGGTCTGGAAATGGACAGGTCTGGACATGCACAAATGCTGAACACAAGTGGAAGAGATTCTGCGACCCTGTGATCGTGTCAGATGCAGATCCCCATGGGTACGGAGTAAATGATGACCGACCGCTACGCTACATCGCACCTCCTTGAAGACCAGTACGAGCCAGGCTCAAACGGCACGGTGTTGCGCAACCTGCTCGGTATTAAGACCAGGGAAAGATTGGAGCATGTTGAGGAGGAGCGGTTCGAGTGCCTGATGGAAGAAGCCTTGGCACGTTTCGACAGCGATCACCGGTTTACGGCTCAGGATATAGTCTGGCTCCACAGGTTCTGGCTGGAAGGCGTCTTTTCCTGGGCCGGCGCCTTTCGCACCGTCAACATAGGCAAGGGAGGCTTCTTGTTCGCGGCCGCCGCCCATTTGCCAGAACTGATGCGTCGTTTCGAGAACGACCAACTTGCCCGTTTTACTCCATGCCGGTTTGAGCGCATCGAGGAAGTGGCCGCAGCGCTGGCCGAGGTGCATGTGGGGTCCTGATTCACCCATTCAGGGACGGCAACGGTAGGATTTCTCGACTGTTGTCGGTGCTGATGGCGCTTCATTGCCACCACTGGACTTCTCGGTGTTGCAAGGTGTACCACGGGAACGCTACTTTGCGGCCGTTCAGGCCGGTATGGATAGGGATTACCGGGCAATGACAAGGATTTTTAGGGAGGTAATCAGTCGGACTTTAGCGTCTTGCAAGCGGTGAAGGTTCCCAACTCTTCCTTCACGGAACCGGCGGGCTCTTCTCTCAGATATATTCCTTCGATAGCAAAGGACGAAATTAACGAACGCCTCAGCAGCAACTTGCGTTGCGCCGGGTCTTTCAGGTAGGCATTGGTCTCGATTAATGACTTTTTCATAGGTTTATACTATCACAGCATTGCGCAGGTAAAAAACCAATTCTACAAGAATGGTCACAAATAAGGCGACCGGCGCTTTGACCTCGTCCAAATGAACCAAATGGCTAGCTCGCCTTCACTTCGCAGGTGCGCCTTTTGTTGGTTCGGTAAAGAAGCTGAGCCAATGAGAGAGCAAAAGCAGGCCCTTCGCGGGAAAGCTAAGTTCGATACTCGGGCCACAATAAGTTTCTCGCAATAACGCGGAGAACGCCGGTGGGGCAGGACCGGCAACGATACGTTCCTGCTGACGGGCTGGCTAAGCACCCAGAAGTTCCGTAGAAGTTGATGAAAGGCGAATAAGGCGACGTACCGTTTGAGAAGGTGGCAAATATGAGCATGAAACTCCTGAATTTTCTTCTCTGCCTCACCTTGCTCGGTGTGACAGCATCCGAGACTCATGCTTCCCTCTCTGCGGTCCACTGGGACATCGCACTCGCGGGGAAGGATTCGGCAGCGCTTGCGGGTGATTTGAACGTTGTCGAATCGGTGGCAGAGGTTTGGTCACCAGAATGGCGACATGAGATAACTTAGGAGCAAGCTGTTTCCCTGGCGAAACGGGCCCTGGAAAAGATCGACCAAATGCAGACCACGGCGAGTCGGGAATCGGTTGGGGAACTGCTGCTTTTGAAGGGCCTGACGGCGCATTACGCCTATAACCTCGATGTGAAGGAAGATTACGAGGTGGCTGTCGAGTCCCTCGAAAAGGCCCGTAAGGTGCTTAGTGCCGACTGCCGGCCGCTGTGGTTTCTGGGGAATCATTATGCGCAGGCGGGTGACGCCGAAAGGGGGATGCCGCTCTTGGCACAGGCGGCAAGGCAATGTGGCGAGAACCTGCCAGTCGCGTTCTGGGAGCAGTACGCCTACGCCGCGGTGCTCGCCGCAATGCCGGTCACTGGCAACTATGCGCTCGACCAGGTGAAGAGGAGAAATGGCGGGAGGTTCACCGCTAAGGTGAAGGCGGTGGAGGGTGGGGTGCAGAGAAGGCTCGTGCCATCGGAGCCAGGGAAGAGGTATCAGACGGACGAGGTCTGGCGCCTGGAGAAAAGGAAGGCTAAGGTACGCCTCATCAACGGAATGTACGGGATGATGATCGATCTGCCCGGCGAGTGGCGGGTCGCTCCCTTTGATGTGCGAAATGGCAGGAGCGGCATCGGCGTCAGGTTGCCAAAGAAAGGAAAGTGGCCACCGCCCCTCGAAGTAGTGGTATCGATATCACCCTCTCCGGCAAGTGAGCAGGAGAAAGTACTCCGGACTTTCCTGGCGCAGGCGGGGCCGAAAAGAATTTATCAGCCCCTTCAGGGCCTCGGTATTTCTACGGACAGTAGATTTTTCTGGCTGGATTCCAAGGGTAAGAAGGGAAGTCGGGTGGTTGCGGGCATACTCCGGCGTCCGCAACCCGCTTACCCGGGCCTTTTATTCGAGTCGCCACACCATGTGCCCGAACCGGAAGTGGATTCGCAGGTGCCGCACTATTTTGCGCCGGTACAACAGTTGACCCGTCTTCCCGGAGACCTCGATTACATAATCATGGTCGAGGGTGCGCCTGCGGCTTTCGATAAGAACCGCGGGGATCTGGAGCTTCTCTTGAGCAACCTGGTAATCGAATGAGGGTGGCATGGGGACGTTCCAAGAATGCAAACTAAGCCTATCCCGATGCTGAGTTGGTTAGGGTTGTTGGAACGTCCCCTCGGCTCTACAGCAAGACGTGGAGCACACTCCGCAGCTTACGGAAGTTGACGAAAGCCAGTTGAGAGTTGGATTTGAGTCGCTTCGTTGGATTGCCCCTGCTACAACTTTTTGATGGCCAAAAAGGAGAGTGACTATGCGCCGTTTCCCTGAAATCGGTATCCGGATTCTCGCGACCTTCCTCTCCTGTCTTGCCGCGGGCTGTGGCAGCGATGCGAGGAACAGTCAACAACCAAGCGGCACCACCATCGCCGTGTCGGCCCTCGCCCGAAATACAACTCCTCAAATCTCAGACACGGATCTTGCTGCCGTAGTCGCCGGCAACACCACTTTTGCCTTAAAAGTCTTCCCGCTTCTGGACTCGGTCCCTAATGACAATGTCTTCTTCTCACCTTATAGCATCACTCAGGCTTTTGCTCTGTTGGCACCGGGTGCTCGCGGGACTACTCTAAGCGAAATAGAACTGGCTCTGTCCTTCCCGCTTTCCCAGGATCGTCTTAATCCCGCCTTCAACAAATTAGATCTTCAGGTTACCGCTGAAGCTAATGGGTCCTTCTCAAACGGCATCCAGGCCCCTCAACTCAACAATGCCAACGCCGTCTGGGGACAGCAGGATTTCTCCATACTTCCGGCTTATCTGGACACCCTCGCGGTCAATTTCGGAGCGGGGCTGCATCTCGTCGACTTTAAGAATGCCACAGAAACTTCGCGCCAGACCATAAACGGTTGGGTGGAAGGGCAAACAAACAAGAGAATTCAAAACCTTATCCCCGCAGATGGTGTTTCAACAAGTACCCGCCTGGTTTTGACCAACGCTCTATGGTTCAAGGCAAACTGGGCTACACCGTTCCCGCCGCTGGGCACTGCGGCTCAAGCCTTCATCAACCGTGGCGGCTTGTCATCTTCGGTCCCGTTTATGAACCAGCAATTATCACTGCCGTATGCCCAGGTGGACGGGTGTCAGGCCGCGGATATCCCGTATGCGGGTGGAAACCTGTCGATGCTCGTGATTATGCCTACCTCGGGCAGCTTCGATTCCTTCGCATCGACGTTGACGCCAACCTTGTTAGGTGACATAACGAGTCACCTATCCGGTAAGACGATAGCATTCTCTTTGCCGAAGTTTTCCTTCACTCTGGCAGTTCCAATGGGGGATATCCTGAAATCCCTCGGGATGACCGTACCGTTTGATAGCGTACTTGCTGATTTTTCAGGAATTGATGGGAAACCTGATCTTTTTGTCGGAGAGATTTTCCACCAGGCTTTCGTCAATGTCGATGAGGTTGGGACCGAAGCTGCAGCCGCGACAGCAATCAGCGTGACAACTGCTACAGTTGTTAGTCCTCCGGATCTGACCCTGACCATCGATCATCCCTTTATCTTCTTGATCCGGGACCGACAGACGGGGTTGATACTCTTCATGGGAAAGGTGGTCTCATTGTAATCACCTTTGCAGCGGATAGGCCGGCCCAAGGCAACTGAGGGCGCAGGCGTTTACGAGGGCAAAAGCAGGCACTCGGCGGTAAAGCTCCAGTTTGATACTCGGGCCACTCTGCAATGATGGGCTAGGTCCCGCGACGGCTACACAGCGCTGAAACCAAACGGGGAGGGCAACATGCTCAAGGAAGCAAATAAGGCAATCGTGCGTCGGTATTTCGAGGAAGCACTCGATAAACGAAATCTGGACGTCCTTGACGAAATCGTGGCAATAGACTGCGTCATTCATCGTCCGGAAACTTCGGAGGCAATCTGCGGACGTGAAGCATTCAGCTCCGCGTTGGGAAAGATACTTCAAACCTATAGTGAATTCAGCACGACGATTCATGATCTTTTCGCTGAGGGTGACCGAGTCGCCTGCAGGCTGAGCCATCAGGCGGTGAATCGCGGAGAGTGGGTCAGCCGCCTCGGCCGGCACGACGTGGCAGGGAAGGCCGTCACCTGGCAGGCAATGGCGATCTTTCGCATGCGGGACGGGAAAATAGCGGAAGAATGGGTGAGCCGGGACGAACTCGGCATGCTGATCCAACTTGACGTGGTGGATTGCCTCCAGGTAAGGTGAAGCACCAGAGAGCGAATTGACATGCCATGCGACGTTGGTCCAGGTTCAGGCCTGCCACCCCCAGGCACACAAAGGAGCGGAGTATGACAAAACAGGGCAAGAATTTTACCGCTGACTGCATCGGGCCACTCGAAACACTTTTGCAAAAGGATTTCATGGGCTTTCCCGGGAAGTATTTTCTCGGAAAAGAACTCGGACTGACCGGATGCGAGGTGTCGATTAACAGGCTACCCGCCGGGAAGGGCATGCCTTTCGTTCATGCCCATAAAAAGAACGAGGAACTCTATATCGTGCTTCGGGGCACCGGAACCTTCTTTGCCGATGGGGAGGAGTTTCCGATTCAGGAAGGCAGTCTGATACGCATGGCCCCCGAAGGCGAGCGGGCCTTCAGGGCGACCAGTGAGGATTTGTATTTCATCTGCATCCAGGCTGAGGCTGGTAGCCTGACCCAGGCGACTCTGGAGGACGGCATCCGGCTGCCAACGGCTACCTCTTGGATAACACCGAAAACGGCTGATGCCAACTAGCCGTAGGTTGGCTCAGCGTATTCGGGTTACTGGCGGAAGATTATGCCAATCTCCGCCCCCTTACCCCGAGCGCAGCGATCAGCAAGCCAGTTGCCTCTGACTGACCTACCGCCAAGAGGAGAAGGTGTTTGCCTATGAAAACGAAAAAAATACTGCGACTGGCCCTTTATGTTGTTGCTGCGCTGGTCCTGAGCCAGGGAATCCCCTATGGCAAGAACTACTCCAATCCTACGGTCGTCCGCGAACCGGCTTGGGACAGCCCGGAAACTCGCGACCTGGCAAAAAGGGCCTGCTTCGACTGCCACAGCCACGAGACGGTCTGGCCCTGGTACGCCCGGGTTGCGCCCATGTCGTGGCTCGTGGCTTACGATGTGGAAGAAGGCCGCGGCGAACTGAACTTTTCCAACTGGCAAAACGGAGCGCGCAAGGCCGAGCGCCCCGACAAGATGCGCCGCGAGATCTCCGGGGGAGACATGCCCCCACTACAGTATCGCCTGGCCCACCCGACTGCCCGCCTGCAGGATGACGAAAAACGTCGTCTCAGCGCCGGGCTGACCGCTACTGCGTCGCGACACTGACCGGGAAGGGGGGGGAGCACCTCTCCTCTCTGCCAGTGCCCCACCCTAAGCCCCAAACCACCGGCCCCTCAAGATTACTAAATACTACACTTTAAGCGTGATGGTGATATCCACCAGAGGAGTTTGCAAATGGGAATTCTCGTTTTGGTCGTACTGGTTGCAGTTGTTGTTCTCGTGGCCTCGTCCGTTCGTATCCTCAAGGAATACGAGCGAGGGGTAGTTTTCCGCCTCGGCCGGTGTGTCGGTATTCGGGGACCCGGCCTGATCCTGCTGGTCCCGGGCATCGAGCTGATGACCATCGTCTCGATGCGGACCGTTGCCTTTGAAATCCCGTCGCAGGATGTGGTTACCAAGGACAACGTCACCGTAAAGGTTACCGCGGTAATTTACTCGAAGGTGGTCGATGCGGTCAAAGCGATCATCGAGGTGGAAAATTACCGTTATGCCCTGGCCCAGATAGCCCAAACAGCCCTGAGGGCCGTGATCGGCCAGCATCCGCTGGACGAGGTCCTTGGCGAACAGGCCAAACTTCAGGAGGCCTTGAGCGCCGCCCTTGCCAAGGCTTCGACGGCATGGGGGCTGCAAATCGACCACGTCGAAATGAAAAACATCGATTTGCCGGTGGAAATGCAGCGGGCCATGGCCAAGCAGGCGGAGGCCGAGCGGGAAAGGCGCGCCAAGGTGATACACGCCGAGGGTGAACTGCAGGCGTCGGTAAAACTGGCAGAGGCGGCAGATACCTTGTCAAAGACGGCGGGCGCCCTCCATCTCAGGACGCTGCAGACGATGGCGGAAATAGCCACTGAGAAAAACTCCACCATCTTGTTCCCGTACGAATTGACGAGCCTTGTCAGCAAAGTCATGGGTGATAGAGCCCCGTAACTCCGGCCGAAGGCTCAATTGCCGCCGAGTCTGCCCTGGCATGAGTGGAAAATGCCCTAGTGTCCGTCTAACCGTATGACCATCAGTCAAAGCTCGGCCTTTGTCCGATGGTGGGATTTCCGGCAACTGTCCGTGACATGGTAGCGAGCCAACTATCTGTTGTAAAAATGGAAATATCGTTATAATATTCACCCCGGTAATCGCGTCCCCCGGAGAACGAGGTTGATTCATGCGTAAGGCACTGGCTCTACTGGTATGTTCACTGATGTTCGGTTGCGGCGGCAAACAGGCCGCCATCGTACTCGATGGCGACCTGCAGCTTGCCGGCGGCAAGTACTGCGTTGCCGACCAGCGCTACGTCAGCGCACTAGCCCAAGATCCGGACCTCTCCCGGGACGAGAAGTTCACGACCAACGCCTTCTTCGCCAGAAAGGAGTGCATCGCGACCTCGTACAAAAAGGGGAACGAACTGCGCGCCAAGGGGGACTACGAGGGGGCGGTCGCCGAATTCACCCGGGTGCTCAGCCTTGACAAGCTCCACCAGCAAAGCCGCCAGGCCCTGGAGCAGGTCCTCAACATCAAGGCCGAGCAGCAAAACCGCGGGGTGGACAGCCTCAAGGAGGCGGAGGCCTGCAGCGCGAAGCAGCAGTGGCGCGCCGCCCTGGAAAAATACAGCTCGGCGCTCGACGATGTCCACAACAGGGAACGTGCCCTCAAGGGGGTTGAAGAGTGCCGGGCGCAGATCAAACGCTCCGAGGAGCTGACCGGCTCGGCCACCCGCCTGCTGGCGGAGAAGAAATGGCGCGAGGCGGAGATCGATCTCAACGGCGCGCTGCAAGGGGACCCCGAGAACGCCGAGGCCCGCACCAGGCTCGCCGAGGTCGTCCGCGAGATGACCGAGGCCCGTCAGCTGTACCAGCGCGGGATGGCGGAGCTGAGCAAGGATAGGCGCCGTGAGGGGATCCGGCTCGTTAGTGAGGCAGTCTCCCGCGACCCGGGGCTGACCGTTGCCCTGGAGGCGCTGACCACCTTCTACCTCCAGTTGGCCGGCACCTTCGAGGAGCAGGGGAAACTCGGCTCCGCACTCTGCTGCTATCGAAGGGCGCTGAGTTTTACCCCCACCTCGGAGGCGGCCCAGAAGAGGCTCGCGTCATTGGAGCTTGAGCTCAAGGAGCGCTCCGCGGTGCGCGTGGCGGTCCTCCCCTTCAAGGAGTACAGCCGGGACCCCGAGCTCGCCGATCAGGTGTACGGTGCGCTCAGGAAGAAACTGTCCGAGGGGGAGCAGCTGGCGCTGAAGCTGGTCGATAACCGTGCCATCGATCAGTTGTCCCAGGAGAAGGATGTCCCGATGGAGAAGCTGAGCGACGGCAAGGACGCCGGCATCTTCAAGGGGTTCAAGGGGGCACAGGCGATCATCACGGCGAAGATCGCCTCCTTCAAGATCGTCAACGAGCACAAGACCGAACATCTCACCAAGCAGTACCAGTCCGGAACCAACCAGGTCCCGAACCCCGAATATACGGCGGCGCAGGAAAGGCTGCAGGCGGCGCAGGCCGCCTCGGAGGCGGCCCAGAATGCCGCAAGCCAGCTGGGGGCCTTCGGGAGCCTGTTGAAGCTGGGGACCGGAGGGTCGGTGGTCGCGCTGCGCGTGGCGCTCAACTCCACGCCACAGTACGTCGACGAACCGGTGCTCAGCAACTGGCGCTACACGGTCGTGCACCACACCAAGCGTGGGGTCCTCGGCATCGGTTTCCGCATGCTGGAAACCGAGGGCGCCACCCCGGTGCTCGAGACCACGGTCAGCGCGGAAGCGGAGCTGGTCGGAGACTCGGTGGAAAACGCCAAGCCGGACATCGGCATCGAGGAAAAACCGGTGCCGTTCGAAACCGATGACGGGATCCGGGCCTCCATGATCGGCAAGGGGGGCGACGCGCTCGCCGAAAGCATCAATGTCGCGCTACGGAAGTTCGCCCTCGGACACCTCGCCCGGGCCGAGAAGTTCGCCGCCGCCGGCGACCGCACCGCTGCGGTGGAGAACTACAGCGATTTCATCTACGCGCTGCCCCAGGAATGTGCCGAACTCGCCGGAGAGCTGAAACGCTCCTGGGAGTACCTGGAACGTGTCGAGTTCGATTGACGGTTTAATTTCGCGCCAAACCAAGGAGGATCTACAATGTATCGCATCAAATGTCTGCTCTGGGTGGCCCTTCTCTGCTGCCTCTACCCCGCCGTCTGCTCGGCCTTTGGATTTGGCAAGGACGTGTTCACCCGCGAGATCATCTCGACCCCCGTCGGCGCCAAGGTCTACTATTCGCCCAAGGACGACGGCAAGTGGACCCTGGTCGGCACCACCCCGGTCAGCGACAAGTTCGAAGAGGACAAATTCCCCGCCGGATACTACAAGGTGGAGGCGGAAGGGTACAAGGCGGAGAAAAAGCTGCAGGCAGCCCCGCCCAAACCGGGCAACTTCAAGCTGGCCTTCGAGCTGCCGCCGGTAACGACCATCCGGCTCAGCATCAACTCCAAGCCGGGCGAGGCGATGATCCTCTTCGGCACCAACAAGAACAACATCACCAGGCAGCTGGGCCCCACCCCGTACAAGGAGTCCAAGACGGACGCGGCCTCCGACGAGAAACCGTACTGGGAAAAGGGGTTCTACAAGGCGCTCCTGACCGGGTACCGCCCGAAGGTGATCGCCACCGAGCAGAAATCGGAGAACGTCGAGCTCAACTTCGAGCTGGAACCGCTCCCCCAGATCCCCGCCGCGCCGGAGATGGAATATCCGGACGCGAAGTCGGTGGCCTACAAGCCGGTATTCGTCGACGCCTTCAAGAACCCCGACTTCGAGATCTCCTATTCCACGCCGATCGCGATCATGCCGTTTAAGGACAACTCCGGGAAGGATATGGGGGGCACTATTGCCGACGCCCTGGTCCTCAAGCTGCAGCGCAAGGGTTTCGTCGTCCTGGAGCGGGAATACGTGGACAAGGCGATCAGCGACCTGAACGCGCCCCCCCCGGAACCTGTCAAGGCCGCTCCCGCGGCGCTGGACCAGAACGCCCCTCCCGTAAATCCGGAGCCCGTGGCGACTCCCCCAGCCTCGCCCCGCAAGGCGAGCACCGGGATCGACCTGATCAAACAGCTTTCCGGGCCGCTCAAGACTAAGGTCTTCCTGATCGGCACCCTCACCGAGTACAGCTCGGCGAAGGAGGATGTCAGCATCGCCCCCGCCATCCCGGCCAAGGAGAAGGAGCGCTACCAAAGCGAGTACGACGCCTACCTCGGCTACTTCAAGTCCGAGAGCCTGGCGCGCCCCCAGACCCCGAAAACCCTGCAGGAGTGGGACCTGGAGTACAGCTCCAAGGCCAGGACCGCGAGCCTGAGCGTGGCGAAGGTGGCCATCACCGCAAAGCTCCTCGACGTGAGCTCCGGCAAGGCGATCTGGACCGGGATGGTCAGCATCTCGGAAAATGGGCTGCAGAAGGCCCTCAACAAGGTCGTCGACTCGATCGCGGAGAGTATCGCGGACAAGGGTGACGGCTCTGCAGAGGGGAAGCAAAAGTAGGGGCTCCCGGAAGGAGTTCCTGCCCGGGCCGGCTGGCCCTTGCGTTGCGCCGGCAGCACCGCCCTCACGGTCACGGTACTGCCCGGCTTTGCCTGGAAGATTGAGGAGCAGTCAAGATGGGAAAACATTCTGCTCGAACTGCTCTGGTTGCCCTTTCCATGTCGTTGGTGCTGCTGTCAGCCGCTCCTGCGTTTTGCGGGGAAAAGACGGAGGAGGAGAAGGCAAAGGAGCAGCAGAAGCAAAAGCCGGTCAAAAAGCAGAAGATCGAAAAGCCGCCGGTTCAAAAACAGCCGGTGCAAAAGCTGCCGGTGCAAAAGCTGCCGGTGCAAAAACAGCCGGCGCTGGAGCCGCGGGCGCCACGGCCGCGGGATGGGTCCCAGGATCAGCAGGAAAAGCCGAGGCTGGCGCACCCCTCCCCGTACGGCACGGCGCCGGCCGGGGGAGCCGCCCCGGCGCGCCCGGGCAGCAGGCAGGAGGGGAGGCCGGATGGCCCGGCGAGCGTCAAAGGCCCTGCCCGAGGTCCCGGCGACCCGGCGACGCCAGGGAGCAGGGAGGAGCGCCCCGCGGCAGCTACCCGCTATCCCCCGGGGGGAATGAGATATCCCACCTCTACGGGGTCCAAGCCTGAGGATCCTGGAGCAAGGAAACTCCCTGAAACAGGTGCCAAAAAGCAGGACACTCCGGTCCTGGCGCCCGAGGGCCGCAGATCGGCCTTGCCGCCTGACGATCGCAGACCGGCCCTGCCGCGTGACGACAAGGCGGCAGGGCCCGCGTCGGGCATTCCCAGGAACCGTGACGCGGCCGGCGGCAAGCAGCAGAGCACCGGCGGCACACAGAACCCCGTAAAGCAAATCCCCGGCGTAACACAGAACCCCGGCGGCGCGCGGGGCGCATCCCCCGAGGCCGCGACGCACGCCACCCGGGTCAGGAGCGTGTACCAGCTGCCGTCGAACCTGAAGGCCGGCCCGGGTAAAGCCGCGGTACTGGAAAAGGCGCAAGGGGACGCCGTGCTGCGGCAGGTGAACTCCGCCCGGTCGGGCCTGCACGGGGTCAATGCCAGGCAAGTCCCGGCGGGCCATGTCTCGGTCAATCACGACGGGAGCCTGGGGGTGAAGGCCGCGGGGGGGCGCAACTACAAGGTCCGTGCGGACGGCACCCTCGCCTCGTATGCGGAGCGCGACCGGAGCGCCGCCTTTGGCAGCGACGGCCGCATCCGTTCGCTGCGCGCGGGAGGCCTCGAGGTCCAGCGCGGGCCGCACAACGAGCGGAGGATCGTCACGCTCCGCGCCGACAGGAGCCTGCTGGTGTCGACCGGACCGCGCAGCGGCTACCTGCAAAGGACGGTGGTTCGCGGCGACCGGAGCTTCGTGCAGCGGAGCTACCAGGAGAATAACCTGCGCTACACGCGGGTCTACGGCAATTACAGCTACCGGGGCGTCGCCATGCAGTATTACCTGCCGCGAGCCTACTACCCCCCCGAGTTTTACGGGTGGGCCTACCAGCCCTGGAGAACGCCGGTGAGTTATTCCTGGGGCTGGCAGAGAGACCCCTGGTACGGGTATTACGGAGGGTACTTCACCCCGCAAACGGTCTACCCGAACTCGGCGCTCTGGCTCGCCGATTATCTGATGGCGGAAACCCTGCGCTCCGCCTATCTGAGCCGGGGCGAAGGGAGCTCCCCCGAGCCCCCTCCGGACCAGTTCGACGCGCCCGTTACCCCCGAGGTTAAGGCGGTGATCGCCCGCGAGGTGAAGCAGCAGCTGGCGCGGGAAAGGGAGGCGGCGGAGTACCCCGACCAGGCGGCAACCTACGGCGAACTCTCCACCGCGATGCGCGACCCGAAACTGGTGTTCGTGGTCTCGGGTACCCTGGAGGTCAACGAGGGCGACGAGCTGTGCGGGCTGACCGCGGGGGACGTCCTGCAGCTCTACGGGCCTCCGGCCCGGGGGGCCCTGGCTGCGGATGTCATGGTGTTGAGCAGCAAGTGGGGCGATTGCCCGGCGCGTTCCGTGGTCAGCATCGCGCTCAACGATCTTCAGGAAATGCATAACAGCATGCGGGAGCGGATCTACAACGGGCTGGAGGCACTGAGGGGGGTCAACGGCTCCAACGGGATCCCGCCCGCCCCGGTGGCCGCCCTCGCTCCGCCCACCCTGACGGAGGCGGCCGCCGTCGGGCCCTCGGACGAGAACGTGCTGGCCGGCCTGCAGGCCCAACGGGACGAAGCCGACCAGGCCGAGCAGCAGGTCATCCAGTCCGCCTTTGCCGACACCGATGCCGTCCCGCAGACCCGGGAAGACGGCGACCCGAACTGAGCCGGCCCCGGTGGCAGCCGGGGCCGGACGGTCCAACGATTGAGGAGCCGAGATGGCAGCTTCCCTGAAGTCTTTGCAGCGCCTGCTCTCCGCATGGGTAGTCGGTGCCGTCCTGTGTGCGGTTTTCCCGTGCCAGCAGGCGGCAGCGGAGCCGTTTACCTCGGTGCGTGAATACACCTACCGCGCCGGCGACGCCGACAGCAAGCTGACCAGCAGGACCATCGCCCTGGAGCAGGTGAAGCGCCTCCTTTTGGAGGAGCTCGGCACCTACCTGGTCAGCAACACGGTGGTGAAGGATGCCCAGCTCGCCAAGGACGAGATCGTCACCTACACGGCCGGGGCGGTCGTTACTATTGTCATCGAGGAGCACTGGAACGGGGAGGAGTATTACCTGAAGGCGAAAATCACCGCCGATGCGGACGAGGTGGCGAAGTCGGTGGCAGCCATGCATGCCGACCGGGAGAAGGCTGCCGAGCTGGCGCAACTCCGTGTCCAGGCGGGCGAGTCGCTCAAGGAGATCGAGCGGCTGCGCAAGGAGCTTGCTGACGCAAAAACGTCCGCCGGACCCGGTGCCGCGGCCAACGTCAGCTCGGTGCAGAAGGATTACAACCAGGCCGTTGCGCGGCTAACTGCCAAGGACTACCTGGAGCAGGGGATTCACCTGCAGAAGACCGGCAGCTTCCCGGAGGTGGAGGCCGCCTTAGGGAAGGCGATAGCCAGCGCTCCCGACTGGTACCGCCCCTATGTCGCCCGCGGAGCGGCCTACCTGCTGGCCAACCAGCCGGAAAAGGCCCAAGGAGACCTGGAACAGGCCGTGCGGCTCAACCGCACCGACACCACGGCGGGGAACCTGCACGGGATCGTGCTTTTGAAGCTGGGGCGCAAGACGGCCGGCCTTTCAGAATTCAAGCGGATCGCGGCGGCAGCGCCCGGCGACCTGAACATGCACACCAATATAGGCGGGGTGCTCTACAAGAACAACATGCCTCGCGAGGCGTTGCCGTTTCTTACCCACTCGATAGACCTGCGCGCCGACGATGCAGGACGGAGCTATTTCCTGCGCGCCCAGGTTTACGGCCAGCTGGGGAAAAAGCAAAAGGCCCTGGAGGATCTGAGAATGGCAGCGCAGCGGGGGAACAAGAAGGCAGGCGAACTGCTGCAGTGACCTCATCGTTCACTTCACAAGAGACAGACCGTTCCCTCAAAGACCGATTGCAGCAGTTCATTCAACGATGGTCTTGACGCAGGCTTCCTCAATAATCCATTCACCAGATTTTCAATATCATCAATCTCTTCACTCGCCGAGATCATAATAATCGGGATGTTTCCCCGGCCGATACTCGCTTCGTATTCACGTATCTGCCGCACCGCCTTCTTGCCGTCCATTTGAGGCATGATTACGTCCATAAAGATGATATCGTACGGTGTCCCGAGTTTGACGGACTGTTGGTGCTTTTCAACGGCAACGAGCCCGTCCTCAGCTTCATCAATCGCGAAAATCTTGTTGATTATCACTCCAGTGAACTGCCGGCTGAATTCAGAATCGTCAACTATCAGTGCTTTCAATTTAACCTTATCCATGACACACCTTTCTCGTAAGAAATCCGGGATATTTTACCGACGTTGCCGACAGTCATTGGTATTGCGACGGACACTTTTCTGACTTGCACCTGGTGTCCCTGAGCGGGCCTTGTTCGTTATTTGCAGGATAGGATTACAGGAATGATGCCAACGGGCTAATGGCACTGATTGCAGGGGATTGAAAATTAACGCGGCATTTTGCCTGTCCGCGTTGAGGACATTGTGTGACTCGGCAGGCCAGGGGGGGCGGTGCCGGGTATGCCAGCCACCAGTCCGCCATGGAGTGACTGACCGCCAAACCGGTCCCTGTTACTTTCTGTGAGCTACCTGGTTACCGATTGGCCGAGAACATCACCCAGAGCCTCGCCGACTGCGTTCAGGCAGGTCTGCCGGCCAAGGGTGCAAACAATGCCGGAAAGAGCCTTCACCGCCTCCGAAGGTTCCATTCCGGATCTAAGGGCATAGGAGAGCAGTTTCGTCATGCCGTCGAAGATCGCGGCGCCGCAATGCCCGGCCTTGCCGAACCGGACGAAAATCTCGAAGGGCCTGCCAGTGCCGTCCTTGGTGATGGTGACGTAGATCTTCCCGCACGAGGTCGGCATCTGGTAGGTGACGCTGGGCAAAGCTTCCGGGCGAAGTCGCTTGACGGGCATATCAAAACCTCCTTATCCTCAGCGTGGCGCAATCGGGGCGGAGCTGGCAACGGGAACCTCTTCTGCTGGGTGTCCCACCGTGAGTAGACTCTTTCCTGCGCCCCGGACCAGTCCATACATTATTTTGTATGGGTACAGTCTAATTCTATTCGCTTTTGGCGCAAGGGGCGCGGCGTCATCACGGGTCAGGTTGGCGGCCAGGGGAGGGGGAGAGCTTGGCAGAGTGGAAAAGGTTAACCTAATGGCAGCGAGGGTCGGGGTGGGGATGGAGGGGGATAGTGTGGTCCGACTTTACATAGAAAGGGGCGACTCAATTCTTTGAGGCGCCCCTTTCCTTTTCTTTCTGCTGCTCTTGTCACTCTCTTCTCGGCGCGGCTTCCGCCGAGCCCGGGCTAGGCCCGCGTCAGCTGACGGTACCTGATCCGGTGCGGCTGGTCGGCGGCGGTGCCCAGGCGGGCGTGCCGGTCTTCCTCGTACTCGGAGTAGTTCCCCTCGAACCAGACGACCTTGCTGTCTCCCTCAAAGGCGAGGATGTGGGTCGCGATGCGGTCCAGAAACCAGCGGTCATGGGAGATGACGACGGCGCAGCCGGCGAAGTTCTCCAGCGCCTCCTCCAGCGCACGCATGGTGTTCACGTCCAGGTCGTTGGTCGGCTCGTCGAGCAGCAGGACATTGCCCCCCTCTTTGAGCATCTGGGCCAGGTGGGCGCGGTTACGCTCGCCACCGGAGAGGTTCCCGACCTTCTTTTGCTGGTCCGCCCCGGAGAAGTTGAAGCGCGCCACGTAGGCGCGCGAGTTGACCAGCTGCTTGCCGAGCTGCAGCTGCTCCTGACCGCCGGAGATCGCCTCCCAGATGGTCTTGTCGGGATCGAGCGAATCCCTGCTCTGGTCGACGTAGGAAAGCTTCACGGTCTCGCCGATCTTGAAGGTGCCGGAATCGGGCTGCTCCTGGCCGGTGATCATCCGGAACAGGGTGGTCTTGCCGGCGCCGTTGGGGCCGATGATCCCGACGATGCCGCCGGGCGGCAGCCGGAACTCCATCCCTTCCATGAGGAGCTTGTCGCCGTACCCCTTGTTGACGTTGGTCGCCTCGACGACGACGCCACCCAGGCGCGGCCCGGGCGGGATGAAGATCTCGAGGTCGCGCCCGCGCTTCTCGCTTTCCTCGCTGAGCATCTCCTCGTAGGAGGCGATGCGCGCCTTCCCTTTGGCGTGGCGCCCCTTGGGCGACATCCTGATCCACTCCAGCTCGCGCTTGAGGGTCTTCTGACGCTCGGTCTCGGTCTTCTCTTCCTGGGAAAGGCGCTTTTCCTTCTGCTCCAGCCAGGACGAGTAGTTCCCCTGCCAGGGAATCCCCTGACCGCGGTCCAGCTCCAGGATCCAGCCGGCCACGTTGTCCAGGAAGTAGCGGTCATGGGTGACGGCGATGACCGTCCCCGCGTAGCGCTTCAGGTGCTGCTCCAGCCAGGAGACCGACTCGGCGTCCAGGTGGTTGGTCGGCTCGTCCAGAAGCAGGATGTCGGGCTTTTGCAGCAGCAGCCGGCAAAGGGCCACGCGCCGCTTCTCGCCGCCGGAAAGGTTCGCCACGTTCGTCTCGGGCGGCGGGCAGCGCAGGGCGTCCATCGCGAGCTCCAGGCGGCTGTCCAGTTCCCAGGCGTCCAGGTGGTCCAGCTTCTCCTGCACCGCGGCCTGGCGGTCGCAGAGCTTCTCCATCTGGGCGTCGGTCATCTCCTCGCCAAAGCGCAGGTTGATCTCGTTGAACTCGTTGATCAGGTTGACGGTCTCCTGGACCCCCTCCTCCACGCACTGCCGGACCGTCTTGCTCGGGTCGAGCTGCGGCTCCTGCTCCAGGAAGCCGACGGTGTGGCCGGCCGAAAGGACGGTCTTGCCGTTATACTCCTTGTCGGTCCCGGCCAGGATGCGCAAAAGCGAACTCTTCCCCGAGCCGTTCAGGCCCAGCACGCCGATCTTCGCGCCGTAGAAGTAGGAAAGGTAGATGTCCTTCAGAACCGGCTTTTTGTCGTAGAATTTGCTCACTCCAATCATGGAGTAGATAACTTTGTTCGGATCGATAGCCATGCCGTGTCGTTACCTCCCTTTAAGTTTAATCCGATCATTTTTACATGGAAGCGGCCCGCCCTGTCAACTGCGATTCTTGGAAGTCGATCCTTGACTTTCTGCATCAGGTATAGTTAAATCCGCAAGTTCAAATAAACTGACGAGGGGACTCTTTACATGGAAACACGCAAATCCGCAGGGCTTCTTGGCTGCGCGCTCCTGGCACTGGCACTTCTATCCGGGTGCGGGTCGTCCACGAACACGACGATCCCTTCCACCACATCGATCTTTTTCGCCCACAGTGTCATCTTCAGAAATAGCACCACCGTGATGGCCATGGGGTACAACGGGTTCGGGCAGTTGGGGAACGGCAACCTGAGCAATCAGACCGTCGCCACCGTCGTGCCGAACCTCGGCTCCATGAACGGCTTCTCGGCCGGCGGCGACCACACCCTCGCCTTTTCCTTTGCCAACCACAGCTCGGTGTTCGCCTGGGGTTCCAACTACCACGGCCAGATCGGTAGCGCCGTCGCCACCACCGGTACCGGCGCCTTCAGCTCGACGCCTCGGAGAATCGCGATTCACGGCACCCAACCCTTCGCAACAACGGGGGGGCTCGTCAGCGGTGTTGCAGCGGGCGCCTTCCACTCGCTCGCGGTGGTGGACGGCACGGTCTTCGGGTGGGGATACAACGGCTTCGGGCAGCTGGGAACGGGCAAGGCACTGTTGTCCGACACCACGGTTCCGGCTCCGGTCATTGTCGACTTCGGCATAACCCCGCTCAACAACATACAGCAGATCGCGGCAGGGGGGGGGCATTCCCTGGCCCTGTCCTCCGACGGGACCAAAGTGTATGCCTGGGGGGACAACTCCTACGGCCAACTCGGCTCCGACCCTTTAAGCAGCCCGCCCCCGAGTACCGGCAACTTCTTCAACCAGACCCCGACACCGGTCAGTGGCATTATCGACCCGGACACTCTTTTGCCGCTTAAAGTACTGCAGATCGCCGCATCCGGGTCCAACAGCTACGCTCTTGATGAAAAGAATCGTGTCTGGGCCTGGGGTTACAACGGCATGGGACAGCTCGGCAGGAACCCTGCGGATACGACGGCGCTCGCCCCCCTGCCCATCTACAGTTTCACCCCGCTGCTGGTGAAAAAAGCGGACGGCACCCCCGTGGTCGCCACCAAGATCGTCGCCGGACTCGACCACGTGCTGGCGCTGGTTAACGGTGGGCCCAGCGGGACTGTCGTTGCCTGGGGCTTCAATCAGCTCGGGCAGCTGGGCAACAACGCCCTCATCAACAGCTTTGTCCCCGTCCAGGTCAGCAAGGACGGGACCGCCGCCAACCTGCTGACCGGCGTGACCGACATCAGCGCCTTCGGCAACTCCTCCCTCGCCAGGGTGGGGGACCTGCCCGGCGCCTGGTGGGGCTGGGGGGACAACGGGTTCGGCCAGCTCGGCAACCCGGTCTCGACCTCCACCATCGGCTACCTGCTGCTCCCGACTCTGGTCCAGGGATACCCCTAACCTTGCGGGTTTAGACCACTTGCCAGGGGGGACGAGTCCCCCCTTTTCCCTTGACTTGACGTGACGAAATCGTTATTTTGACGGATTGTTTGCCAGGCCAAAGCTTTTAGAAAGGTTGACTACGAAATGGAAGAGTTGAGCGAACTGTTGCTGCAGAGAAGACGCAAAGTTGATGCACTTTGGGAGGCGGGGATCAACCCGTACCCTAACGATTTCAGGCCCCGGCACACCTCGGCGGACCTGCGCGCCGCCTACGGCGACCAGGAAGTCATAGAGGAAAACCCGGAACTCTTCGTGGTAGCCGGCCGCATGCTAATGCGCCGCTCCTTCGGCAAGGCCGCCTTCGTCCAGATGCAGGACCGCAAGGGAAGGGTGCAGCTTTACCTGAAGAAGGACGTGCTGGGCGACGAGCTCTTCGCCGAATTCGAGAACTACGACATCGGTGACATCATCGGCGCCTGCGGGCACCCGTTCCGCACCAAGACCGGCGAGCTCTCCATCGCCGTCACCGAGATACGCCTCTTGACCAAGTCGCTGCTGCCGCTTCCGGAGAAGTTCCACGGCCTCACCGACGTGGAGACCCGCTACCGCCAGCGCTACGTGGACCTGATCGTGAGCCCGGACGTGCGCGAGGTCTTTTTCAAGCGCTCGCGCATCGTATCGCTAATCCGCGAGTTCATGACCAAGGCCGACTTCCTGGAAGTGGAAACCCCGATGATGCAGCCGATCCCCGGGGGGGCCACCGCGAAGCCGTTCGTCACCCACCATAACGCCCTCGACATGGAGCTCTTCCTGCGCATCGCCCCCGAGCTCTACCTGAAAAGGCTGGTGGTCGGCGGGTTCGACCGGGTCTTCGAGATCAACCGCAACTTCAGAAACGAAGGGATCTCGGTGCGCCACAACCCCGAGTTCACCATGATGGAGTTCTATCAGGCCTACGCCACCTTCGAGGACCTGATGAACTTCACCGAGGAACTGCTGTGCCACGTGGCGCAGGAACTGCTCGGGACCCTCGACTTCAGCTACGGCGGCGAGCCGATCAGCTTCCAGCGACCCTGGCAGCGCTTCACGGTGAAGGAGGCGATCCTGCACTTCGGCGAGATCGACGCCAAGAGCCTTGAGGACCGCGACCTGGCCCTTGCCTACGGCCAGAAGCTCGGCCTGCAGCTCTCCGACGACATCGGTTACGGCAGACTCATCACGGAGATCTTCGAGGAAGTGGCGGAGACCAAGCTGATCCAGCCGACCTTCATCACCAACTACCCGACGGAGGTCTCGCCGCTCTCCAGGAAAAGCGACCTCGACCCGGAGTACGTGGACCGCTTCGAGTTTTTCTGCGCCGGCCGCGAGATGGCCAATGCCTTTTCCGAGCTGAACGACCCGCGCGACCAGAAGGAGCGCTTCCTGGCCCAGGTCGCCGCCAAGGCGAAGGGGGACGAGGAGGCGCACTACATGGATGAGGACTACATCCGCGCCCTGGAGTACGGCCTGCCGCCGACCGCAGGCGAGGGGATCGGCATCGACCGCCTGGTCATGCTGCTGACCGACTCCCCGTCGATCCGCGACGTCATTCTCTTCCCGCAGCTACGCAAAGAGGCGAAGTAATGCCCTTCGAGCTCTTCATAGGGCTGCGCTACCTGAAGGCGAAGCGCAAATCGACCTTCATCTCGCTGATCACCCTGATCTCGGTCGCCGGCGTGGCCCTCGGGGTGATGGCGCTCATCATCGTCCTGGCGGTCATGACCGGCTTCGAGGAGGATCTGAAGGAAAAGATCCTCGGGACCAACGCGCACATCGTGGTGCTGAACGCGGCCGGTCCGATGGACGACTACAAGGCGCTGCTGAAAAAGGTGCAGGGAATAAACGGCGTCGTGGCCGCGACCCCCTTCATCTACAACCAGGTCATGCTCTCCAGCGGCAGGAACGTCTCTGGCGTCGTGCTGCGCGGCATCGACGTGGCGAGCGACGCCAAGGTCACCAACCTGCACAAGTCGATCGTCGAGGGGAGCCTGCAGGCGCTGGAGGACACGGCCAACAAGACTCCGGGGCTGGTGATCGGCAAGGAACTCGCCAAGAACCTGGGGCTCATCCAGGGGGACACGGTGGACGTCATCTCCCCGATGGGCAACATCACCCCCTTCGGGATGATGCCCAAGCTGCGCCACTTCCGGGTCGCCGGCATCTTCAATACCGGCATGTTCGAATACGACTCGACGCTTGCCTATGTGAGCCTCGCCGAGGCGCAGAACTTCCTCGGGCTGGGCGACACGGTCACCGGGATCCAGCTCCGGGTGCGCGACGTTTACAAGACCGGCGCGCTGGCGCAGGTTATCAACCGCGAGCTCGGCCCCCCCTATCACGCGCGGGACTGGATGCAGATGAACAAGAACATCCTGTTCGCGCTGAAGACCGAGAAGAGCGTCATGTTCATCATCCTCACGCTCATCGTGCTGGTGGCCGCCTTCGGCATCGCCTCCACGCTTTTCATGGTGGTCATGGAGAAGACCCGGGACATCGCGATCCTGAAATCGATGGGGGCGACCAGCCGCAGCATCATGCGGATCTTCGTGTTCGAGGGAGTCATCATCGGGGTGCTCGGGACCGTCATCGGCGTGCTGAGCGGTCTACTGGTGGCTCTCAACCTGGAGCCGATCGTCGACGTGATCCAGAAGGTCACCGGGTTCGAGCTGTTCAGCAAGGACATCTACTACCTGGATCACTTCCCCTCCCAGGTGATACCGTCGGACGTGATCCTGATCAGCATCACGGCGGTGCTGATCTCCTTCGCCGCGACCCTGTATCCATCCTGGGCGGCCTCGCGTCTGTCACCTGCGGAGGCGCTGCGCTATGAGTAGCCTTCTGGAGGTACGCGGCCTCTTTAAATCGTACGGCAGCGAACCCGCCAAGGTCGAGGTGCTGAAGGGGATTGATCTCACGGTCGAGGCCGGCGACACCGTGGCCCTGGTGGGACCTTCCGGCGCGGGCAAGAGCACGCTGCTCCATGTCATGGGGACCATCGACCGGCCCAGCACCGGTGAGGTCCTCTTTGACGGTAAGGATATCTTCGCCCTTTCGGACCAGCCGCTGGCGACCTTTCGCAACCGCTCCATCGGGTTCGTTTTCCAGTTTCACCACCTGCTGCCGGAGTTCACGGCGCTGGAAAACGTCTCAATGCCGCTCTTGATCGGCGGGGAGAAGAAGGCTTTCGCCGAGGAGAAGGCGCGCGCCCTGCTGGACGACGTCGGCCTTTCGCACCGGATCTCGCACCGACCGGGCGAGCTTTCCGGCGGAGAGCAGCAGCGGGTCGCCATCGCGCGCGCCCTGGTGCGCTCGCCCAGGCTTTTGCTCGCTGACGAGCCCACCGGGAACCTGGACATGAAGACCAGCGAGGAAGTGCATCAGCTGCTCTACGCGATCCAACGGCAAACCGGCATCTCCCTGGTGATCGTAACGCACAACGAGCGGCTCGCCGCCGGTATGGAGCGCACGATCCGCATTGTTGACGGCAGGATTGTTTGACGTGCCCCATCCCCACCCCGACCCTCCCCTTGAAGGGGAGGGAGAGCCTGCAGGGAGTAAAGCAGGCAACACTGATATGAACCTATATTGGCTGCAGAGTAATAATCGCCGTCGCTCCATGTTTTTTAATTGTGCATTGCACCAACTTTGGGGGAAATTTGCTCCGCATACTACTATCAGTCATGCTCGCCGTGCAGCTCATCGTCTGTTCCGCATTAGCCTTTGCCGATACTGACAAGGTTGTTGCCGATACGGTAGCGGCCCGAATGGCTGCCGTTGCCAAAGTTGCTGCCGATCAGGTCGCCGCCGATAAGGCAGCTGCCGATAAGGTTACTGCTG
>TBL_comb47_HYPODRAFT_10000916_pt1 | contig 38728 bp, 31 predicted proteins | sample TroBogypolimnion_40_FD_10682 | JGI IMG/M metagenome (IMG submission 10682)
GCCCTGAAGCCCTAGAGCCCTAGAGCCCTAGAGCCCTAGAGCCCTAGAGCCCACCTGCCCCAACGACCCGGTTTGACCGACAACGATTTTTAAAGACATGACCGAATTACTCCACGCCATCAACACGCCCGAGGACTTGCGCAGACTCTCACGCGCGCAGCTCAAACCCCTGGCCCATGAGCTCAGGGCCTTCTTGCTCAACAGTGTTGCCAAAACCGGTGGTCACTTGAGTTCGAACTTGGGCACCGTGGAGTTGGCCATTGCCATTCACTATGTCTTCAATACCCCGCACGACCGCGTCGTTTGGGACGTGGGCCATCAAACCTATCCCCACAAAATACTGACCGAGCGGCGCGAGCGCATGGCCACCTTGCGCCAACTCGGGGGCTTGAGTGGCTTTCCCCGACGAGATGAGAGCGAGTTCGATGCCTTTGGCACCGCCCATTCCTCCACGAGCATTTCGGCCGCCCTTGGAATGGCCATGGCCAGCGCCATCAAGGGGGAGACTCGCCGCGCCATTGCGGTGATTGGGGATGGCGCCATGACCGCGGGCATGGCCTTTGAGGCCCTCAACAACGCCGGGGTGGCCAAGGGCAATTTGCTCGTGATTCTCAACGACAACGACATGTCCATCAGCCCACCGGTGGGGGCCTTGAATCGCTATTTGGCACAACTCATGAGTGGGCGCTTTTATTCCGCCGCCAAAGAGGTCGGTAAACAAGTGCTCAAAGGCGCCCCTCCGTTGTTCGAATTGGCCAAGCGCTTTGAAGAGCATGCCAAAGGCATGGTGGTGCCGGCCACTTTGTTTGAGCAGTTTGGTTTCAACTACATTGGCCCCATCGATGGCCACGATTTGGTCGCCTTGGTGGGGACACTCGAGAACATCAGCCACTTGGAGGGGCCGCAGTTTTTGCACGTGGTCACTAAAAAAGGCCAGGGCTATGGGCTGGCCGAAGCCGACCCCGTCATGTACCATGGCCCGGGCCAATTCGATCCAACTGTGGGGATTGTGCCTTCGGGCAAGCCCAGCAAAAAGACCTTTACCCAGGTCTTTGGCGACTGGATTTGTGACATGGCCGCGGCCGACCCTCGATTGGTGGGCATCACCCCGGCCATGCGCGAAGGCTCGGGTTTGGTCGAGTTTGAGCGGCGTTTCCCCGAGCGTTACTTTGATGTTGGCATTGCCGAGCAGCACGCTTTGACCTTCGCCGCGGGGCTGGCTTGCGAGGGTTTGAAGCCCGTGGTGGCGATTTACTCCACCTTTTTGCAGCGCGCCTATGATCAACTCATTCATGACGCGGCCTTGCAAAAGCTGCCCATGGTTTTGGCGCTCGACCGCGCCGGCATTGTGGGGGCCGATGGGGCCACCCATGCCGGTGTTTTTGACATCCCCTTCTTGCGTTGCGTGCCCAATGTGAGCGTTGCGACCCCGGCGGACGAGCCCGAGTGCCGCGCACTCCTTTGCACCGCGTTCGAGCAAGACCATGTCGTGGCAGTGAGGTATCCCAGGGGCGCGGGTGTGGGTCTGCCCGTGTCCACTGACCTCAACACCTTGCCGTTTGGTCGAGGTGAGTTGCGCCGTACGGGCAAGCGGGTGGCCGTGTTGGCCTTTGGCACCTTGCTCTACCCCGCGTTGGAGGTGGCCGAGCGGCTCGATTTGACGGTGGTGAACATGCGTTGGGCCAAGCCCCTGGATGTGGAACTGCTGCTCAAGGTCGCTCTTGAACACGAGGGCTTGGTGACCCTGGAAGAGGGCACTGTGGCGGGGGGGGCGGGCTCGGCTGTGCTAGAGGCTTTGCAAGCGCATCAACTCTTGAAGCCGGTTTTGGTGCTCGGTATTGCCGACCAATTCACCGAGCACGGCGACCCGGCCAAACTCATGGCTCTACAGGGCTTGGACGCCAAGGGCATTGAGTCACAAGTGCGCGCGCGTTTTGCGGCACTGCTGCCTGGCTAACCGACACCTTGGTGCCCACCCAGCTCTGGGGGGTTGCTTGGATTGAGCGGGTAAACCCGCGCCAAACGGTGAGCAGGAGTCTTTAAAATTTAACNCACAACCTGGGCCTGTCATTGGGACTGTGCCGACCGATTAACCTCACGGAGAGAACTCATGGAAAGACGCAATCTGATCAGAAACGCTGGCTTGGCCGGTATTTTGGCGGCTGGCTTGGCCCCGGCGGTGCACGCACAGGCCGCCGTGCGTTGGCGCTTGGCGTCGAGTTTCCCCAAGTCCTTGGACACTCTATATGGTGGCGCAGAAGTGTTTGCCCAGACCGTCAAAAATCTCTCGGGCGGCAAGTTCGAAATCACCGTGCACGGACCTGGCGAATTGATGCCAGCCTTTGGCGTGGTCGATGGGGTGCAGCAAGGCTCGGTCGAGGCTTGTCACACGGCGGCTTACTACTTCTTTGGCAAAGACGAGACCTTTGCGCTCGGGTGCGGCATCCCCTTTGGTTTGAACTCTCGCCAATCGACCGCCTGGATGCATGAGGGCAATGGCATGAAGCTGCTCAGAGAGTTCTATGCCAAATACAACATCATCAATTTCCCTGCCGGCAACACGGGTGCGCAAATGGCCGGTTGGTTTAGAAAAGAGATCAAGTCCTTGGCCGACATGAAGGGCTTGAAGATGCGCATTGGTGGCTTTGGTGGCAAGGTGATCGAGCGTCTTGGGGCTGTTCCCCAAAATATTCCCGGTGGCGACATTTATCCTGCGCTGGAAAAAGGCACCATCGATGCGGCCGAGTGGATCGGTCCTTACGATGATTTAAAACTCAATTTCAATAAATTGGCGCCCTATTACTACTATCCAGGTTGGTGGGAGGGTGGTCCTCAGTTGGATGTGTTCATCAACAACAAAGCCTTTGAGGCCTTGTCTCCTGAAAACCAAGCGATTGTGGCGGCCGCTGCCAGTGTCGCCCACACCTATGTTCAGGCCCGGTACGATGCCAAAAACCCTGCGGCATTGAAGCAATTGGTGGGCTCGGGCACCAAACTCAAGCCCTTCCCCAAGGACGTCATGGTCGCGGCTTTCAAAGAAGCCATGGCGTTTTACGATGAAATTTCCGCCAAAAATGAAAACTGGAAAAAGGTCTATACCGATTTCAGCAAATTCAGGGCCGATCAAAACATGTGGTTCAAAGTGGCTGAGAGTCCATTTGACAACTTCATGCAATCGCAAAAACTCTAACCAACCTAAGGTGATTGTCCCCCCGCGCTGGGCCTGTGGGTCCACGCGCTTGGGACGCGGCGCCTCTCGTTGTCTGCGCGAGGCACTTTATTTTTGATGTTCTTCAACGACGGGGCCCACTGGGACGTCGACGCTTTTATCGGCATTGTTGTCTGGGTTGCTCTCATCGGCGGGTAGTTCAATGACAACGCTATCGATGTCGACCTTTTGCTCTTTGTCCAAAAAGAAAGTGACACTTTGGGGCACAAAAATCACCACCACCACGAGTAGCAGCTGCATGATCACCCAGGGAATGGCGCCCAGGTATATGTCATTGGAGAGGATGGGCTTGGACAAGCGCCCCTCTTTGAACAAGGTATCGGCAATACCGCGCAGATAAAAGAGCGCAAAACCAAAGGGCGGGTGCATGAAACTCGTTTGCATGTTCACGCACAGCAACACGCCAAACCAGACCATGTCGATGCCGAGCTTGGTGGCCACGGGGGCGAGCATGGGCAAGATGATGAAGGCAATTTCAAAGAAATCCAAAAAGAAGGCCAAAAAGAAGATAAAAAGGTTCACCACCAACAAGAATCCAACCTGACCACCAGGCAGTCCGGTGAGCATGCTTTCGACCCATTTGGAGCCGTCCACGCCCTGAAACACCATGGAAAAGACCCGCGATCCAATCAAGATGTAGACCACCATGGCGGTGAGCCGCATGGTGCTGTTCATGGCCTGCCAGACCAATGACCAGCTTAGTCTGCCGTGGAGCGCGGCCAAGAGCAGCGCTCCCATGCAACCCATGGCGCCAGCCTCCGTGGGGGTCGCAATGGCGGTGTTGATCCCAGGCAAGCCCCCCATGGAGCCCAGCACTGCAAAAATCAGCAAGGCAGATGGGATGATGCCCTTGAGGCATTTGGACCACAAAGCCCAGCCCTTTAAGGTGAGTGCCTCTGTGGGAACACCCGGTACATGGGAGGGCTTCACCACGCCAACGGCAAAGGTGTAAAGGGCAAAAAAGCTCACCTGGAGAATCGCTGGCCCCCAGGCCCCTTTGTACATGTCGCCCACACTGCGCCCGAGTTGGTCGGCCATGACGATGAGCACCAAGGAGGGTGGAACCAGTTGGGTGATGGTGCCCGACGCGGCGAGTACCCCAGTGGCGTAACGCGTGTTGTAGCCGTAGCGCAGCATGACGGGCAGCGAGATCAAGGCCATGGCGATCACTTGACCAGCGACGGTCCCGGTGATGGCCCCCAAAATAAAGCCCACAATGATCACCGAGTAACCCAAGCCGCCTTTGACGGGGCCAAAGAGTTGCCCCATGGAGTCGAGCATGTCTTCGGCCAAGCCGCATTTCTCCAAAATGGAGCCCATGAAGGTGAAAAACGGTATGGCCAAGAGCAAATCGTTGGACAAAATGCCAAACACATTGAGGGGCAAATTGGCCATGAAGTTGGCTGGAAACCAGTTCATCTCTATGGCCACAAAACCGCACATGAGACCGAGCGCCGAGAGTGAAAACGCCACCGGAAAACCAATGAGCATCACAAAGACCAGGCTGGCAAACATGATGGGGGCAAAGTTTTGCATCTGCATCGGGGGCCTTCAGTTGGTATGGAGAGTGTTCATGATCGGGTCGCCTTGGGTCTGGTCTTGTCGCGTCTTATCGCATCTTCATTGCATCTTCATTGCAAGGGTGCTTCGTAGTGCGCCTCCAGCGTGATCAAGCCGCGCAAATGGGCTATGCGCTTGATCACCTCGCTCAAGCCTTGCAAGCACATGAGGCCAAAACCCAAGGGCAAGAGCAGCATGGCGGGCCAGCGCACGAGACCGCTTGCGTTGCTCGACATCTCGCCAGTGAGGTACATCTTGACAAAGAGAGGCCAGCTCAGCCACACCATCAAGAGCATCACGGGAAAAAGAAAAAAGACGATACCCAAGAGATCGAGCCACACTTGCGCGCGCTGGCTGATCTTGCCGTAAATCAAATCCACCCGCACATGCTCGTTGAGTTTCAAGACCCAGGGGGCGCCAAGCATCACGATGGCGGCAAACATGTACCACTGAATCTCAAGCCATGCATTGGAGCTCCAATCAAAGCCATAGCGCACAAAGGCGTTGCCCGCTGAGACGACGGCGGCCACCAAGACACAAAAACTCCCGGCCTGGGCCAAGGTGAAGCTCAAGTGGTCGATGATTTTCGAGAGTGTGAGCCAATGTTTCAAGGGGTAACTCCAGTTTTTGCCTGAGATTTCGGGACGGTTTCTTGACAGGGACTTGCACCGCCCAGACCTGCGCGGGCTCAAAGATAAGGATGGGGCAGATGTTTATTTGTCGTATTATCTCTCTTCGATTCGTCCTTTCATGCGTTCGTCCATCCGTTTATTCATACTTTCGTGCTCACGACCTCTCGGGCTGGGGTGGCCATGAACTGTTGAGCCAGGTTTGCGCCGATTCGTTGGCGGCTTTGGGGTCATTTTTGACCCAGGCCTCGCGCCTTGGTCAGAATCGCCCGTTTCAACCCAGTTTGTGGGCGTAAAACTTGCTCAACGCCTTTTTTATTCAATATCATCACGCCTATCTATCAATGTCTTGTCCCTATGGATGATTTTTTTCACAGTCTGGGCCTGGCCATTTCCTTGCTCTGGCACCATGACCCGACCCTGATTGAAGTTGTGCTGCGCTCCTTGGGGGTGAGTGCTTTGGCTTGCGCGCTCGCTTGCGTGTTGGGACTTGCCCTGGGGGCTGGTTTGGGGGTGCGACGGCCCAAAGGTGAGGCGTTTTGGGTGGCAATCCTCAACACCTTGTTGGCACTGCCCTCAGTGCTGGTGGGCTTGGTGGTTTATTTGCTCTTGTCGCGCCAAGGGCCCTTGGGGTTCTTGGGCTGGTTGTTCAGCTTGAAAGCCATGGTCTTGGCGCAAACCTTGTTGGTCTTGCCTGTGGTGGTGGCGCTCAGTCGCCAATGCATCAAGGCCGCCCATGATCGTCTTGGCGAGCAACTCCAGTCGATTGGCCTCACCCAGGGATGGCGTGCCTTGGTGCTGGTCTGGGATGAGCGCCAAGTGCTCTTGACGGTGGTGCTCACCGCCTTTGGGCGGGCCATCTCTGAAGTCGGCGCCGTCATGGTGGTGGGTGGCAACATCGAGGGCTTTACCCGGGTGATGACGACCTCCATTGCACTGGAAACCAGCAAGGGGGATTTGCCCATGGCGCTGGCACTGGGCATGGTGTTGTTGGGGGTGGTGTTGCTGCTCAATGCCCTCATCGGTCTCTTGCATTGGCGCCAACAGCGAATGGACAGCCGTTTTGCTGGCCCCGCGCAGCCCCTGTCGTCTTTCGCCGCGAATGCGTGGCACGGGCCATGAGACAAGAATCGCCAAAGTCTCCAGTGATCCTGAGTTTGCAAGGGGTCAGTTGCGCGATCCAAGGTTTTTGGGTGCTGAAAGATTTGAACATCGAACTTCATGCCCAGGAGCGTTTGGCGCTGGTGGGAACCAACGGAAGCGGCAAAACGAGCCTGCTCAAACTCCTGCACGGCCTCATCAAACCCCAAAGCGGCCACTTGCATTGGCAGACCCATTCGCCCGTTCGACAAGCCATGCTGTTTCAGCGACCCCAAATGATCAACAGCAGCGTGCGGCACCATGTCGCTTTGGCGCTCTGGGCCCAAGGCTTGAAATGGCCGGTGGCCTTAAAAAAGGTGCAAGGCGTCTTGCGTGAGGCAGGTCTTGCCGACTGCGCCCAGCAAAGCGCCAAAACGCTGTCGATTGGCCAGCAGCAACGCCTCTCACTGGCCCGGGCTTGGGCGTGTGAGCCTCAGCTCTTGCTCCTCGATGAGCCCACCGCCAGTTTGGATCCATCCTTCAAATCACAAGTGGAGACCATGATCGAGCATTGGGCTCAAATCAGGACAGGGGTTGAGGAGGCTGATCACACCCTGGTGCTGGCCAGCCACAATTTAGGGCAGGTCAAGCGCCTGGCCTCTCGGGTGATATTCTTGGAAGAGGGCGAAATCCATGCCGATTTACCCGTTTGGGAGTTTTTCAACTCACCGCTGGCCAAAACGCACCCCAAAGCGCATGCGTTTTTAAGAGGAGAAGTGATTTGAAATACCGCAGCCTTCGTGATCGTGCAGCCCGCCTGGGGGTGCAACGTCTTGTCCAGGGCATGGGCATGGGCGTGTCGATGTCGATGTCGCTGTCGCTGTCGCTGTTAGAGGCGCTGATGGGGGTGCTGAAGGTGTTGCTGTGGGTGGCGATACCATGGGGGGTGGCGAGCGTGCAGGCCCAGATGCCCACTGTCACAGCCAAGCCCTTGGTGATGGCCTCGACCACCTCGACCGAGCAGTCGGGTCTTTTTGCGCACTTGCTCCCCGCTTTCAAGGCCGCCACGGGTCTGGAGGTGAAGGTGATTGCGGTGGGCACCGGTCAAGCTTTGGACATTGGGCGGCGAGGGGATGCGGACGTGCTCTTTGTACACGACCCCCAAGGCGAGGAATTGTTCGTCTCCCAAGGCCACAGCCTCAAGCGCCAACTGGTGATGTACAACGATTTTGTCTTGATTGGCACCCAATCCGACCCTGAGCACGTGAGGGGTTTGGACGTGTACCAGGCATTCAAGGCCTTGAGCATGGGCGCCACGCCTTTTATCTCCAGAGGTGACAAGAGCGGCACCCATGTGGCCGAGTTGAGGCTATGGCAGGCTCTGGGGCTCACGCCTGAAGGCGCCTTTTACCGCGCTTGTGGTTGCGGTATGGGGCCCGCGCTCAACATGGCGGCAGCCTTGGGGGCCTATGTGCTGAGCGACCGGGGAACTTGGTTGAATTTTAAAAATCGGGGCGATTTGGACATTCTGGTGCAAGGTGACCGCTTGCTCTTGAACCAATATGGCGTCTTGGTGGTGAACCCCCTCAAGCACCCCGGGGTGAACGAGCGCGCGGCTCAGTTGTTTGCCAATTGGGTCACCTCCAAGGCCGGGCAAGCGCGAATTGCCAGCTACCAAATTGGCGGTCAATCGCTGTTTTTCCCCAACGCACACGCCAATGCATTGGCCGAACATTGAGTGGCAGGCATTAGGCTGGGTTTTTGGGGTTCAGGGGTTTTAAAAAAGAGGTTCAAGCCAGGCCTTCAAGCCTGTCCTTGAGGTCAAGACTGCCACATTGCAGTCGGGTTTTTTCTTTGACTTTGATCAAGCCTGGAGCAACTTTTTGAGACGATCAGGGTAAAACCTGTTTATCTTTTTTTACCAAGGCCTTTAAATCATTGGTAACATCTCAGATGATACCGATCAACACGGAGCGAACTATGCAATTGAACATGAACGTGAACCACAAGCCAGTCACCCTGGAGGTTCAACCCAACACCCTTTTGGTCCAAGTGCTCAGGGAGTCTTTGCACTTGACCGGCACCCACGTGGGCTGCGATACAGCCCAATGCGGGGCGTGCACCGTGATCGTCAATGGTCAAAGCGTCAAGTCCTGCAATATGCTGGCGCTCCAAGCGCAGGGCGCTGAGGTCACCACCATCGAAGGCCTGGCCCAAGCCGATGGCACCTTGCACCCCATGCAAGCGGCATTCAAAGAGTGCCACGGCCTTCAATGCGGTTTTTGCACGCCCGGCATGGTCATGAGCGCGGTGGATTTGTGCACCCGCAGTCCCAACGCCAGTGAGTCTGAAATACGCGAACAACTTGAAGGTAATTTGTGCCGTTGCACGGGCTATCAAAATATTGTCAAAGCCGTTCAGCTCGGCGCTTCACACATGTCTTGAGCGACTGGGGGTTCGCCGAGCACTTGCTGCGCGGCGGGGAATTCCCCTAATGTCGCCGATTGGCCAGATTGATTTTTCGGTCCTTGAGTTGCCGCCAGAGGCAATGATTTTTATACCCTCCAAAGAGTCTTCAACCAAAAGACCCAGAGTTCAAAAAACGCATTAGGAGACATGACATGGGTGCATTTGATTTTTCTAAACTCCCCCACATTGGTGAGTCGGTGCTTCGCAAGGAAGACTACCGCTTTTTAACGGGGGCGGGCAACTACACCGACGACATCGATTTGCCGCTCATGAGCCATGCGGTGTTCGTGCGCTCCCCCCACGCCCATGCAAGGGTGCTCAAGGTCGATATCTCCAAAGCGCTCAAGAGCCCGGGGGTTGTGAGTGTGCTCACGGGCGCCGATGTGGCCGAGGCGAAAATCAATGGATTGCCCTGTGGATGGCTCATCACCAGCACCGATGGTCAACCCATGAAGGAGCCACCCCACCCGATTTTGGCGCTCGACAAAGTGCGCTACGTGGGGGACCATGTGGCCATGGTGGTGGCAGAAACGCTTGAGCAAGCCAAAAACGCGGCCGAACTCGTCGAGGTTGAATACGATGTGCTGCCTGCCGTGGTGAGCATCCAAGATGTGAGCAGCGCCAAGCGCGAGAATCCAACACTGCACGAACAAGCCCCTGACAACAAGTGTTATCACTGGGCGATTGGTGACGAAGCGCAAGTGGATGTGGCCTTCAAGAGCGCTCACCATGTCACCAAAATTGATCTTACCAACAACCGCTTGGTGCCCAATGCCATGGAGCCGCGTGCGGCCATCGGTTCCTACAGTCGCGCCAACGACGAATACACCTTGTACGTCTCCAATCAAAACCCACACGTTGAGCGATTGTTGATGACGGCCTTTGTGATGGGTTTACCCGAACACAAAGTGAGGGTCATTGCCCCCGATGTGGGCGGAGGTTTTGGCTCCAAAATTTATCTGTATGCAGAAGATGTGTGCTTGACTTGGGCGAGCAAAAAGCTCAACCGCAACATCAAATGGACGGCCGATCGCTCCGAGGCTTTTTTGAGCGACGCCCATGGCCGCGATCACAGCTCGCACGCCGAATTGGCCATGGACGCCAAGGGTCAATTTTTGGCGCTCAAGGTTCACACCCATGCCAATTTGGGCGCCTATTTGTCCACCTTTGCCACGGCGGTGCCCACGATTTTGTACGCCACGCTCTTGGCTGGCCAATACAAAACCCCACAAATCCATGTGCAAGTCGATGCTTGGTTTACCAACACCGCGCCGGTCGACGCCTACCGCGGTGCCGGTCGCCCTGAGGCGAGCTATTTGCTCGAGCGCATCATCTCCCGCGCCGCGCAAGAAATGGGCATGACCCAAGCGCAAATTAGAAAAATCAATTACATCGATCAGTTCCCTTACCAAACCCCCGTGGCCTTGCAGTACGACACGGGTGACTTTCATGCTTGCTTGAACCAAGCTGAAGTGCGGGCCGATGTGGCGGGCTTTAAGGCGCGCCAAGACGCCTCCAAGGCCAAGGGCTTGCTCAGGGGTCTGGGATACTCGAGTTACATCGAAGCGTGTGGCATTGCGCCGAGCAACATCGCTGGCGCCTTGGGCGCGCGCGCAGGTCTTTTTGAATGCGGCGAAGTGCGCGTCCACCCCACGGGGAGTGTCACGGTCTTCACCGGCTCGCACAGCCATGGTCAAGGCCATGAGACCACCTTTGCTCAGGTGGTGGCAGCACGCCTGGGCATCGCAGTCGAGCAAATCGATGTGGTGCACGGGGACACGGGACGAGTTCCCTTTGGAATGGGGACTTATGGCTCTCGCTCCATCTCGGTGGGCGGTGCGGCCATCATGAAAGCCCTGGATAAAATCGAGACCAAGGCCAAGAAAATTGCGGCCCATTTGATGGAAGCCTCCGACAGCGATGTGGAGTTTGTCAATGGCGAGTTCCGTGTCAAAGGCACCGACAAAATGGTCACTTTTGGCCAAGTGGCGCTCACCGCCTACGTGCCGCACAACTATCCCTTGGAGACTTTGGAGCCCGGTCTCAATGAAACCGCTTTTTATGATCCGACCAATTTCACCTTCCCTGCTGGGACCTACATTGCCGAAGTGGAGGTGGACCCACAAACGGGGGTCACCCGTTTGGACCGATTCACTGCGGTGGACGACTTTGGCACCCTCATCAACCCCATGATTGTGGAGGGCCAAGTGCATGGCGGCTTGGTGCAAGGCATTGGCCAAGCATTGCTCGAGAATTGCGCTTACGATGCTGAAACAGGGCAGTTGCTCACTGGCTCCTTCATGGACTACACCATGCCGCGCGCCGATGATTTTCCGCATTTTGAGATCTCCCACGTGTGCACACCTTGCACCCACAACCCATTGGGCACCAAGGGCTGCGGCGAGGCCGGTGCCATTGGCTCGCCCCCGGCGGTGATCAACGCCATTTTGGATGCCCTTCACCCCCTGGGTGTGAAAGACCTGGACATGCCCGCGACACCTCACCGTGTTTGGCAGGCCATTCAAGCCGTCAAGTCGGCAGTGAAGTGATAATTGGTATAACATTCAACAAATATTGATCAAGAGAGAGCCCGACCATGTACGCATTCAACTATCAACGCCCCAGTAGCCTCCAAGAGGCGTCGACACTGCTCCACGCTGGGGGCCAAGCCTTGGCGGGAGGACAAACCTTGCTCGCTTCCATGAAGTTGCGTTTGAGCAGTCCCGAGAGTTTGGTCGATTTGTCTCAAATTGCCGAGCTCAAAGAGATCAAACTCGACGGCCAGCATGTGGTGATTGGCGCCATGGTCAAGCACGCGCAGGTGGCGGGCAACGCCTTGGTCAAACAGCACATTCCCGCTTTGGCTGACTTGGCCGCTCACATTGGTGACAAACAAGTTCGCGCCATGGGGACCCTCGGTGGGTCTGTCGCCAACAACGACCCGAGTGCTTGCTATCCGAGCGCCGTTCTCGCCTTGGGCGCCAATATTCACACCACCCAACGCGTCATTGCGGCCCATGATTTCTTTTTGGGCATGTTCAGCACCGCACTGGAGGCGGGAGAACTCATCACCGCCATCTCGTTTCCCATTCCTCAAAAAGCGGTGTACTTGAAGTTTAAACAACAAGCCTCGCGTTTTGCGTTGGTGGGGATCTTCATGGCACAAATGGCCGATGGCGTTCGCGTGGCCATCACCGGGGCGAGTCAGCAAGGTGTGTTTCGCCACGCGGGCTTGGAAGTGGCGCTGAGCAAAAGCTTCACCGAGGCCGCCGCCGCCGCTGTCCACATTGAAGAAACCGACTTGAACCACGACATCCATGCCTCCGCTGCCTACCGTGCCCACATGATCAGCGTTCAAGCGCAGCGCGCCGTCAAGCACCTCTTGGGATGATGTCGGTTGAGGGTCTGATTGGAGCGCTTCGCACCCAGGGCTACGAAGCCGATCGAGCAACGGCCACTTCAGTCTTTTTATCCCTGACCCTTGAGCGTCCCTTGCTCCTGGAAGGCGAGCCCGGTGTGGGCAAGACTGAACTGGCCAAAGCCTTGGCCAAAGTGCTCGGGCGCAGCCTCTTGAGGCTACAGTGCTACGACGGCTTGGAACTCAGGGACGCGCTTTACGAGTGGAACTACGCCGCCCAGATGTTGCACCTGAGGGCAGCAGGCGCTCACGATCACCAGGACGCGCCTCTGAACGCCTTGGAGCAAGAGGTCTACCAGTCCAAATATCTCATTCGTCGCCCTTTGCTGCAAGCGCTCGAAGCGCCTGCACCGGGTGCGGTCTTGTTGATTGACGAGGTTGACCGCGCAGACGAGCCCTTTGAGGCTTTTCTCTTGGAATACTTGGGTGAGTACCAAGTGAGCATTCCAGAGCTAGGAACCATCAAAGCCCTGACCAAGCCGGTGACCATATTGACCAGCAACCGCACGCGCGACTTGAACGATGCGGTCAAGCGCCGCTGCTTGTTCCATTGGATGGATTATCCTGAGCGCGAGCGCGAGCTCAATATCTTGCACGCTCAGGTGCCTGAGGCCTCACAGGCTTTGAGTGAGCAGGTCTCTCGTATTGTGAATAAACTGAGATCGGCGCCCTTTGCCGATGCCTTCTCCAGGTCACCTGGCATTGCCGAGAGTGTAGAGTGGGCACGCGCATTGGTGGCGCTCAATACCTTGGTGGTGGATCCCGAGGTGTTGAGCGACACAGCGGGCATTTTGTTCAAGCAACGCGAAGACGTGGCTCAACTCTTGCCCATGTCGCAAGCACTCTTGAGCTTGGACGACTGAGGCCACTGGCCCCGCGCGAGAAGGCAATGCAACTCGGTGACGCACGCACGGGCAAATGGCCCATCAATTTGCTGGGTTTTGCCCGAGCCCTCAGGCGCTCTGGTGTCCCCATGGACAGTGCAAAGATAGCCTTGTCAGTGCAAGCGGCCTTGGCCGTGGGACTGGACAACAAGCTCGACCTCCAAGCGGCCCTGTCTTGTGTGCTCATCAACCGATTGGAAGACCGCGCCGTCTTTCAAGAGCTCTTTGAGGCCTACTTCAAAGACCCCAAAGTGGCCAACCAGTTGCTCGCGCAAATGCTCCCCAGCACCGAAGGCCAAGCCCTGGCCAACAAGCGAAAGCCCAGGGTCAACGAAGCCTTGAATCCCAAAAAGGCGCAAGGAGCACCCAAAACCGCCAAAAAGGATCAAGAGTTTGAGCTTGATGCGGCGATGACGGCGAGTGACTTGGTGCGTTTGAGGCAATCGGACTTTGGGGCCTTGGGGGCAGAGGAGTTCAAACTCGTGCAGCGCTTGGCTTTGCAAATTCCCATGGTGTTGCCAAGCTGCAGCACCCGTCGCCAGCATGCCAGTCCAACCGGGCGGGGTTTGAACTGGCCGCGCGCCTTTCGCCAATCCCTTCAAACCGAAGGCGAATTGTTGGTGTTGCCCAGGCGTGGCAGAAAGCGTGAGCCCTTGCCCTTGATGATCATTGTGGATATTTCCGGCTCTATGGAGCGCTATGCCCGATTGTTGTTGGCTTTTTTGCACCAAGCCACGGCGCAATACAGCAAACGCGAAGTCATGGTCTTTGGCACCGAGCTCACCCGATTGACACCGATTTTTGCACGGGAAGACCCCGACGACATGCTCCAAGGGGTCAATGAGACGGTCAAGGATTTTGCAGCAGGCACCTTGCTTGGGCGATCTTTGAACGCGCTCAAAGATCGCCACCCCCGTAGCTTGGTGGCCAGGCGCAGTGTGGTCCTTTTGATCACCGATGGCTTGGATACAGGGGAAGGCCATGAGTTGGAGGCCTCCTTGCAGTGGGTCAAGCGCCACTGCAAAACCCTGTGCTGGCTCAATCCTTTGCTTCGGTTTGAGGGCTATCAACCCTTGGCCAAAGGGGCGAGTTTGCTTGACCGCTATGCGCACGCCAAAATCGCGATCCACAATTTAACCCATTTGGAGCAACTGGCCAAGGCCTTGGCTCGTGTGGTGAGCTCCAAGCGAGAGTAAGATGGCGGTTTGGGGCCGAAGGCCTTGACGATTTTGTACCCACTCATGGAGAATTTTCCCAATGGACATGCAAGGCAATAGACAACTCGGTGTGACACAGCAACAAGCTTGGGAAGCACTCAACAACCCAGATGTGCTCAAAGCGTGCATCCCTGGTTGCGACAAAATTGAATCTGTCTCTCCCGAGCAGTTTACGATTGGTATGGCCATCAAGATTGGCCCCGTCTCGGCCAAATTCAGCGGCAAAATCACCCTCTCAGAGATGAATCCTCCGGCGAGCTACACCCTTAACTTTGAAGGCCAAGGCGGTGTGGCGGGTTTTGGCAAGGGTGTGGCCCATGTCCAACTCGTGCCCAACGGCGCGGGCTGTGAATTGAATTACCAGGTCAATGCCCAAGTGGGGGGCAAAATCGCGCAATTGGGTCAACGCTTGATCGATGGTGCAGCCAAGTCCTTGTCGGAGGAGTTTTTTAAGAAATTTGACATTCAAACGCAGCACATTTTGAGCGCATCGAATGCGGCGGCTGATCAAGCCAGTGGCATCGAGTCTCAGACAGCACAAACTGAGCCCAGTCAGAGCGAGAGCTCACTCTATTCTGTGAAGAACATCGCCATCGCAGCGGTGGTGTTGGTGGCCTTGTACTTTGCCCTGCGCTGAGGCTGGGGGAGCCTAAGCTTGCGTCACGGGTCAAAGCTTGGGATCCCTCGTGGGTGCTGCATCAACTGGACAGATCAACTGAACGGGACTTCTTTTTTTCATCTTGCTTGACCTGGAACCCATTCATGCACGCTGACTTTAAGCCTGGCTTTATCGCGCTGCACAGCAATCGGCTGGAAGGATTGGCCCAGACCTTGTCGGCTTGGGTTGAGCGCTACCCGTTGAAGCCCTTGGAGGTCGAGCGCGTGATCACGCTCTCGAGTGCGGTCGCCGAGTGGTACAAAATTTGGATGGCCCGAGAACACGGCGTGTTTGGGGTGAGTACCGTTGACATGCCTGGGCGAATGATCTGGGGCTTGTACCGTTCATTATTTGATGCAGAGTCGACCTTGATGAGTTCGGCGACTGACCAAAAGACGCTCGTGTGGCGTCTCATGAGGCTGCTGCCCCAATCCCTTGAGAGGCCTGAGTTTGCCATTCTTAAAGACTATGTCCACCATGGCGGGGCCAAAGCCCATTATGAGTTGGCCAAGAAAATTGCCGATGTTTTTGACGCATACCAAATTTACCGCGCCGATTGGCTGAGGTCTTGGGAGGTGGGTGAGCGTGTACTTTTGTCGGCCCAAGGCAAACCCAAAGCGTTTGAGAGCGATCAAGTTTGGCAAGCCCTCTTGTGGGAGTGTGTGGTGCAAGAACTCGATGCCGCACAGCGCCAAAGTGTAAGAAGTGCCATGCACCAAGAGGCCATGAAGCTCTTGCAAGGTCTGGCAGTCGCGCCGGCGAAATGGCCCAGGCGGTTGATTGTGTTTGGCGTCACCGCTTTGCCACTTCAAGTGCTGGAGTTTCTGGGTCAAATGTCCAAATTCACCCAGGTCATTTTGTGTGTGCACTCACCTTGCCAGTACCACTGGGCCGATATCATGCAAGGGCGAGAATTTTTTTACGCCAATAAAAAACGATTTGACAATCGTGGCGGCATCGATTTGAGCACCACCCCAATGGATCAAATGCATTTGCATGCGAATGCTTTGCTCGCCCAGTGGGGCAGGCAGTCCAGAGACTTTGTTCGCCAACTCGATCAATTTGACGACGTACAAAAGACCCGAGAAGATTTTGACCAATTGCGCTTGGATTTGTTTGAGCATGAGACGTCCGACGATGTGAGCTTGCTCCACAGGATACAAAACCAAATTCGGGATTTGGAGCCTGCCAAGCCCCATGATGCGAGCGCTGAGACATCCCCCGCAACCCCCGTCAGCGATGGATCGGTGGTGTTTCATGTGGCCCACAATTTGACGCGTGAGTTGGAGGTCTTGCACGACCAGTTGTTGACCTTGATGGCCTCAACCGAACACCGCGCACAGATCAACCCCAAGGATATCGTGGTCATGTGCCCGAATGTGGGGGAGAGCAAGGCCGCCATCCAAGCCATTTTTGGTCAATACGCCAAACACGATGCGAGGTTCATTCCCTTTGATGTGGCGGATACACAAGCGCTGCAGACCCACCCCATGGTGCTCGAGTTGCAGTGGTTGCTGCACTTGGGGGACAGTCGCTGCACCTTGAGTGAGGTGATGGATTTTGCCGTCTCGCCGTTTGTGGCCGCGCGTTTTGAGTTGGAGCGCGTCGACGTGGAGCAACTCCACGAGTGGATGCTCGACAGCGGTGTGCGTTGGGGCTTGAGCGAAGAACAACGAGATTCCTTGGGGTTTCAAGCCAACGGGTCTATCCATACGTTTGCCTTCGGCTTTAAAAGAATGCTCTTGGGCTTGGCAACCGGTGCGATGGAGGTTGAGCAACCCTTGCTCGAGATCCAGGATATTGAACCCATGACCAGCGTGAGTGGTTTGGAGGCTCAAGTGTTGGGCCGATTCGATGTCCTGCTTCAAGGCCTGCAAAACTGGTGGTCTTTGTCCCAAAAGCCTGCGAGCGCCACACAATGGATATCTCGCTATCAGCAGTTGATTGACCAATTTTTCAAACCCACCCAAAATGAGGAGTTTGTCGTTCTTCAGTCTCTTTCTCGCAGTCTGATCACTTGGGGTGAGGCGCTGTTGGCCGCCGAATTCGATGAAGTCTTAGACGCTTCTGTAGCCCAAGCGGCTTGGGGTGACCACATTCAAATCACGCCACCCAAGCAAAGGCTCTTGGCCTCAGGCGTCACGTTTTGCTCGATCAAGTCGCTCAGAACGCTGCCCTTCAAAGTCATTTGCATGATTGGCCTCAACGAGGGGGAATACCCAATCAAGCAAAAAGTACAAGATTTTGATTTGACCAAGGATCCAAGCCATCAGCGCGTGGGGGATCAATCGAGGGCAGAAGATGACCGGGCCATGATGCTTGAGACACTGCTGGCGGCACGTGAGGTGTTGTACATCAGTTGGAGTGGATTCAGTCCAAGAGACAATTCCAACAAGCCAGCCTCGGTGCTGGTGACCCAACTCAGGCAATACATTGAGGCGCAGTGGGGTGAGGGTATGCTGCAGCAAATGACCACCGAGCACCCGATGCAGCCCTTCAATCGCGCGTATTTTGAAGAGAACAGCCCACTGGTGACGCACAACGCTGAGTGGCGAGACATTCACCTCGAGCACCCCTTGCAAGCGCCTTCTTGGGAGGATGAGAAGACCTCAACGCACCACATATCAGAAACAGGCTCAAGTTCAGGCTCAAAAGCTGGTTCAAAAGCCAGTTCAATGGCTGGATCAATGGCTGGTTCAACAAGGGGAGATGCGGCTCGTGCCTGTGCGCAGCTATCAAGGCCATGGACCCAGTTGGAGACTCAGCGGCTTGTGGGATTTTATAAAAATCCTGTTAAAGACCACTTTGTGCATGAGTTGGGCGTGAACTTCAAAACCTTGGCTCTTGAAAGCGAAGACCACGATCATGAGGTTTTTCGGCTCAAGGGCTTGGAGTTGTTCGATGTCAAGGACCGCTTATTGAAGACTTTCGTAGAAAATCCAGACAAGCTCGCCCATATCCAAGACCACATGACACGAGAAATCCAAAGACTCAAGCGTTCGGGCCTTTGGATGGTGGGCGCCATGGGGGAGTTGTTTGAAGTTCAATTGCAAGAAGATTTGAGCATGGTGTTGCAACAATTCAAGGTCTTGAGGGCAGGCTTTGAACAAGACCATGGCCGTGTCGATGACATCGAGCCGCTTACGTATTCGGTTGCGCTGCCCGAAGTTTTTCCAGGCTGCGTGCTCACGGGGCAGTTGAAGTGGACGGGTCAATTCAAGAATGGCTTGCGTCATCAGTTGCTCAAACTCCAGGCGAATGCCTTGAAGGGCAGCAAAGGCCGGCGCCGTGAGTTGATGCTGGGTTCTTGGATTGAGTATTTGGTGCTCAAGACCTTGGGTTTGGACGTGCAGATGTGTTGCTTGTTTACAGATGAATGGTTTGAGATCAATACGACCTTAGAGGATCGTTCTGTTCATTCTCACCATGTTGACGATCCTGACGATCCTCAAGCTCAGATCTCTGCATTGAAAGCCAAGTCCTTGTTGGTTGAATTGGTCCAGCAGTTTATGCGCGGTCAAGCCGATGTGTTGCCCATGCCACTGAAAACGGCGTTGAGTTTTGTGGGTGAAAAAAATCCACAAAAAGCTCTGGACTTGTCCCGAGAGGTTTACGAAGGGGGGCATGACGCGAGATTTTTTGAGTCTCAAGAGATGTCGCTAGCCCGTGCTTACCCAGAGTTTGATGACTTGATCAAGGACCCCGATACCCTCATGTTATGGGCCAAAATATTGAAACCTTTTTGGCTTTGGGTTGAAGGTTTGACCTTTCATGATTATGAATTGAGTCAGGAAGAGAGGGGCTCATGAGCGACGAGTCGCAAATGCTCGAGCCAGTGCGTTTCCCGCTTTGGGGTAGTCGACTGATCGAAGCGAGTGCAGGAACGGGCAAGACGTACACCATTGCCGCGCTTTTCGTGAGGTTGATTTTGGGGCATGGTCAACAACAAGGTCAAGACAATGGCCCTGTTCGAGCTTTGGGGCCAAAAGAAATTTTGGTCATGACCTTCACCAAGGCCGCCACGCAGGAGTTGAGCACACGCATTCAGCAACGATTGACGCAAACGGCCCAAGTCTTTCGCGGTCAAATCAAGCTCGATCCCAGAGATCAATTCTTAAAAGAATTGCTCGACGATTACCCGACCCAAAGCGAGAAAGACAATGCGGCGTGGTTGCTAGGCGAAGCCGCACAATGTATGGACGAGTCTTGCATCTACACCATCGATGCTTGGTGTCAACGAGTTCTCAAGGAATATGCGGTCTACAGTGGCCAGCCCTTTGATGAGGAGTTGGTCAGCAACCAAGCCCCTTTGCGACAGCAAGCCATTGAGGATTTTTGGCGGCAGAGTGTGTATCCACTAAGCCCTGAGCATGCAAATCGTGTAAAAAATATCTGGCCTAAAGAGATAGAGGATCTTGAGCGATGGATCAATGACAATGCTTTCGATCTTGAAAACAGCATCGATGTTGATGGAAAAGAGGAGGGGGAGGGAGAAAGCACGCCAACGGTTTTCGATTTGAACGCCTATTGGACGACGATGTTGAGCGAGCGTGCGCTCAAACTCAAGGCCCTCAAACGAGATGCCAAGTCCTGTATGGAGAGCATTCGCCCGTGGCTTGAGTCTTTGTCAAATCAACCCGCTCAGCAATGGAATTTGAGAAGTCTTGTCAAGCATCATTTATTCAATTGGTTGGATGAGATTGAGGCTTGGTGCAAAGATGATAGTCGACTCGATATCGACCTCGATGCCCAACATTGGAAGCGGATTACATTTGACGCCATCAAGAAATTTTGGCTCGATCAGTCCACTGACTTCATGCATCCCAAGGAGCTCCATGATTTTGAGCGAATTGGAGGCGATGTTTTTTCGATGAAAACAATCAAAGAAGACTTCGAAGGCCATTGTTTGAAGGCCATCAAAAACAAAATCAAACTCATCAAGCAACAAAATTCAACGTTTGGTTTTACCGATTTGCTCACGAGGCTTGATGCCAAGCTTCACCAAAGCAATGGTATTTTTTTGAAGGAATTGATTAAAAAACAGTATCCAGCCATTTTGATTGATGAATTTCAAGACACCTCGTCACTGCAGTACTCTATTTTCAATACCCTCTATGAGATCGATCAAAACGATCGCAACTATTTGATTTGTCTCATCGCCGACCCCAAGCAATCGATTTATGCCTTTCGCGGTGCAGACATCAATAGCTATATGCGTGCCAAAGCGTCAAGCAGTCCTCGGCATTACTACTTGGGTCAAAATTATCGTTCAACTGCCGCCTTGGTGCAGGTGGTCAATCGGTGGTTTTCTTTTGCCCAAGCCCGTGCGCCCTGGGGTGCATTTTTGTACAAAATGGACGACCGAGATGAGTTGCCGTTTCATCCCGTCCAAGCCAATGGTCTGGCCCCATGGATTGTCCAAACCCAAGAGAGGGGTGGCCTAGGCGAGGCACGCATGCCCAGTTTAAGCATGGTCTGTGATTTGACGCCAAGCAACGCCCAAACTGTCCAAAAGAAATTCGCGGCCCTATGTGCTGAAAAAATTGTCAGTTGGCTCAATGATGAGGGTATGTCCTACACCAGGGGATCAGAGGATGCGGGGGATCAAAAAACGCAAAGAATTGAACCCGCTGACATTGCCGTATTGGTTCGCACGACCAAAGAGTCGATTGCTGTTCGCCACGCGCTCAGTTTAAGGGGGGTGGCATCGGTCTTTTTGTCGGACAAGGATTCCGTGTTTAAAACCAATGAAGCCAGAGACTTGATGTTTTGGTTGGATGCCGTTGCCAATCCGAGGCTTGCTGATAAGGTGCGCGCCGGACTTGCTACGTCGACGATGGGGTTGGACTTTGAAGAGATCAAATCCATTGGTTGTGATGACGGTGTTTATGATTTTTACAGTGAAATGGTCAGTGACTTGCACCAAGTGTGGGTGCGCGTGGGCGTTTTGGCGATGCTCAGAAGCACCTTGTACCTTTTGTCCTTGCCGCAGCGGTGGTTGAAAAATCCCGAAGGCGAGAGGCGACTGACCAATTACCTGCACTTGTCGGAATTACTCCAGGCGGCCAGTTTGGTCCATGTGGGCTTGCAAAGTTTACAAAAATGGCTGGCCTTGGCCATAGAAGATCAGGGGCTTCAGACCGATGAACACATTCTCAGGCTTGAGAGTGATGCTGATTTGGTGAAAGTTATTACGATTCACAAAAGCAAGGGCCTAGAGTTTCCGTTGGTGTGTTTGCCCTTCCCGACTTTGTTCAACAACCAGGCGCGCAAAAAGGTGCGAGTCAATCCATTTGTAGAGCCGCCATTGAGTTCGCAAGTGACCATGGATGAAGAACTTCGAGAGTCCATGCGTTTGTTTTACGTGGCGCTCACGCGTGCTAAATATGCTCTGTGGCTTGGTTTTTCACTATTCAAGGATGGGAGAACAGGCAAAGACCTCACCCATCGAAGCGCGTTAGGATATCTGCTGGGTTCGACCGCGACGGATTTAAAGCCTGAAGAGTGGAAAACAAAAATCGACCTTTTCTTCAAAGAAGCCTCACTTACAGGCGATGAAGAAGTCGTATTTTTACCCCTCCCCGTTGAAGATCCAGACCCAGACCAAAGAAGCACGCGCGCTCAAGGACACGCTTGCGAGGGTGGATTCGACACCACGAACGACCCGTCTGTTTATCCAAATTCAATCGATGGTGGCGTTCAGGTTAACTCGCTGAGGGTTCATCGGTCCACAACGCCTTTGAGGCCAAACTCCCCTTACACGGCACAGTTTGAGCGGCATTTCAAAATTCAAAGTTTTTCTTCTCTCCTCAGAAACACGGTCCATGCGTCCATCGTCACGGACATTTTGGGTGGTGGCGTTGTCAACGACGATGAGTCAATGGACTGGGAGACGGGCAATGAGACCGCAGAGCTCAGTGCCAAGCGCTTGTTGCCACCTCACCCCAATGCTTCACTTAAGCCCAAAGCGCTGGAACGCGCTGGGGTGCCTTGGCGTGACATGCCAGGCGGGATGAAAGTGGGAACTTTCATCCACGACACGTTGCAGTGGATGATTCAAGAGGGGTTGGATGCTTTGGAATCCACAGCTTATCAAAAGAAATTGCGTCAAAAAATTGAGACGACGCTTCCCCTCGATCTCAGTCTCGCGCAGGCGCTCGATGCGCAAGGGATGGAGAGCGAGCCCGAGTGGGATTTAAAAACCAAACTGGTGGAAGATTTTGTGGCGTGGTTTGAGGCCATTGTGAGCTTGCCTTTGCAAACGCTCGGAGTGAATTTAAAGGATATTTCAAGGCATTTGTGTGAAATGGAATTTTGGCTTCCCGTTGAGACTTTTCATGCGTCACGCATTGAGCGAGTTTGCCGACAATTTATTTTCCCAAGTTTGGAGCGACAAACCCACTTGACTCAAAACTGGCAAGGTTTATTGATGGGTTTTGCCGATTTGATTTTTGAGCACGATGGGCGTTTTTGGCTCATCGACTACAAGTCCAATGACTTGGGTTTGGAGGAGGATGCTTATTCAGTCGAAAACATCCAGCGCCATGTGGTCAAGCACCGGTATGACTTACAAATGGCCATCTATTTGGTGGCGCTGCACCGCGTGCTCAAGTCTCGCCTGGGCTCTCGGTATGTCGTGTCTGAACATTTGGGTGGCGCCATCCTCTGGTACCTCAGGGGCATTGACTCCCCAAGCCAAGGAGTTTGTTCAATTCCAGCCTCTTCGGAGATGATCGAGGCCCTGGATGGCAGCATCCTTGGGTCCGAGAGGGTGCAAAAATTCTCCAATGAAAAGTCCAAGACCACTGCATTCACAACCCATGAGTAATCCAAGTCGTGATCAGCAGTCGTTTGATTTCTCGCCATTGGCTGGATTGGACCCTATGGACGAACTTGACAAAAAAGATGATCACACCAAGACCTTGAAACTGCTTCAAAAGGCATCGTCGAGTGGATGGATCCGTGAAATTGATTATTCGTTGGCAGCTTTTCTTTATGGATTGAATCCGGTGGCGTCGTCATCGACCTTGATCATCACCACAGCCTTGTTGTCTTATGCCGAATCATTGGGTCACACTTGCCTTTCGATAGATCAATTGTTGGATCAAGGTTTGGCTTTTCTTGGCTTGTCGTCGGCATTGAAAACTTATCCAGCGCTAAGCTCACGCTTACCCATCGATAAAACACTTTATCGCGATGAACTTTTAAAAAGTCCATTGGTTCGATTTGAATCATTGGGGGGGGTAGGGTGTGACAATGCTCCATCTCTTCCAATTGACCAGGGGCAACCTTTGGTGCTTTGCCAGCGGGGCGGTGAACTGCTACTTTATTTGCGCAGACATTGGCAAAGCGAGTCGTATATTGCAAAAACAGTGGTGGAGAAATGTCAGCAACTCTTGCCCGTTGATGAGCAAAAGACGGCTGAACTCTTGGAGATGCTCTTTCCCACTCCCAATTGTGATCCATTGGGGCTCGATGTCGATTGGCAAAAAATATCTTGTGCCTTGGCCTTGCGCTCGGCATTCACACTCATCACGGGTGGGCCTGGTACCGGTAAAACTTACACGGTTTCTCGCTTGATCGCTTTGATATTGGCTTTGAATGGGAGTGAGGCGCGTCAAAAGATCGCCTTGGTGGCCCCTACGGGCAAAGCCGCCTCGCGCTTGTACCGCTCTATTCAGAACTCCTTGCTCGACTTGGGGGCGAAATTAAAGGCCCAAGATGATATCGTTGAGAAATTTGAACGCATTGGGGTGGCCAAGACACTGCATTCCCTATTGGGCGCACGAAAGGGATCGAGGTCTTATCGGTTTCATGAAGGCAATCGACTGGACTTGGATTTGTTGTTCATTGACGAGTCCTCGATGATCAGTATTGAATTGATGTCGGCGCTTTTGAGGGCCTTGAGGCCTCAAACACAGTTGGTGCTCCTAGGGGACAAAAACCAATTGTCTTCAGTGGAGGCGGGCTCTGTATTTGGTGAGTTGTGTGATGCTCAAGTCTCGGAGTCCTTTAAGGGGCCAGTTCAGCATGAACCGCCGTGTTCCTATGGCCAGGAGGTCAAAGATTACCTCGATCGGGTGAGCTCATCGGGAGCACCCTTGGCGTCCACTTTTTTATCAGGTGATAACCTGATTCGCGACCACATGGTCAAGTTACAGCGAAGTCACCGCTTTACCGGCCCCATTGCGCAACTCTCCAGCGCCGTGAATGATGGCGATGTAAAAGAGGCTCTGCGGGTGATTAGGGCTGATACAACGCTGGCCGTTTCTTTGTGTACCAGTGAAGATGTAGAGTCAATTTTGGCGATTGCATTGAAGGGCAGAAGATTGAATTTGTCAGCGGGTGAAGAAGTGGCAGCGCATTTTAAAAAATATTGGGATTTGATCGATATGGCCTATAAGAACGGGTTGTTTGAGACGGATCACAGGCCATCTTTCACAAGAGCCGTTTCTGGCCGGATTCTTTCACCGCTCGACAACCGCGAGGCTTTTCATGATAAACAACTGGCCTGCATTAAAGGCATATTGAGCACTTTTGATCAATTCAGAATCCTGTGTGCCGTCAATGAAGGTCCTATGGGCGCGGTGGCGATCAATGCCGCCGTTGAAGTGGCACTCAAGTCACGCGGCTTGATTCACGATTCAACCCTTTGGTACACGGGCAAAGCCATCATGCTCACCCGAAATCAGCCCGAGCTCAAGCTCTCCAATGGTGACGTGGGGCTGGTGTTGCCGTCGATTGGCAGTGAGTCGACTGAGCATCGACTCAAGGCCTACTTTTTGGCCGCAGACGGTGTTCAAAGTGTTGCGCTCAATCGACTCGACGGCGTTCAAACGGCCTACGCCATGAGCATCCACAAATCACAGGGCTCAGAATTTGACCACGCTTTGTTGGTCTTGCCGCAGAACATGGACCAGTCTCTGAGCCGTGAGTTGCTGTACACGGGCATTACACGCAGTAAAACCTGTCTCACCATTGTTCAAGCGCAAGCTGGGTTGATCGACAAAGCCATTGCCAAAAAAACAGACCGTGAAAGTGCCCTCATCGCTAGAATTTCAGGGCTGTCCAAACTTGAGGGGGGGGGTTGAGGCCACTGAACTGAAATGCAAGTCGCTTCACTTTATTTGCTCAGGTTCAAGAGTCCCTCTGTTTCAATGAAAGTGATCACTTCTTGGAGACCAGAGAGGGTTTTTAAGTTCGTGAACACAAAGGGCTTGAGGCCTTTGTTGTGATTGCGCATGCGGTGAGCGTCTTCTCGCATGATGTCGAGGTTGGCGCCCACGTGGGGCGCCAAATCGGTTTTGTTGATCACGAGCAAGTCACTTTTGGTGATTCCTGGGCCACCTTTTCTGGGTATTTTCTCACCGGCCGCCACGTCAATGACATAAAGCGTCAAGTCACTGAGTTCTGGGCTGAAGGTGGCCGCCAAATTGTCGCCTCCACTTTCAATGAACACAATGTCGGCATTTGGAAATGTCACCAGCATGCGGTCGATGGCTTCTAAATTGATGGATGCATCTTCACGAATTGCAGTGTGTGGGCATCCTCCCGTTTCCACACCCAAAATTCTGTCTGCATCCAAGGCGCCGCTGATGGTGAGCAAGCGCTGATCTTCCTTGGTGTAAATATCGTTGGTGATGGCCACGAGATCAAAACGCTCGCGCATGTTTTTGCAAAGCATCTCCAGCAAGGTGGTTTTCCCTGAACCCACCGGTCCACCAATACCAACTCTGAGTGGGGGGAGAGGTTTGGTTCTATTTTTGATGTGATGGAGTTGATTCATGATCGGAAAAGTCGTGAGTATTGATCTTCATGTTGAGCGCTTAGGATGGCCAATCGGGGTGTGAAGACTTGCCGATCTTTTTCAAGCTGTTCAATGGCAAATTCAACCGCTTGAGGGATTTCACCCATTAACGCATTGAGCAATCGTTGACCCGAGAGTTGACCCAAGGGTATCGTTTTCATGGCCGTTTGCACCATGTTCTCTGCCCAACCAAATGCGTGGGAGGTCATTCCGAGCGTTAAATCGGTTTGGCTCAATGCCAGTGCCAATGCAAAGACCATCGGCCAAGTGGGTTGTGAGCATTCATTGAAAAAGACAACGCGGCGATCTGGGACGCCTTCATTGGCATTGAGCCAATTGAGCAAAGAGCGACCCATTTGAAGCGACTGTAGTCTGAACTCAGAACTCTCGCGAGTCATGGTGACCCAGGTGTTGAGTTCCGAGATTTTGTGTCTTGCGAGGTCTTGGTCAAAATTCTGCCAAGCCTTCACCGCTTGCGCAATCAGCGACCAGTCACCTCGTGCTTGGTTGAGATGCATTTGATCGAGCAGCCACTCGAGTGCAGAGGCTTCATCATGGACCAGGCCTTGCTCAACCGCCATTTCTAGGCCTTCAGAATAGGAAAAGCCCCCCACAGGAAGTGTGGGCGAGCCCAACCACATGAGCTTCATCAATGCAGTGGTACTCAAGGCGTGGGTTTTCATGGGGATTACAAAGAGTTCGTGCAAGCCGTTTTTATCCAGGACTGGGCACGTGATGCAAATGTTCGTGATTGTGTGGATCTTGACTGCCGTGATGATGGCCATGATGGGCATGACCTGTGTCGGCGTAAGCGCCGCTCTCTGGCTCGAACGGGGAGTCCACGTGTTTCACAATGAGCCCCATGTTCACCAGCATGGATTGCAGCACATGATCGGGTTCGATGTGGAGGTGCTGAGCCTGAACTTCGATGGGTATGTGGCGGTTGCCCAGGTGATAGGCGGCTCTTAAAAGATCGTGGGGTGCAGAGTGAATGGGGCAGGCTGATATGTGGAGAAGCGATTCATAGGCAGACTCAATGCGCAAAAAAGTGCCATCCTCGCTCACCAGTATGTCGCCCGCGCGAAGAACTTTTCCGCGTTCAATAAAAATGGCAACCTCTTGTCCATGTGAGTCCGTGGCATGCAGACGGCTCTTTTGGCGTTGCTCCCAAGCCAGGCTCACAAAGGGGGCCCCCTTGATCAAAACCTTGGCCAGACCTTGTCCCTTGGGGAGGTGTTTGTGAAATACTTTGACTGTCAAAATGGGGCGCTTCTTGATGAGATGGTTTCTCGGGGTACTCAGAACAAAAAGTAGCGTTGCGTCATGGGCAGGCTCACAGCGGGCTCACAGGTGAGCAAAATGCCATCGGCCCTTACCTCATAGGTTTGTGCGTTGATTTCCATTTTGGGCAAGTAATGATTGTGCACCATGTCGCGTTTGCCCACCTGTCGGGTGTTCTTGACCACGGCCAAGTTTTTTTGAAGTCCAAATTTGGAGGCGATACCCAGACCCATGGCCGCTTGTGAGACAAAGGTCAGTGAGCTCTTTGTCAAGGAACGGCCAAAAGCGCCAAACATCGGACGGTAATGCACGGGTTGGGGTGTAGGAATAGAGGCATTGGGGTCGCCCATGGCGGCCATGGCGATGGTGCCGCCTTTGATGATCGTTGAGGGCTTAACGCCAAAAAACGCTGGCTTCCAAATGACCAAGTCGGCCCATTTGCCCACCTCAATGCTGCCCACCTCATGGCTGATACCGTGGGTGATGGCGGGGTTCATGGCCAGCTTAGAGACATAGCGCTTGACGCGGGCGTTGTCGTGTCTGCTGCTGTCACCCGGCAATGGGCCTCGCTGCACCTTCATTTTGTGGGCGGTTTGCCAACAGCGCAAAATCACTTCGCCCACACGACCCATGGCTTGGCTGTCGGAGCTGAACATGCTGATCGCGCCCAAGTCATGAAGGATATCCTCTGCTGCAATGGTTTCTTTGCGGATGCGGCTTTCAGCAAAAGCCAAGTCCTCGGCAATGGCTGGGTCAAGGTGGTGGCAGACCATCAGCATATCGACATGTTCATCCAAGGTGTTGATGGTGTAAGGTCTTGTGGGGTTCGTTGACGAGGGCAAGACGTTGCTCTCGCCCACGACCTTCATGATGTCGGGTGCGTGTCCCCCACCTGCGCCCTCGGTGTGAAACGAGTGAATGGTGCGGCCTTTGAAGGCTGCAATGGTGTCCTCCACAAAACCTGACTCATTGAGCGTGTCGGTGTGAATGGCCACTTGGGTGTCGGTGAGCTCAGCAACATTCAAGCAATTGTCGATGGCCGCGGGTGTCGTGCCCCAATCTTCGTGAAGCTTTAGACCAATGGCGCCGGCATTGATTTGTTCGTGCAAAGCATCGGGCAAGGAGGCATTGCCCTTGCCCAGGAAGCCCAGATTCATGGGAAATGCTTCTGCGGCTTGAAGCATGCGCTCCAAATGCCAAGCCCCTGGGGTGCAGGTCGTGGCAAAGGTGCCTGTGGCAGGCCCTGTCCCCCCCCCAATCATGGTGGTCACCCCGCTGGCCAGTGCTTCTTCAATTTGTTGAGGCGAAATAAAGTGAATGTGGGTGTCAATGGCGCCAGCGGTGACCAGCATGCCTTCACAGCTGATGATTTCTGTGCCGGGTCCAATGATGATGTCCACGCCGGGTTGGGTGTCAGGGTTGCCTGCTTTGCCAATGGCCGCAATGCGCCCCTCCTTGAGGCCAATGTCCGCTTTCACGATACCCCAGTGGTCCACGATCAAGGCGTTGGTCATCACTGTGTCAACCGCGCCACCCGATTGAGCGCCGCAATTGGGATTGCCATCTCGAGTTCTTTGTGACTGAGCCATACCATCTCGAATGGTCTTTCCTCCACCGAACTTCACTTCTTCACCGTAACCGCCGGCCAAGAGTGTGTAATCTTTCTCGACTTCAATGATGAGCTCGGTGTCGGCCAAACGAACACGGTCTCCGACGGTGGGGCCGTACATTTCAGCATAGGCTCTTTTTTCGATGCGTGCCATTAAAGTGCTCCTTGTACCAGGCCTTGAAAGCCGAAGATATCGCGCTTGCCGCTAAAGTCCACCAACTCTACGGTTCTTTGTTGTCCAGGCTCAAACCGTACCGCTGTGCCTGAGGCGATATTGAGTCGCATCCCTCTGGCCGCGACCCGATCAAAGCCCAGTGCCGAATTGGTTTCGGCAAAATGGTAGTGTGAGCCCACTTGGATGGGACGATCAGACTCGTTTCGCACCACTAGCGTGATGAATCTGCGCTCAGGATTGAGGGCATGTTCGCCAGCATCAATGAAAAGTTCTCCAGGAATCATAAAGACCTCGTTTGAATGCGAAATTGATAGCGTTTAAATAATGTCAAACCGCCAGAGCCTGATCTGGCGCTAATCTTGAGCACTCATAGGATAGGTTGGTGAACGGTGACCAGTTTGGTGCCGTCAGGGAAAGTGGCTTCGACTTGAATGTCTGGAATCATCTCTGCAATGCCGTCCATCACATCGCTTCGCTTGAGAACACCTCTGGCCGAGCTCATGAGTTCGGCAACCGTGTTGCCATCTCTCGCCCCTTCCATAACAAAAGCACTGATCAAGGCAACCGCTTCAGGGTAGTTGAGCTTGACGCCTCGAGCCTTGCGTCTTTCTGCAAGCAACGCCGCCGTGAAAATCAATAATTTGTCTTTTTCTCTTGGGGTGAGTTCCATGGGATCAGTTTAATTTCCATAAAGATGTACAGAGTTTTGCGCAACATGCATGCCAACTTCAATGCGCATGTTATATCGTTTTTTCTATGTTGCTGCACCTTCGAATGAACTGGTCACGGGATTGAATGCACAAAAACAGTGAAGTTATTATTCTGCACGAGTTTGGTGCAAGTTTCGATCTTAATAAACACTGTTTTGGTGCGCCTGGCGGCGGTAAGAATACTTTTTGATCGAGTTTGAGGTTTCTTTGTTTGGCACGAGGATTGCCTAGGAAGATAGTCAGGTTAGACATTGGAAGCAATGGTTGGCCTACAGAAATCTTGTCCTCAACCACAATGGAGTAAATTAATGATTAATCGTCGTCGTCTCACGGCTTTAGCGGCTGCTGCTGCAGTCACTGCTGGAAGCTTGGCTTGGTCAACAGTGACCTTTGCCGCGGACACCATCAAAGTTGGTGTCTTGCATTCATTATCTGGAACCATGGCCATTTCTGAGTCCGTGTTGAAAGATACTATTTTGATGGCGATTGATGAGATCAATGCCAAAGGTGGCGTATTGGGCAAGCAGCTAGAGCCCGTGGTGGTCGATCCTGCATCGAATTGGCCGCTCTTTGCTGAGAAAACCAAGCAGTTGTTGACGCAAGATAAGGTGGCGGTTATTTTTGGTTGTTGGACTTCTGTAAGCCGCAAATCGGTGCTCCCAGTCGTTGAAGAGCTCAATGGTTTGTTGTTCTATCCTGTGCAGTACGAAGGTGAGGAGTTGTCCAAGAATGTGTTCTACACAGGTGCAGCCCCCAATCAACAAGCGATTCCTGCTGTTGACTACTTGATGAGCAAAGAAGGCGGCGGCGCCAAGCGATGGGTCTTGTTGGGTACTGACTACGTATACCCCAGAACGACCAATAAAATTTTGCGTGCCTATTTGCATACCAAAGGTGTAAAAGATTCAGACATTGACGAGAAATACACGCCATTTGGTCACTCTGATTATCAGACCATCGTGGCCGATATCAAGAAGTTCTCAACCGGTGGCAAAACTGCTGTGGTCTCTACCATTAACGGTGACTCCAATGTGCCTTTCTATAAAGAATTGGGAAATGCAGGCTTGAAAGCCAAGGACGTTCCAGTGGTTGCGTTCTCCGTGGGTGAAGAGGAGTTGCGTGGTGTTGATGCCAAACCATTGGTCGGACATTTGGCGGCATGGAATTATTTCATGAGCATCAAGAACCCAACCAATGATGAGTTCATCAAAAAGTGGTCTGACTACGCCAAAGCCAAAGGCATTGCTGGACACAAAGACCATCCTTTGACCAACGATCCAATGGAGGCGAGCTACATTGGGATCAATATGTGGAAACAAGCCGTTGAGAAAGCCAAGTCAACCGATGTGGACAAAGTGATTGCTGCGATGGCCGGTCAAACGTTCAAGGCGCCCAGTGGTATTACTTCCATGATGGATCCCAAAAATCACCACTTGCACAAGTCCGTGTTCATTGGTGAAGTCAAGGCCGATGGTCAGTTCAATGTGGTCTGGAAAACACCAGGCCCTGTGAAGGCCAAGCCATGGAGCCCATACATCGAAGGCAATGACAAGAAGCCTGATGAGCCAGCAAAGAAATAATTTTTTGGTTGAAACCTAAGTGAGTAAGGGCGCTTTGGGCGCCCTTACTTTTGACAAAGTGGTAAAGTTCTATCTGTGGCAAACAATGATCCCGTGAGTTCATTGGAATTTTTTTACAAGATGCACTGGCTTGAGATGAAACGTTTTATTACCCCTGTCTTTTTGATCTTGTGTTTGTGCTTGCCGATGTTTGCGCATGCGCTAACACCGCAGGAGGCGTATGCATTGTCCAGTGGTGAGACAGAAGATAGACTCAAGACGCTAGAGCAAATCATCGAACACGCTGACCCGAGAGCCATTGTTTTGATTCAAGCACTCTCAGACGACAGCGTCAAGATTGCAGAGCACCAAGTCTATGTGCTGCAAGGCACGAAGGTCATTGATCCAGTAACGGGCGAGACGCTCGTTTTACCGGCCAACGCCGAGGACGTTGTGAGCAACAACCGCATGCGGGGTGAACTCGATGGCGCGTTGGCCAGTCTGAGTTTATTCAGCCCCGATCAAACGCTTCGAATGAAGTCCATCAAGTCCATGCTCAAAGAGCCCGATACAGGCAAATTACCCTTGCTTGAAAAGGCCCTCAAAGTCGAGACAGTGGAAGCTCTGAAAGTGCAGTTGTCCTTTGCCAAGGCGGCCATCGAGATCAATAGTTCGGATGATGCGATCCGACTCGCTTCTATTAAAACATTGAGCGCCAGCAAAACACCTGAGACCCAACGCATTCTCAACGACCGCATGGGGCAAGAAAGCAATGCGCAGATCAAAGCAGAAATCAAAAACGCATTACAACAAATTCAATCCGCATTGGCCTGGGGCGAGCGCCTAGGGGTCATCTTTACGGGCCTGAGTTTAGGTTCGATTTTGCTCTTGGTAGCCCTGGGTCTGGCCATCACCTATGGATTGATGGGCGTGATCAACATGGCGCATGGTGAGCTCATGATGGTGGGTGCCTATGCGACATATGTGGTCCAAGTGTTTTTTCGAACGCACTACCCGCAGTGGTTTGATGCTTATTTGTTCGTGGCCATTCCCGTCTCATTTTTGACCTCTGCGGTGGTTGGCGCCATCATCGAGCGCGTGGTGCTCAAGTTCTTATACGGCCGGCCATTGGAGACTTTGCTGGCCACTTGGGGGATCAGTTTGATGCTCATGCAGTTGGTGCGGTCCATTTTTGGTGCACAAAACGTTGGTGTAGAAAATCCAGTTTGGATGAGTGGGGGCATTGAGGTCTTGGCCAACTTGATCCTGCCGTGGAACCGGATGCTGATCATTGTTTTTGCGGGATTGGTTCTTTTGGGGATGAGTTTACTCATTGGGCGCACTCGCTTGGGTCTATTTGTTCGTGGGGTCACGCAAAACCGCCCCATGGCTTCTTGCATGGGGGTTAACACTTCGCGCGTCGATACTTATGCATTTGCCTTGGGCTCGGGCATTGCTGGCTTGGCGGGTTGTGCCTTGAGTCAAATTGGCAATGTGGGACCCGACTTGGGTCAAAGCTACATCGTTGACTCTTTCATGGTCGTGGTCTTGGGCGGAGTGGGGCAACTCATGGGCAGCGTCTACGCGGCGATAGGCCTGGGTGTTATCAACAAGCTGCTCGAAGGTGTTGCGGGAGCCGTGCTTGCCAAAATTGCTGTGTTGGTCTTCATCATCATCTTTATCCAAAAAAGACCTCAAGGTCTCTTTGCGATGAAGGGACGTTCTGCAGATTAGATGCTCCACCCATCGAGTCCTTGCTCTGAATTCAGACTCTTATTTTACAATTTCTGATTTGACACCATGACCCATCAACCCATCGTCTTTACCCAACCCAAGAGTTTGCTGACTCCTTGGGGATGGGGTGTATTTGCCGTCTTGGCGTTATTGGTTTGCATCGGCATACCCGTGCTCAACATCTGGGTCTCACCGAGTAGTTTTTTTCACGTGAGCGACTTTGCCATTGCCTTGGTTGGTAAGATCTCTTGCTACGCCATTTGTGCTTTGGCCATGGACTTGATTTGGGGCTTTAGTGGGATTTTGTCCTTGGGTCATGGTTTGTTTTTTGCGCTTGGTGGCTACGCCATGGGCATGTATTTGATGCGTCAAATTGGCCTAGACGGAAACTATAAATCTGATTTACCCGACTTCATGGTCTTTTTAGACTGGAAGTCCTTGCCTTGGCATTGGGCATTGAGTGACAGTTTTGTCGCCACCGTGCTGATCATTTTGATTGTTCCGGCGTTGATCGCTTGGGTGTTTGGGTATTTCGCCTTTCGCTCGCGCATCAAAGGGGTTTATTTCTCCATCATCACCCAAGCGATGACGTATGCGTGCATGTTGTTGTTCTTTAGAAATGAAACGGGCTTTGGTGGGAACAACGGTTTTACCGACTTTAAACGAATACTCGGTTATCCCATCGCTACGCAAGAGATGAGGATCATTTTGTTTGTTTTGTCGGGGGTTTTTTTGATGGGCTTTTATTTGTTGGCCAAGTGGATCATGGCGAGCAAAATGGGTCGCGTGTTGATGGCGATTCGCGACGCTGAGTCTCGGGTGATGTTTTCGGGTTACTCACCCTTGCCCTTCAAGCTGTCGATCTGGACGCTCTCGGCCATGATGTGTGCCGTGGCGGGTGCTTTGTACGTCCCTCAAGTGGGCATCATCAACCCCAGCGAGATGAGTCCTGCGCAATCGATTGAGATCGCCATCTGGACGGGCGTGGGTGGGCGAGGCACCTTGATCGGCCCCATCGTTGGCGCTTTCTTGGTGAACTTGGCCAAGAGTTGGCTCACGGTCACAGCGCCATCCATCTGGCTTTATTTTTTAGGCGCATTGTTCATTTTGGTGACCCTCTTTTTGCCGCTGGGTGTGGTGGGCTTTGTCCAAAAATACTTTAAAAAAGAAGGAGCTCGCGCATGACGCCCGATTTGATGGACCAGGGGTCTGAGCGCGTTAAGGCCCATCTGACCAAGGCCCGGGCGGCGGATACCGACTCGGGTGGACGTGTGGCGACTTACTCGCGCTTGAAGCGCCAGCAGGAGATTGATGTCACGCATGGTCGTATTTTGTATTTGGAAGGCGTCAATGTGAGTTTTGATGGATTCAAGGCCATCAACAACCTCAACTTGGACATTGCACCCGGTGAATTGCGCTGTGTGATTGGCCCCAATGGAGCGGGTAAGACCACCATGATGGACATCATCACAGGGAAAACCAGACCCGATTCAGGCGAGGTTTTTCTGGGCAGCACCATCGATTTGCTCAGGCACAGTGAGCCCGAAATTGCTCAGTTGGGGGTGGGACGCAAGTTTCAAAAGCCCACGGTTTTTGAGCACCTCAATGTGTTCGAAAATTTGGAGTTGGCCCTCAAAACCCGAGACGGTAAGGGGGTGAGTTCATCTTTGTTTTTTAAGCTCGATTCGGCCTATTCGGATCGTTTGGCCGAGGTGCTCGAGACCATTCATCTGAGCAGTCACGTCTACCACGAAGCGGGCTACTTGAGTCATGGGCAAAAGCAGTGGCTTGAGATTGGCATGCTGCTCATGCAAGACCCCGTCTTGTTGCTTTTGGATGAGCCTGTGGCCGGCATGACCGATCAAGAAACGGCTCGCACGGCAGAGTTGTTCTTGTCCTTGAAGGGCCGACATTCCTTGATGGTGGTCGAGCATGATATGAGTTTCATCGCCGCCATTTCAGAGATCGTCACGGTGCTGAGTGAAGGCTCGGTTTTGGCGCAGGGCAGCTTGGCGCAAGTTCAAAACGATGAGCGGGTGATTGAAGTTTATTTGGGGCGATGAATGTTATTAAGTCTTCAGCAAGTCAATCAGTATTACGGTGGCTCACACATCTTGCGCTCTGTCTCCTTGGACGCCGACCGTGGTCGAGTCACGGTTCTTTTGGGCCGCAATGGGGTGGGTAAAACCACCTTGCTCAAGTCCTTGATGGGGGTGGTGCCCATTCGAAGCGGTGAGATACTCTTAGAGGGCAAACCCATACAGCACATGACGCCTTACCAGCGTGCCAGAGCGGGCATTGGCTATGTGCCCCAAGGGCGGGAGATTTTTGGTCGCTTGACGGTGCTTGAAAATTTGCAAATGGGCTTGGCAACGAAGTCCGCGAGCGCCAAAGTGCCCGACGAACTCTTTGAGCTATTCCCAGTTTTGGCGCAGATGCAGCACCGCCGTGGAGGGGATTTGTCGGGTGGGCAGCAGCAGCAATTGGCCATTGCCCGAGCGCTGGCGGCCAGCCCCAAGCTCTTGGTGTTGGACGAACCCACGGAGGGGATTCAGCCAAGCATTATCAAAGACATTGGGCGTGTCATCAAAATGTTGGCCCTTCGCGGGGACATGGCCATTCTCCTGTGCGAGCAATACTATGATTTTGCCCAAGAACTGGCCGATCGGTATTGTGTGATGGAGCGCGGTGAAGTCATTGCCCAAGGTCCCGGCAGCGAGATGGAGGCCAAGGGTATTCGTCAACTGGTGGCCATTTGAGTTCACCCGCTTAAAGGGGGGGGGCTGCTGCATGGCGTGTCTTGGCCGATCAGGGTCGCAACTTAAGGGCGAAGTCATGCTGGGCAACACGGCAAGCGATGAATTAAACTCTAGAGGTTTATTTCGCTGAGAACCTCAACCATGATCACACCCAACAAACCCAACTTTGGCCTTATCATCGTGGGAGATGAAATTCTCTCTGGTAAGCGAGCCGACAAACACATGCCCAAACTCATCGAGCTCTTGGCCAAAAGGGGTTTGAGTTTGTCGTATGCCCAATATGTTGGGGATGATCCGAGTCGCATCACCCACACCTTGAGAGAGGCCTTTCAAAGCGGAGACATTGTTTTTTCTTGTGGTGGAATTGGCGCCACGCCCGATGACCATACCCGTCAGTGTGCGGCCAAGGCGTTGGGCCTTGAGATGAGATTGCACCCCACGGCCGAGGGCTTTATCAGAAAGCGCATCCAAGACCAGGCTCTTGAGAGCGGCCTGCCCTATGAGCCCGATCACCCCAACCACATCCACCGCTTGAACATGGGCGTCTTTCCTGTGGGCGCTGACATCGTTCCCAATCCCTACAACAATATAGCCGGCTTTCAGTGCTCGACCCAAGACCTGGCGGTGTTGGCGCAGCATCCCTGGGCACGGGTCTACTTTGTGCCTGGCTTTCCGGTGATGGCATGGCCCATGATGGAATGGGTGCTCGACACTTATTGCGCGCCGTGGTTTGACATGAGTGCTTGGCTTGAAAAGTCAGTCATCGTCTTTGGCGCAATGGAGGCTGCCTTGACCCCCATCATGATTGACCTTGAAAAAGCGTTTGAAGGGGTGAAGGTCTTTAGCTTACCCAGCGTTGACCATCCCGAGTTTGGGCGCCACATTGAGTTGGGTGTCAAAGGTCGTCCTGAGTTGGCCAAACCCGCTTACGAGTGCATGCTCAAAAAGCTGCACGAATTTGGTGCGTCTATTGGCCCTGAATTGGTGCGATAAAACCCATTCGAATCTGCATCAACCATCCTTTTTGCACTATAATGGTGCATTCAAAGGTTTCGACTTTGCGGATTTCGGTTGAATACTTGATGGAGTGCCTCTTCATGAGGCTTATTGGCAATTACAATCAAATTGTTTTGTAGGATCGAGTCAAAACCTTGTGAGGCGAAGATGGCACAAAATCTGCTCGTCTGATCAGGACTGTTAAACAACCCCAACCGATATTTCAGGAGAATTTTGATGGCAAAGACCGTCGCTGACGTGATGAAGCAAGTAAAAGACGATGAAATCAAATTTGTTGATTTCCGCTTCACCGATACCCGTGGAAAAGAGCAGCACGTGACTGTGCCTGTTTCCGCTTTTGATGAGGGCAAGTTTACCGAAGGCCATGCTTTTGATGGCTCCTCCATTGCTGGATGGAAAGGGATTGAAGCGTCTGACATGTTGCTCATGCCCGACGCCAACACCGCCTTTGTCGACCCTTTTTTCCAAGAGGCCACCTTGGTTTTGTCATGTGATGTGCTCGAGCCTGGCGACGGTAAAGCCTATGACCGTGATCCACGCTCGATTGCCAAGCGCGCGGAGGCTTACTTGAAGTCCTCCGGCATGGGCGACACGGCGTATTTCGGTCCTGAGCCTGAGTTCTTCATTTTTGACGATGTGCGCTGGGGCAACGAGATGTCGGGTGCTTTCTTTCACATCGACGAGTACGAAGCACCTTGGAATTCTGGCAAAGTGATCGATGGCGGCAACAAAGGCCACCGTCCCTCAGTCAAGGGTGGATATTTCCCCGTTCCTCCCGTGGACAGCATGCAAGACATGAGAGCTGAAATGTCAGCATTGCTTGAAGAAATGGGCATTCCTGTTGAAGTGTTCCACCACGAAGTGGCGGGCGCCGGTCAAAATGAGATTGGCACCAAATTCTCCACCTTGGTTGAGAGAGCCGATTGGACCCAAAAACTCAAGTACGTGGTCTGGAATGTCGCACACGCCTATGGCAAAACAGCGACCTTCATGCCCAAGCCTCTCGTGGGCGACAATGGTTCAGGCATGCACGTTCACCAGTCTGTGTGGAAGGGCGGTAAAAACCTATTCGCCGGTTCTGGCTATGCAGGATTGAGCGACACAGCGCTTTACTACATTGGTGGCGTGATCAAACACGCGCGTGCTTTGAATGCCATCACCAACCCCACCACCAACAGCTACAAGCGTTTGGTCCCGGGCTTTGAGGCGCCAGTGAAATTGGCTTACTCCAGTCGCAACCGTTCTGCCTCGATTCGGATTCCTTTTGTGGCGAGCGAAAAAGGTCGTCGCATTGAGGCGCGTTTCCCAGATCCCATGGCCAACCCCTATTTGTGCTTTTCTGCACTCTTGATGGCGGGCTTGGACGGCATTGAGAACAAGATTCACCCCGGTGAAGCTGCGACCAAAGACCTCTACCATTTGTCGCCTGAAGAGGATGCATTGGTGCCCACCGTGTGCCACAGCTTGGACCAAGCTTTGGAGTATTTGGACAAGGACCGCGCGTTCTTGACCAAGGGTGGCGTGTTCACCGACAGCATGATCGACGCCTACATTGAGCTCAAAATGGGCGAGGTCACCCGTTTCCGTCAAGCCACCCACCCCATTGAGTATGAAATGTATTACTCACTGTAAGGTTTTAAAGGTTCCCCTGGGGACCTGAACGAAAAGGGGGCGGTAGCAAAGACCGTCCCTTTTTTTTTGAGTAATTTTTTGAGAATTGACTTTTAAGCGCGCATCACTTCGCAGTGCATTTCAGGGTGCTGGTGAACTGTAAGAGTGTTGTGTCCCCAGTCCTTGCTTTGAGAAGCGCCTTCGTTTGAAAGAGTCCATCTGGCATGACCACCAAGTCCTCCCATCCCTCCCATCCCTCCCGCCCTCAGGCCATGAAGTCTCGAGCCAAGTCCACGCTGAACTTGGATGCCTTTCACCTATT
>TBL_comb47_HYPODRAFT_10000917_pt1 | contig 38713 bp, 32 predicted proteins | sample TroBogypolimnion_40_FD_10682 | JGI IMG/M metagenome (IMG submission 10682)
ATGTATTTTTATCAGATGACTGCAGGTAACTTTACAGAGACAAAGAAGTTCATTATGCTGAAGTAATAACTAAAACAACTATTAAGATCAGGCGTCATGGAAAAACAATCCATGACGCTTTTTTTATTTCTTCTTTCGATTATAACCTATATCATAGATCACGAAACAATTATTACTATTTCCCTTATCTGCTAAGGTTATTATCTTCAATTTATCAGGAAAATCGAAGTTGTGTTTAATGCAATAATTTCCTAAAATTTAAGTAATTATAAATGTAAATATATTTTATTAATATTTGGTTCTGTTTCAGAAATTACATATGAAAATAATTATTACAACTTTATTATTAGGACTTTTTTCATTTTTCCTTATATCATGCGCCAACTCAAAGAAAAAAGATTATTCTATGGGAAAAGATGGTTTAATTTATAAATATGGCACCCATGAACTGTATAATGGAATAATTATAGATACTGTTGATATTGTTGTTCAGTATAAAGTTGTTAATGGTAAAAAAAATGGTCAGTTTATTACTCATTATCTTAATGGACAAATAGAAAAAGTTGGTTTCATTAAAAACAACTTAAACGAAGGAGAATGGAAATACTATTACTCAAATGGTATGCTTGAAAGCGTTGGGACATATGAAAGTAGCAAGGCGGAGGGGAAATGGACTTATTATTATTCAAATGGGGTTATTAAAACAGAAGGAAATTATGTAAATAGTGAAAAAGAAGGTACCTGGATATTTTATCATTACTCCGGTAAAGTCGACAACTGCCTATTCTTCCGATCTGGAGAGTTACCTAAAGTTCAGAACAAAATAAGTTAATTATTGATTTCTTCTGACTTATCGTTAATTCTTAAAAAAATAAATTCTTCATCTTCAAAACACACTACTAAATTTCCCTTGGTCAGCTTTACTGTTATGTAATTAAGCGTTTCTGCACTCATCTTATTTTTCCGCAATAACAAAAAACTATTACAGTAGTTTTGTGTTTGACCATAAATATCCTTTGAATACTGAAAATGAACCTTAGAAGGTGGAATAAGTTGACTGAATAAAAAATCATTTACTGTTACAAAACTCTTTTTGCCTGGAATGTTGAGGAAAGAGTAAACTTTAAAGTAAAGATTATGAATCTTTACCATTTCTTTATCATGAACCTGCATCTCCCATAAGTTATCTTTTGTAAGAAATTTAAATCCGGATATAATAGAAATGGAAATTAATAAATAGATAAAATGGGATATTTTAATTTTCAAATTCTTTATAGCAAATAAAATAAATAATATAATACAAAGAACTCTGAACGCACCTATTATATATTCAACATATCTATAGTACCCAATCTCAGTTAAATAAATAAGACCGTAATTGCCAGAAAATATACTGTGAAAGTAATAAGCAGATCGGACACCTAAATTAAAAAAGCTATTTGTTCCCGTTATTGAAAATGCAAATATCAGAAATATAACCGCAAATACAGATCTGGAAAAATTGCTTAATTTAAATGATATCTTTGGCAAAGTAAAAATATATTGTTTTTTCACGGTTACAATTATTTTATAAACCTCCCTTAGTCCATACCCCGAGGCATATGCAATAAATGGGATTGCAAAACTGAGATTTCTGAAATCAGCACTGAAGAAAAAAGCCCACAATATTAATGACGGTATAATAACCAGCATTACAATATATTTAGTCTCCTTCGCTGACAATGCGGCGGTAATAGTTATACACAGGAATATCAGGAATGGTGAACCCAATGTGTAGTAAAGCATTTTTGCCGCAGTTACAAACCTTATGTAATAACCTTGGATTAAATATTGCGATTGATCTAATCCTTTAACCATGTCTGCTGGCCTAACTAGGTACCAGAATATGCTGCAGATTAAAATTAAAATTAAATAAGTCGAGGATTTTATCAATAAAGGTAATGAAATAATCGTCCTATACTTATATAAAGTAAGAATTATCCAAATTCCGGTTAGAGATAAAACATACAAGCCTGCAAGCTTCGTAAGGGCAGCGGAAACTGCAAATATTGCGACAAGGAATATCGTTCTGATATTAAACGCTTCCCGATCATTTCGAATAATAGTATAGTAAGTTAAAAAACTAAAAAAAGAAACGGGAATATCTGCATTTACTTCAAGTATAAATAAAACCGAATAAAAAACTAATAAGATCATCCCGTAAATAATCAGACCTGCATGGCAAGCCCTGGATTTTCTTGAAATTGCAAAATCAAAAAAAATCAGAAGAATGCTTATGAAAAATAAAGGCATGAATATTTTGGGAAAAAATTGATAACTTGGCTCACCCGTAAAAACATAAATTAATGAAAGGTTAGCAGGGAAAAGTTGTGGATAATGACCGGTACGAATAGGAAATCTATTGGCCGCCCATTGAACAGGCCACCGGGTCCAATGATTTAGTGCATCGATAAAATAATATGATGTACCTGCGTTTATGGGGACTAAAGAAATGAAAAATAAAATTAAAATGCTGGAGATTAAAACAAATATTTTCAGACTAACAGAAAGTGACGACAAATAGTTATTATACAATAAATAATAATCCTTTATGGTTTTGCCGGATCGCTTGTTGTTTTTGTTCCCCAAAAACAAAATTGCAAGACATACTGCTTCAATAATAAATATTAAATAAATTATACTGGCTAGGTATATTTTTAAACTCGTAAGAAGGCATACGATTAAATAATTGCTGAAAAGGCTCAGCCCAAATGAATAAAGGAAAAATTGAATAGATCCAAGGGTTTTTATTTTTAAAAATTTTATTAATATTGCCCCGGGAAATATAATTATCTGTAGCAATGAAAAGAAACCGGACAAGAACATTAAATTATTCATAATTATGCTACATGTCCGGTTTCAATAATGAGTCTTTATAACTGTTCTCAATTATATCTTACTTTTCACTATCCAAATAGGTCGATTTGTTATGCTCTAAGTCTTTTTCGTCTTTTATTATTTGATCTTTTATAAGATCTTTTTCTGTATTCCTGTTAGAAAAACGGGTTTCCAGGGTATTTAATAGATCAGCTTTTAATAAAATCACAACCTCCTTCTTCGTTACAATTGTTTGATCGCTTCCCGTTAAATATCTTATTCCAAGTACCCACCATGGAAGATCCTTCAGGAAGGGAATACCAGTTCTTACAATTTCCACATCATTTATATAAAGTCCACCGATCACCGTCTGTTCTCCATCTAGCAATAGTACATCTGAGGAGGCGGTCGTTTTCTTTATTTCAGTTGTTAAATCTGATGGAAAAAAAGCACTTCTTTCAACACTTAATTTCAACAGGATATAATCAATTCCCTTTTTATTATATACATACGGCGTTACTTCAATTATAGATCCGGATGAATAAAAGTGTTCAATGATATTCCCGGAGAAGTCTCTTTGTTTCACAGAAAAATCAGATCCGATCTGTATTCTTCCTTTTTGCTTATTCCTCACAGTAATTGAAGGACTTGTAATAATTTCTCCTAAATCTTGGGATTCGAAAAACCTAAACATAGCGCTAATATCTCCCGACCAATTGCCGGCACGGATATGTGACTGAACAGAACTAATATTAAATGCTGGTGGAGTTGCCTGGACACTCTGTTGAGCTGCTGGTGGAATAGTTTCTGTTTGAAGCATACTTCCAATATTAACACCATTATGTGATAGCATGAAATTCCAGTCTATTCCCAAATCTCTTGTCTTCTGAATATTTGCTTCAAATATTACTGATGATATATTTACTTCTCTGGTTGTTATATCCGCATACGTATCATCTTTCAAATCCTCTTCTTCATTCTTGTTTTTCGCTTTTATTACTATCGATGTTTCTTTTTCATCATACATCAGATTCTCTGTATTAACAATTAAATTTAATGCTGTCAGATATGGCATCTTTCTTATGTCAACTCCAATTGGCTTTTTAATCGATACTGTAGATATTATTGATTTACCGGTTATTTTCTCGCTGACACTGCTTAACATTTTTACTGCTTGGTCAAAACTGGCATGTTCATCAATGGATACTATTTCCAATGGATTATATTCACCTGACAAGTTTTTTTCCAAATTTGCCTGCGGAAAAGACGCAGTAAAAAGACATAAAAGTAAAATTTGAGTAAGCACGTATTTCATTTTTTAATTCCTTCTTTATTAGTTGATTGGCCCAATTTTAATGTTTCAAATTCGATAAGTCCTCCCTTATTCAAAATAAATGTGACCGTCTCATTTTCATAGTCAATATCCATTAAGTTACCAAGATATACTGGATCTCCCTTTTCCATCAATGTTGTATTTCCCTCGTTGTCTACAATAAATGCTCCCTGTGGTACAAGTGAGACTAGGGTTGCACCCTGAACATCTGGCAGATGTTCAGTATTTGGACGGATTTCGTTTCTTACTAAGGGATAAAAGGCATCGTATATTTCCGGTGATTTTAAGTTATTCTCCGAATAAAAAACAGCCGCATACTGATCTGATTGAGAATAATATTCCTTTACCTGCAGATTAAATTTAACTATATAGTGTGGCACCCCTCTTGAATCAACTATTGTATTATTGGTTAATTCCGCATTTTCTATCTTCATTAAATCTTTACTGTGTTCAATTGCATAAATCAATCCATATACTCTATCAAAACTTCCACTCCCTGATACCTTATAAATATAATAGTTAAATCCTTTCTCTGTACCTTTATTCAGATATTCAGTATTGGTAAATGTATATAGCGCATGATCACCGCTCCATGAATCAACGAAATTATAGAATTTCGACTGAGAAATATTTCTTGGAATTGTAAACCTCCCTGAAAATAGAATAGAATCTATAATAGTTGCCTTTTGTTGGGCATCTTTCAATTGAATATTTATCCTGCCCATATCTGCATAATTGGTTTTTAGATGATCAAGTGTTTTGACAGAATTATTAATTTGACGTCTCTGCACATAAAACGAATAGATACTCCCTGCAATTGCAACAAACAGAAAAACTGTTATCAGCATTAATAAGGTATTATTACTATTTTGTTTCATTTCTTTCTCCTTCTGGGATTATACCTGCGTCTATTTTAAACTTAAAAGCTCTTGTTTCGCGTAATGGGTCAAATATTATGTTTTCAAGAGTCGAATTATTATAAATGTCGGATAAATCTTTTACTCTTCGTCTGGAAAATGTATACCCCGATATCCCAACATCCCTCTGGTCATCCATAGCAATCTTACTAATCCATAAAATTTTATCTTGGTCAACGAAGTTGGCTATTTTCTTTAATTGGGTACTAAATAAACCTATGCCGCTTGATAACTGATTTAATGCCAGTTTAGTTTGATCGACATTTGCTATTTTATTTTCGTAACTCTTTAATTTGTCAAGGGCTGCTCTGTTTTGATCTTCAAGAACAGTGAAATTCTTTATTTCTGTATTGTTCGCTGCTAATTCTTGTGCATTTGTGTATATTTTCGTTACGAAGTACCCGGATGATAATAATATGAGTAATATCATCAGATATCCGTGCCATTGAAGACTGATCAGTTTTTGTTCTTCCCTTATATAACGTGGCAGGAGATTAAGTCCGGTAGTTTTATTTTCTAACTCATCAAAATATTCCTGGGCAACTGCCACCGGGACTATGAAAGAAGAAGTTGTACTGAATGAATCCAGATCTCTGATTTCAATGGATTCAATATTTTGAATTTTTATATCTGCCGATGGATATGCTTCTTTAATAACAGCAATTAAAGTATCCGAATTATCCTCACCGCAAACAATTATATTATCAATGTTGGTTATGAGTCCATTCTCCATCTCAAACAAAATCTTGCTTGCTATTACATTATGTGCATTAAAACTATTTCTACCTGCCGATACCGTTGCGCCAACCGAATAAAGTCTGTTTCCTTTTAAAAATATTAATTTCGAATATTCTTTCCCGACATATAATATCAAGGAAACATCGTTCTCTTTGAATTTCTTTTTCTTTATAACATAAGAAGCTAGGGATATTTCAGCACTTTTAACTGAGGGGATTTTCAAAAATTTCCTGTTGTTAAATCTTGCCAAGGCATCAATTGTTTGCAGATAATTACTTTTTCCCGACGAATATACTGCTAGCTTAGAATTATCAAATAAGTTTACAAATCCAATAGTATTTTCAATTTTACCATTACCATTGTTTGATACCTTAAGTGAAGCTAATTCCTTTTCGTCATGTACTTTCTGGAAATAAACAGCAGGTTCAGAAAGAATTGGGATAAAACTTATTTGACTTAAATCCTCTCCTATAAAGAATTCATTTAGTTTTTTCATATAGGTTTTGTTAAAGGTGGAATCCTCAGTAACAAAATCATAATTGTATACTTCTTTGGGGGAATTACCACCGTTCGATTTTCCTACTACTGTAGTTTTCTGATCTGCAAACGCAAGGGTAGTATCCATTGATTCTCCCTTTATAAGTATTAATTCATTTTTCACTTTTTGGAATAATGCAATCTTGCTGTCATTTCCTTCAAAATATATGCATGCTACTTTTTTCATAGTGAAGCTCCTATTATTTGTTTAAACATTTCTTTGTTATTCGAATATTGAAGAGCCATTTCAAGTGATATTTTTTTCTGAAGATATAACCGCTTCAAATCCTGTTCCATTGTTATCATCCCTTCGGCTGCTCCGGCATTAATCATCATATAGATTTCACTTGTGTTATTGTTTTTAATTGCAGCCTGAATACTTGGTGTTGACACTAATATTTCTTTTGCAAGGACTAATTTGCCATCTAATCCCGGCACTAATTTTTGAGAAATTACTGCAGTAATCGTATCGGCAAGCCTGAAACGGACTCTTTCTTGCTCAACATCATTAACCTCTCCTATTATTCTGTCCAATGATTCCACAGCAGATGAAGTATGAAGAGTCGAGAATACTTTATGCCCTGTATCAGTTACTTCAAGGGCAGCAAGAATGGTTGCCTGGTCTCTCATTTCTCCAATTACCATAACATCAAGGTCCTGCCTCAATGCTTGAACAACTCCTTCATGGAATGATCTGACATCTCGTCCCACCTCTCTTTGTCTTATCATGCATCCCTTTGATTTATGTACATATTCCAGCGGCGATGCTATTGTTACTATATGAGCGTTTGAATTGTGGTTATGCCATTCTATTATTGCATCTAATGTCGTTGATTTGCCCGTTCCTGTAACACCCGTAATTAAAACAAGACCCTGTTTTATATAATTATATGATAAAACTTTTATCACCTTCTGGGGGTATTCAAGCTGGTCTAAACTTCTTAATTCGGGTACAATTGAACGCATATTCATTGCAAGGCAGTCTACATCAAAGTATGCATCACCCCTTAATCTTAATTCCGCATCTTCTATGTTATTGCTGGCAAACTGATAATTGATATATTCAAATGAATAAGAAAAATCAAGATTTCTGAAATCTTCAAGCACTCGGATTTGCTTACTATTTAAAATTGAGAGTATTAATACTGCTGCCTCGTCTGTAGTGAATTTCGGATATGTAAGTAATGGCTCCTTTTTCCCAAATATTCTGAACCAAACATACCCACCTGATCCGTATCCACCTATTTCAATATCTGATGCTTCTTTATCAATCATAATCTTAAGGAAATTATTCAATATTTTGTTGACCTTATATCGATCTTCCTTTGGCATTTCGAGACAATAGTCCATTAATGAACTAACTCTGTCAGGACCGGTAATATGAGAAGGCACTTTGGACACATATTTTTTTAATACATCCCGACCTTCTATTCCAAGTATTGAATCCTGTTCAGTTTTTACGTTTTCACTTTCAACTACCATATTATATCTCACTTTTTTTGCGATATATTAATCGTCTGTTGTATTTGCAATTACTTCCTCAAAAGAGGTAAGACCCATTTTTACTTTTTCGAAACCCGATTCTCTCAAAGAAAGCATTCCGTCCCTTTTAGCTGCAGCACGTAATCCCTCTTCGTCTATTTTCTCACCTGCGTTAAAAATTAATTGACTAATAACCTTGTTAAAATAGAGTGTTTCATGTATTGCTATTCTTCCGCTATATCCAGTATTACTGCATTTGTCACATCCGACTGATTCATAAACATCATAATTAATCCATTCAAACGGATCTAATTTTAAATGCGAAATGTAATCACCACCAACACCCTCAACTCTCCTTTTGCATTTCGAGCATAATTTTCTAATTAATCTTTGTGCAACAATTACATTAATCGCATAGGCAAGTAGGAAAGGTTCTATTCCCATTTTATATAGTCGCGAAACCACGCTAGGTGCATCATTGGTATGAAGCGTCGTAAAGGTTAAATGTCCTGTGTTAGCTAATTTTATTGCAATATCAGCAGATTCCCTGTCTCGTATTTCACCAACCAAAACTACGTCCGGATCGTGTCTTAAAATAGAACGTATTGCTTGGTCAAAATTCATTTTATGACTAAGCTTTAATTGCCTCGCTCCTTTAATAACATACTCTATTGGGTCTTCTACTGTTAATATATTTAATGAAGGATCCATAATATTATTTAATGCGGCAATGATGGTTGTACTTTTCCCGCAGCCCGTTGGCCCGGTTAAAATAATCATGCCCTGAGGTTTGTCAATGGATTTTTGGAATGCTTCTCGTGCATAACCTGTCAAGCCCAATTCATCAAGATTAGTTATTACTTTTCTGTCATCGAGTATTCTTATGACTACGCTTTCAAATCTGTTCTTTATCTCAGCTCCTGCGATGGGCAGTATCGAAACTCTGAACCGGATTATATGTCCGTCTATCTCTCTCTGGATATAGCCATCCTGCCCCTGCTCTCTTTCAAATCTATCCAAACCTCTCGATCTGTCCTTAACTACGGCAATCATGGCTTCTGGAAGTGTACCTTCCTGACGATGCCATAGTTTTAATCTCCCGTCTATTCTGAAACTTAAGTCGGTTTCAAAGCTGCTTATCGGAATTATATGAAGATCGCTTGCCCCTCTTCTTACTCCCTCAACAAGTGCACCCTCAAATAGATTTATTAATGCACTTTTATTTATTTCAACTTCAAGTAGGCTTTCATCAATTGATCCTTCGTCCTTTGCTTCCTGATATGATTTCGTAGTTTCTTCTGTAAAATTTTTCAGATATTCATTAGCAGGGAGAACTGAATTATGAAACAATAATTCATACTTTTGAAATGGAAGGTAAAACACCTCATAGCTTTTAGCATTCAAGCTATATGCAATTTTCGGTATCTCTCTTAAAGTTGGATCAACTGCAGCTAATATTAATTTATCCTTAGTCTTATCATCAAATTTAATGGGTAAAACTTTATATAGAACCATCAGCTTCTTTAATTCTCCGTCCGCTGTATTAATTAATTTCTTAATACTGGAAATCTCTGGACTATCTTTTCCATCTGTATCAATATCTAGAGTCTTAAAAGCATAAAGATTTGCGACTTCACTAAATATAATATCATGCTCAAATTTAAATTCCTGCACAAGAATCTGAGCTAAATTTCTTTTCGTTTGACCATGTCCGTTTGAATGGATCTTTTCGTTATTCTTAATAATAATAGCTTTGGCAAGTGTTTTTGAATCTATAATACCTTTCTTTAAAAGCACAATTCCAAGTTTGTCGGAAATGTCTTTGTCTATATCATATTGCTTGGTAATTGAAATATCTGATTTAATTTCTATCATCTCTTTATCGTATTATCTATTACACCTGGTTTAGTCGGATTTACTACTGCAGTCTCTGCTGAAACTAGAGTTAATAATATCATGACAATTAATATGTAAAAAGCTATTGCTATCTGAACCCATTCAATAAAATTCTTTAATCTGTAGACTGTGTCGCTTTCATAGTAATTCGCTAGTTGAAGAGCTGCTTTTTTAATATTCCCGGTCTCTTCACCCTGCCTGAATTTTGAAATAGCTGTCTCCGGAAAAACTCCCGTTGCAACAAGTGCATCAGAAATTCCAACTCCCTTTTTCATCATAATTGGAAGCGCAATGGTTTTAATCCTTTCTTCAATAAATTTATTTCCTAAGGCTTCCGCAGCAATTTTAATTGGAGCAACACTTACCGCTGAGCCTGAATAAAGCGTGTAAAATATTCTGCAGAAAATTTCAATGTAGGTTTTGTGCAGAATATCTCCAATGACAGGCAACCTTAATAATTGTTTGTCGAACCAAACTCGACCCCTGGGGTGGTTGTATATGAAAAAACCGGCTGCTATTGGTAGAATTATCAGTGTAATTAATATGAATAAATTATCTTGTAGAAAATTTGCCATGTCTAAAGTAAATTTTGTCATGGGGGGAAGCTTAACATTTAAACTGACGAACAACTTCGCGGTTTCAGGAAATATATATACCACGTACCAGACTACAGCAGCATTTAATAATAATAGAGTTACTAATGGCGTAACTAGTGCGCTCTTTAAATTTCTTTTAAATTCATGTCTTCTTTCAAGGAACTTTGCCGTTGCCCTGTAAATCTCAGCCATATTCCCACTTTTGGAAGCTAACCCAAGCATATATGCGGTGAAAAACCCGAAAATCTTTTTATGCTTCATAAAAACTTCTTCACTGTCTAGACCTTGCTTTAGATCTTTACTAATGATTTTTAAAGTTTCCCTCATTGTCTTGTTTCGTGTATCCTGGATCAAAAAAGAGAGTATCTCGCCATATGGCATTTTCTCTTCAAGCATATCTGCGCATACTTTCACAAACATCAGGATATCTGAATTAGAAGGTTTCCTCTTTGCATCAATGATTTTTTTGTTGACACTTAAGACTTTGTAACCTAGTAGATTTAACGCTTCAATAACTTCTTGTTTATTAAACGCTTTTTGTTCACCTTTAACGGCTTTTTCGATTCCTCTCTGAGCTTTGTAAACAAAAGTGTTTTTCTTTTCAAGGGCTTTAATCCTAAAATTATTCTGATTAGCAATCAAACCTGCCTTTTGTTTGGCATTTGAAAAAGTATCGGCAGCTATAACGCCGCCGATTACCTGACCGTCTGATTTTTCTGCTGTGAACTTTAATTCGATCATAAGATTATAATTATTAATTAACTGTTGTGGTTATTGTTGAAGGTGTTACGACACATTTTACATTTGCAAAATTATATGTCTTGCCAGATATAACTACTGGGGTTGCAGTAATTGTATATGATGTTGCAGTAGAAACTCCTGCATATGTTCCATTCGTTGTTGAATTCATGCTTGCAGGAATAACATAACCGTTATTTCCAGCGCCGCCTGTGTTAAATGTGTTATTCCCTCCACCCATACTGGTTGGTTTAATAAAGAATTGTTGAGCATTTGCACCAATTGACATACATTGTGATACAAGTTCATCCTTGATCGATTCATCATGTGAAGCGTTAAATAGGTTTATACCTGCTACCACAGCTATGCCAACGACGATAACGCCGAGAACGATTAGTAATAATTGTTGCTGACCCATAAAAGAACTCCTTTATTATTATTTGAAAAATTGTTAAATAATTTGAGACACATAATCTCGCAGGTATTTTTATTCAAATCAGATGCCAATCAATAATCGTCCCTTTTTAGTTGAATAATCACATATTTAGTTCAATTATTGGACTGGCGATATAAATTTTGGATATGATTTTAACGGAATTGCATGCTGATATTATTGTTTTATAGGGAAAAGAATTAGTGACAAGAATAGATAAATATACGTTGTGCTATATTTGTTCAATTATTGGAATAAAATTGTGATCCAGATTAATGGTCGATGATTATTTTTCATACCAGACAACATTTTTTGATACTATATTTTTGATACTGTTAAGAACAGATTGCGATGAAAAATGAATGAAGCCTTGTCCATTATCTGACAATAATGATGAGTTAACTCCACTTGAACCAAGAACAATAACATCTCCTATAACTCCTCCTTGTTTTAAATCTAAAGAAGTATTATTGGACAATATTAAAATTCCTGAAAAATTTGTTTTCTTGATTTGTAGAGATAACATTTGTGAGCTTAAATTGTTTATCACAAGTATTCCTGATCCGCTTAGAGAACTTAAATTTCCCCCATTCCAGTCAATAAAAGTGACTCCTGAAAAAGTTGAATTATAACTTCCAATAGATCCGCCTACACTTTGTATGTATTGGCTGCCGTCTGACCCGCTTTTAGCATATGTTTTCAATGTTCCTTCAGGGTAACCTGCAGTTGAGCCACCCATCGCTTCATCTGGAGTATTAGGGTAAGTAGCCGGTATAGGCTGATTTTGGAGAACAATTAATGGATTTATTGAACTGGAAAGAGGGTAATCTACTCCGTTCGCCGTACCTCCAAGGGAGGCGGAATTTCCTGGTATGTTCACCGTTCCTTTCGTCCATATAGCAAACGTCCCCGTTCCTCCGGGACTTATAAGTGTATTATTGCTCGTGTAATTCCTACCATCGATTTCTCCACCCCCATTAAAACTATATGTAACTCCCGCAGGTGATGTATATGCCCCTTTCATAGGAATAGGAATTGAATTACTGTGCATGAGAGCTATCGAAATACAACTTATTTGATTAGTTCCCCCATAGTTTGTATACCCAGTCGATTTTACAGCAACCCATTTCGAACTATCACTTAAGGTAGTATCAACTACTCTGACATTTACCTTCCCATTCATCATAGTTGATACAGAATAACTTGAATTGCGGTATCCAGAATTATCCGTCAATTGTCTTAATCCTATATTTGCACCTGATTGTGCTATATTGTATGTTGCTTTTCTTTGAAAATCATTTGTCATATTTTGAGAAATATTGTTATTTACACTGTAAATTCCCGCCAAAACTAGACCGGTAATAATAATAAATCCTAACAATAATATAATAATTGCTTTTCCCGGCATTATGTCCTCATAGATTTTGTGGTTTAAATGTTCTTACCCAATACGCCGAAACTGGATCTCCATCATATTTAAAAGTATCCTGTACCGTAATAGCTACTTTAAAAGATTTAATTAATTGCTTTGAACTTGTTATTGCGCCGTTCTTGTCATAATACCAAACATTAAAATTTGTTATGCCTAAATTGATTTGTGTCGGAGTATTGTTATTTACTTTTCTAAATAAACTTGTTGAACTTGTTGTATAGTAATATGAAATAGAATCTGTTGTATGAGTAGAATCGTTAACTATTTTAAAAGTGATTCTGTTAGAATCAGCTGCGGTGATGGATGTACTGTCTGTAATCCTGTATCCTAAATTCTTCAAATCTCCTTCCATCAATTCTGTTACTGTAGTTAGATTTGATTGAATGTTTGAGTTTATTACCTGACTAGTTGAACTTTTACTTACATTTGATTTTGATGTTAGTATTAAAAGTAAGATCATCCCGCCAATTATTGTTGAGCCTATTATTTCAATTATTGATTGCATATATTTTAATGGTATGTGAATACATATGTTAATGCAATTGGAACGCTTATTAAAGGATTTGTTACGGTAACCGTCATTTTCTTGAACCATGTCCTGCTGGCACTTACACTATCAGGAGAGGTCTGTGATACATAACTTACTTGAACACTAACAGTATTATTGCCGGAATACGGCGTACTTACTGTTCTGCTATAACCATTATAATCATCAATATCATTGTAGTAAATCGATGATTTGAAAGTGTTATTTGCCATTACATCAGGCAATGGGACATTTGTGCTTTCTGATCCTTCGCGCCCTAAAGTTGAAGATAAAGAACCTAATACTGTAACTGTATCGATGACAGTATTTTGATCAAATGATTTGTTCTTTGCTTCTTCTATAATAGATTGAGCTATTGAAGTCGCCGTGATCACGAATTCACTTTCTAGCGCTATTTTTTTATTATTTAATATAGACGAGTTTGTCATTAAACTGAAAATAGAGAAAATAACTAAACCTCCCAATGCTATTAAGTAATTACCCATAAATATCTCACTTTAAACTACGACTATCTGAAGGTCGTATTGCATATAATCCTATTGAGTTACACATCAATCCCTCATATTGTAATATTCAGTATAAGCCTAAATAATTGTTAATAATTATTGTTAATTCAATAAACAAATCATCTATGAGTGCAAAAGAGTCAAGATATATGCCAATTATAAAGCCAGTAATGTGTTGATTTTCGACCCTTATAACTTCAAGATTATTCATTAAATGTACTTTACGTTCAAATTATGAATAATCTTGTAAGTTTAATTATGATTTTATATTGAGTGTTATTTACTCTAAATAATATCGTACATCTGCTGGACGTGAAGCAACTGGTAAGATTTCCTCTGTAATGGCTTTCACAGGAGGTTTGTACTTTATAGTAGTACCCGAATGATCAAATGTAATAGCGTTTGGTGATACTAAATTGCCAACAATTGTACAATCTCCAATATCTACTGTGCCTAAGACAATTATGTTTGCATCAATCTCGGTTTGACAATCCATAGTTAAATTACCTGCAATATACATCGCTAATGTATTCCCCTGAGGATCACTCGTAGTTATTTTATTATAGTCTGTAAGACTTACATTCCCTGAAACCATGATAGAACCATATCCTGTAAAAGTAACGTTGGCCATAGTCAGATTACCTTGGACAATAATTATTGAAGGATTTGTTATTGTTCCCATCGCTACTGTACCGCTTAATGTCTTATTCCCATTATAGATGGTAGTTGCCTTACTTATATAGTCGCTGGGTTTAAATGTGGGGATAACTACAGCTCCTTGCTGAGAATAAGCAGGAAGATTTTTAGGATTATTTACTGGTTGAACTATAGTTGAAAGTTGTCCAGATGCGGTTCCTGTATAAGTTAAAAAACCGCTTATTTTTGAACTGCTGCTTGAAATTGTAACATTATTGTTAGCTTGAACATTTGCATTTCCGGAATAACCAGAAGAAGGAACTATAGTTATATTCCCTTGCATGTTTAAATCCTTACCTGTCAATACAGCATAATTCATTGCTTCAGTAACATTATTTACAGGAACGCGAAAATAAGAAACCATTGTTTTCGTGTTGCCCAGGTAATTTGCATAAACATTTGCTTTAATAAGTGTATCGCCAGCAAATATCGTATCAACAACTGTATATTGTGCTGAACCGTTTAATAAGGTTTTTGTTTGTGCTGTTGTTACTCGCCAGCTGTTACTATCAGCAAGTTGAGATAATATCATCTGCATCATTGTGTTGCCGATATTTCTGGTCTGGGTATCTCCATAATAACCCACAGAAGACTTTAATGAATCTTTTAGGTTTTTATTGTTATAAAGATTATAAACTCCGAAAATCACCATGCTCCCAAGAAGAAATGTCAAAATTGCTTTGCCCATATCAATTTCCTTTATATATAAATTATAAGATAAGTCATTATTTATTTATTATTTAAGATTTACTGGTCTAATTTTCCTGGAATATTCTGCTGTCTGATAATAATTATTAATTAAATAACCAGATTCATATCTGAGATAAACTTTTAGTATTTTAACTTTTCGCCTACCTGTAATACTTGTATCAGATATCTGTGTCCCCGATGAATCATAATATGTAAATTGACAGTCTCTTAACAGCCCCATTGTCTGAGGTGTTCCATTATCTGTTACTTTATACAACGGTTTATCATTCGGATTTGCCGTAAATTTAGCCTGTGAAGTGTCCCCTAAATAATAACTGATTGTATGCGCTGTACCATCATTATTCAGGTCTGTTAAATAAGAAAATTTATTTAGAGTTGACTGATTTATTTTATCTCCCGATATTCGATACCCTACCTTATATAAATCATTTTCCATTACAGATCCTAAAGTGCTTAAATTACCCAAGACCATTCCATTTGTTGTTAACTCATTGGAATTTGTACTTATCTGATAATTCATTTTTAATATCAGAAAAATTGCCAGGGTGCCCATTATTGTTGACCCTACTATATCCAGCCAGGTTGATGACATAATTTAATAGTATGAAATTACTTTACTGATTTTCATTGTATCAATTAAAAACTTATTATAAATCGAAATATCCACTCTTTTGGAAAATGTTCTTACAGAACTGGAAACATCCGGATTCATTTTTGTACAATAACTTATCTTTGCCTTTAAATTAAATGTGCCTAATCCTCCAAGAGTATCTGTTTCAGTATAATTATTGTAATCATCTACATCATTATAAGTAATCATACTGTTTTCTCCTGCATCCGGCCCCAAAAGTGACGGCGCCGTTAAAGAATCTGGTATAGTGACTGATGTCGATACCGTTTTTTGGTCAAAAGATTCAGATTGAATTTGTTCCATTAAAGATTGGCTTAAACTTGTTGCCGTAATTATAGCTTGATTTGTTATAGTGCTTTTAATCTGCAGTGATTCAGTTGTATTTACTCCCAGAATAAAAGAAGATATAAGAATTAATGCACCTAAAACAAGCAATTGCTGACCTGTACTCAAAATAAACCTATATTGAAAAGTTTTATAATCTTCAAAAATATCGAATAATGCATATTCAAAATATATGCCATGGCTGGAAATCCAGTATATTATAATAATTGAGCAAATGATTTGGACTTAATTCATTAATTGAATAAAAAATTCCAAATAATGAATCTGTAATCGTACTTTCAATCTCACTTAAAATCACAAAATTATTTTTTTTTCTATTCTTACACGGATTTATTGAATATTCGCAATATTTTGCAATAAATCACCAAAAGGATACCAATTTTTAAATAATTACTTTTCCACAGTCGAGGATTTCGTTGATACGAAATAAAGGGCATTCATTTTGTTGCATTTTAAGTATTAGAATTTAAATCTAATAGAATGAATTTGTATTTTCTTGTAAAACCTTTGTCAATGTTAAACACTGTCCGGTGATATAAGTAACAGATTCTATTTCTAAAAAACGTATTATTTATGCCCGACAAATAAAATATTTGGAAGATTATATGACCGAGAATATCGTACAACGGATCAGAAATAATGTTGAAATTGAACCAGTAAAATTAGCACTTGAGGTTGAATCTCAATCTCTTAGTTACTTTGAATTGTGGGAAAAAAGTTCAAAAATAGCTGAAATATTAAGATCATTTAGCATTTATAAAAAAAACATTGGAATACTCGCCTATAGAAGTGTGACAACCTACACTGGGATATTAGGATCCCTCATCTCAGGAAATACTTATCTTCCTTTTAATCCTAAATTCCCTGTTGAACGTATAGTGAAAATGATTAGATCGGCAGACGCCCGGACATTTGTTGTGGGAAAAGAATTTATACACCTTTTATTTCAGTTAGAAAATGAAATAAAAGAAGAAATATTATTCTTAGCTCCGGAAATAAAAAGAGAGGATATCCCTTCAATAAAGTCAAAAATAAAATGTCTGGAAGATTTTGAGAACATTAAAAGTAATGCTAGAATCAATGAAATTAATTCGGAAGATATTGCATACCTAATTTTTACTTCAGGTACTACGGGTGAACCCAAAGGAATTCCAATTAGCCATAAAAATTTGATTAGTTTCATCGATCAAAACCAGAAAAACTATCCATTGACTGTAAATGACCGATGTTCTCAGGCATTCCCAACAACTTTTGACTGCAGTGTCCAGGATATTTTTGCTACTTGGAATGCAGGAGCTTGTTTGGTATGTGTTACCGAAAGTGAATTATTTGCTCCTGCTCGGTTTATAAATGAAAAATGTCTTACCGTTTGGTATTCGGTTCCTTCAGTAGCAATGTTCATGAAAAGAATGAATATCTTAAAAGAAAATATTTTTCCTACTCTTAGGTATAGTATCTTTTGTGGTGAAGCTTTGAATGAACATATTGCTGTTTCATGGCAAAAAGCCGCCCCGGGATCATTGGTCATTAATTTATATGGACCCGCTGAAAATACTATCGCTATTACAAACTACACATGGAAAAATGTTGTAAATAACTCCCCTGGTGGAATTGTGCCTTTAGGCAAAGTCCATCCTACTCATCATTATCTAATCGTTGATGATGAGCTAAATAAAGTAGGAATAAATGAAATTGGGGAACTGCTTATCTCGGGACCACAGGTTAGTTCCGGATATCTGGGGGATAATACTCTCACCTCAAAAAAATTTATTAAACTAAAAAATAGCGGCAATTCTATATGGTACAAAACCGGAGATTTGGTCAAAGAAGATGGAAATGGAGATCTTCACTTTCTTGGCAGAATTGATCATCAGGTTAAAATACGGGGCTATAGAGTTGAATTAGAAGAAGTTGAAAAAGTGGTTAGAGAGGCAAGTGGTCGCGCTTTTGCGGTTGCATTATCTTATCCCTTCCAGAGCCCCGTCGCTGAATCCATAGTCGTTGTTCTTGAACAGGGAAATTATAACTCGGCCAATATCATTTCGTTTTGTAAAAAAACTCTTCCTGATTATATGATACCCAAAGATATTGTTTCTATTCCGTTTATTCCCCTGAATAATAACGGTAAAATTGATAAAAATAAAATTATTTCAATGCTAAAGGAAAACCATGTTAATTAATGATGAATTAAAACAATTTGTAATTGATAAGATTGTTAAAAAATCTACTCTTCAGGGAATAAAATTGGATAAAATAGAAGATAACTTCAGTCTTACTGGCTCGGGGCTGTTTGATTCAATGGACTTCCTGAATTTAATAAATGAAGTGGAAGCATCATTTAAACTGACTGTCGATTTTTCAGAGGCTGCTCCTGAAGAATTTACAACTCTGCGTGGATTTGTAATGAATTGCAAATAATTTCATTGAAAATTTCTTAATTAAATTTAAAGATAAAAATGAATTTAGCTTATTTGGAGTCAGGTATTAGGAGAAAACTATGGTTGCTAAGAGGTCTTTTACTTAAAATATATTTAATGCTCCATGGTTGTAAAGTAGGAAATCATCTTTATTGTAAACAATGGCCCATTTTCCGATATATACCAGATAAAAATTATGAATTGGGCAATAATGTTATCATTGGCTACAGAATTACCTTCGAAGCAGATAATAACGGAAAAATTATTTTAAATGATAATGTTAACCTTACACAGGAAATTCTGATCAGTTCAAGGTCTCAGGTATGTCTTGAGGAATATGTGAGTATTGCCGAATATGTAAGTATTAGAGACCATGACCATAGCTTAAAGAAAGGTGTTTTTCTTCCGTTCCAAACTCATACTTCCGAACCAATATTAATTAAAAAAGGATCTGGAATTCTAAGAGGTGCTTCTATTTATAGAGGTGTTGTTGTTGAAGATGGAGCTATTATCGGTTCAGAATGTATCCTTATGAGAAATTTCAAATCAGTGCCAGATGGAATCTATTTTGGGAATCCTCCCAAGTTGATAGGGAAAAGGTTTTAACAGCATATTCTATGTATTCATTCGTTTATACACCTTGAAAATCCTTATTCATTGTCACATTTAGGCTTTTATTTTTGACAATATTAGTTTATTTGAATATTTGTCATTACATTAGTTCGTAGAGTTGGCGGTATTATCAACTTGCCATAATTTTCTCCTCATTAGTAAAATAAAAAGGAATAAAATTAAATATTTACCCCTCATAAGGGGTAAAGGCATTTTTAAATAATTTCACGGCTCTGATACCAGGTACTTAAGAAAGAACTGGAAAATAACTTTAAAGAAATCTGATTCCCCAATATTGATAACTTCAGGCTATACTCCTCTTTCTATGATCCCGGTAATGGTTTCAATTATTAAATAGAATATAAAATCACAGATTACTTTTTCGGTTATGCGTGTAAGTACTCTGTATCAATAAACAAATACAATATAAAGGAAAGTTCTATGAACATTTACGTAGGAAATCTTGCAAAAGACGTAACCGACGAAGAATTGCAAAATGCATTCGCTGAATTCGGTCATATTAAAAGTGTTAAGATCATCAGAGACATGTTTTCTGGCGAATCCAAAGGTTTTGGATTTATCGAAATGCCGGGTGTTGCCGAAGCTCAGAAAGCTATTGACAGCATGAACACTAAAGATCTTAAAGGCAAAAAGATCGTCGTTAATGAAGCTAAACCTAAAACCGACAACAATCGCAGAAGCGGTGGCGGCGGTGGTGGTTATAGCGGCGGAAACAATCGTGGCGGAAGCGGCGGTGGCGGCGGAAGAAGAAGCTGGTAATTAAATTTATCCTCCCCGCTTTTGCGGGGAGGATAATGCTTAATCGTTCATCCACCCTGCAACTTCGAACAACTTAAAGGATAAACTGATTACTATTGATAAAACTGTAGCTAATGCCATTCCGGCTAGTACAACTGAACCAACCTTTATATGCGCTCCGCTTAATCCAATCGTCAATACAAATGCAGTAAGAATTAGGTTCTTAGGCTTACTGTAGTCAACCTTCGCCTCAACAAGCATCCTTATGCCTGACGCTGCAATTACCCCAAACAGCATCAATGATACTCCCCCCATTACAGCTGAAGGAATTGTTTGAACCGCAGCAGTAAGTTTTCCTATGAACGATATCCCGATCGATATAACTGCTGCTCCTCCTATTACCCATACACTGTATACCTTTGTCAATGCAAGTACCCCGATATTTTCACCGTATGTAGTAGTTGGCACTGAACCTACAAATCCCGATAGAACAGTCGATACACCGTCTCCCATTAGCGATCGATGAAGTCCCGGATCCTTAGTCAGGTCTTTATCAACAATATTCCCCGTAACAATAAGATGCCCAATATGCTCGGCAACTACTACTAGAGATGCTGGTATGATAATAATTATTGCTGATAAATTAAATACCGGGAAATAAAATGTCGGCAATGAAAACCAAGATGCATTACCGATTGAACTCCAGTTTACTATTCCCATGCTGACTGCTATTAAATAACCCCCTACTATCCCTGTCAGTATTGGAATTATTCTCAAAAAACCTTTAAATAAAACGGAACCTAAAATTACAATCAATAATGTTGATACTGATACTGTTACGGTCTTTAGGTCAAGCGGCTGATTGTTTTGAGTAACAAGCCCCGCCATATTAGCCGCCACAGGAGCTAGTTCAAGCCCGATAATAGCCACTATTGCTCCCATAGCCGCAGGTGGAAAAACCGTGTGGATCCAATTCGATCCAAGAAATTTGAATAATAATGCCACCGTTATAAAAACTAACCCGGATGCTATGAACCCTCCAAGCGCTGCCTGATATCCATAACCCGCAATTACCAGAAATACCGGTGATATAAAAGCAAAACTTGATCCCAGAAATGCTGGAACTTTTCTTTTTGTTATAAATATATAAATTAATGTACCCACTCCGTTCATCAGCAATACAGTTGAAGGATTAATCTTAAATAAAACCGGAACTAAAATTGACGCCCCGAACATTGCAAATAAATGCTGAAAGCTCAAAGGAATGCTTTCAGCAAACGGTGGCCTCTCATTTACACCTATTACTCTGGTTCCCATTGATGTCCTTTTGTTTGTTTGTTTTTTTATTTGTTTGTTAGTGAATTCCGAATAGAAAGAAGTTCTTTTTTCTTTTCTTCATCAATTACAGGATAATTCATTTTAATTTTCTTTAGTTTGTTAATAATGATTTGCGACATTATCAAACGCGCATTCTCTTTATCGTCTGATGGTATAATATACCAGGGAGCCCTTTCTGTGGTTGTATTATTAATACAATCTTCATACGCTTTCATATAATCATCCCAATATTCTCTTTCTTTAAAATCTGCCGCGCTGAATTTCCAATTCTTATCTGGCTCGTCTATGCGTGCTAGAAATCTTTTCTTCTGTTCTTCTTCTGATATGTGCAGAAAAAATTTGATTATAAGTGTACCATTATTGTATAGGTGACGCTCTATGTCAACTATTGACCTGTATCGGTTTTTCCATATCTTGTTTTTGTCGGTTAGATCAGGAGGAAGTTGTTGCCTTTTAAGGATTTCTGGATGTACTTTGGTTACTAATACCTCTTCATAATATGATCTGTTAAAAAGACCTATTCTCCCTCGCTCTGGAAGGCATTTGTATTCTCTCCAGAAAAAATCATGGTCAAGCTCTTCCGTACTTGGCTGCTTAAAATTGAATGTCTGACATCCTTCGGGATTAACTCCCGACATTACGTGGGTTATCGCTCCATCTTTGCCGGCTGCATCCATACCCTGAAAAATAATAAGTAGTGCATATTTGTTGTATGAATAAAATAATTCCTGTAGCTCATTAAACTTATGAAGGTGCTTTTCTTTCTGCTTTTTATAATCTTCCTTGTCTAAATAAAATGGCTTCACTCTTGTGGGAATCTTATTTAACTTTATTTTTTCCCCCTCTTCAGCATAAAATTCTTCGATATTTGTTTTCATAAGTTTTTCTTCATTAAAATTATAAAAATAAAATTATCTCTTAAATCCTGTTACAATATTATTGCCTGTCCTGATTCTGCAATAGTAAACTTCCTTTGATTGGAATATACTTGGATGCATTTTCAATTAAAGAAGTCGCTGTAAGATCCTGAACACCATATACTTCAAATATAACACTATAATCATTTTTAACTTTTGCTGCTAGTAAATCGAAATCACCATCTCCCGATGCCAGAACTATCACATCAGATTTATTCACATAATCCAAAATATCTATCGTAATTCCAACATCCCAATCTCCCTTTCGTGAGCCATCGTTTCGTTTAATAAAAGGTTTAAGTTTAATTTCAAATCCGATATTTTCCAAAATCCTCTGAAACTTTATTTGTTTTGCATCCCCCTTATCAGTCGCATATGCTATTGCTTTAACTAATTGTCTCTCCTTGGTAGCTTCAGACATAAAATTGTTATAATTAAAATGACAATTGAAATTCTGCTTTGTTGTGTAATAGATATTCTGTACATCCACAAAAATCGATACTCTTTCCATTATCCTTTCCAATTTATTTAATCGTTTCGTACCATTCCATTAATCTGTCCATATGATGTCCAATCAAAACAATCAGATGATTTCCCAATGGAGCTTTTAGTAGGTCGGCTACTTGACCCCCGCGCTCGAGTCGTATTTCAGCCTGAGTCCTGCATAAATTATCAGCGTTCCCGTTTTGAAGAATCGATCCCTCTGATAACCAGATTTTATCCATTTTCTTGCCCCCTATTCGAAGCAGTGTAACTGGTCCTTCAGGAAGTTTTCCCTGAATCCCTACACCTATTCCGGATTCAAAGTGTGAACGCAAATTATATTCAGGTGTCAGCTTACGCGGAACTGTACAATGTGCAAGCCATAGTGTGTTTTCGCTTTCATCTAATCTTGATGGATTGGCAATCCAGGGTATTGTCCCAAGAAGCTCCTTGGTCCATACCATTCCGATTACACTCATAATATCCCCCTCGCATCCTGCAATTATCCCTTCATCTGTCAATGCTGAAAGTGCAAAACATCCAGTTGTTTTTGCTTTGAGAACTATATCAAAACACCGGACAGTTATAGTGTCAAGTTTATATGTGCTTATTATTTTTTTTAAAGATTTATAAACTCTGACTGAATCTTCTATTTCGGATGAAGTGGGCTCAAGTATTTTTACTGCTTTCCCTTTTAACTCAGTTGCATGTTCGATTAAATCTTCGGAATTTAGTTTTTGCATCTCCTCTGTCACTTCAGATATTGGTACCTGGATTACTTCAGGCCCCCATTGGCTTTTTACGGTATCAGGAGTAGGACTGCTCGCTACAAGCCAGTCAGATGGATTTCCTATAACTCCAAGTCTTAAACTGCGTAAATAATGCGACACTTCTAGATCTTTAACCGATTGTTCTATTGCCTTAAGTGTTCTTTTGTCAGATGCTGATGACAAATAAAATATTCTTCCTTTTAGCCCATCCTGTTGGAGCTTTGCTAGAATTTCCATCGATGCCGGTAGAGAGTTGTTCGCAGGATGTGCAATTATAAATATAGGGTCGTTTATAACACCAGGATTGCGTTTCTTTCTAAGGTCAAGTATTAGATTTTCAACCCCGCCAGTTACTGCAAAATAAAATAAGGGAGAGATAGTTTCAATTTGATCAGCATGTATATGTCTCCCGCCGATTTTTTCCAATGCTGAAATATAATCACCAATTATTTGGTTTATTGCCGATTCTGAATCAGAAAATTCCGATGCCGCTGGTAGGAACTCAAAACTCATATATAACTCTCCGGTTAAAGCTTAAAAAATGATCCCTAAAGATAAGAAATTCACTGAGTTTTGAATATGGCCTATAAATAATTATATTTTGAATTATAAGGAAGATCATTAATGTTTGAATATCAGAAGAATTCCGTCTTCTTTGCTCAGGTCACTGGAAAGATGGAGGAAATGGGGGAACTGGAACTCCAGGAACTAGGTGCCAGAAACACAAAAAAAGTATATAGGGGAATTTATTTTGAAGCTGATCATGCGGATTTATACAGAATCAATTACAATTCACGATTGCTCTCGCGTGTCCTTGCTCCGCTCACAACTTTCTATTGTGATAATCCAAACATCCTTTTAAAAGCTGCATCTGATATTCAATGGGAAGATATCTTCACAGTTGAAAAAACCTTTGCGATTACTGCCTCCGTTTCAATGAGTAAGATAGATAATTCTCTCTACGCCGCTATGCGCTTAAAAGATGGAATTGCTGACTATTTCACTGGTAAATTCGGTAAACGCCCAAATGTGGATACTATAAATCCTGATGTTAGAATCAACTTGCATATCGAAAAGAATGATGCAGTAATTAGTCTTGATACCTCAGGTGAATCTCTTCATAAAAGAGGCTATCGTTTGCTTGCCGGTGAAGCCCCGATGCAGGAAACCCTCGCTGCTGCTATTATCCGGTTAAGCAAATGGGATGGCGAAAAACCATTACTCGACTGTATGTGCGGGTCTGGCACCATTTTATGTGAAGCATTAATGCATTACTGCCGTATTCCTGCTCAGTTTCTAAGAAAGAAATTTGGATTTTTAAACCTTCCCGATTTCGATAAAAATATTTGGAAGGATATTAAGAAAGAAGCCGATGATAAGATTCGGCCCTTGAAAAAAGGAATTATAATTGGTAGCGATAAATCCCGAGATGCAATAGATGTAGCAAATAATAATCTTTCCCGCCTCCCTTATTCTGAGATGGTCGAATTATCACGTAAACCATTCAGTGAAATTGCAGAATTTGAAAATGGCGTATTAATTACTAACCCCCCCTATGGTATCAGACTTGGTAAAATGGCTGAAGTACAGGAACTTTATAAGGAACTTGGAGATTTTATAAAACAAAAGTGCAATGGCACTTCTGCTTTTATTTTTACGGGGGAACCTACTTTAAGAAAATATATCGGACTTAAAACCACTAAAAAAATCCATCTGGAAAACGGCAAGCTCGAAGGCATCCTTATGCAGATCGATAGCTACGAAGGAAGTAAAAAGAAAAAATATCTTGATTAAACTATAATTATTTTTCCTTTATTTACATCCTCAAATTATTGGTCGTGTTCGTTTTATTTCAATAAAACCATCTTCTTGGTTATGCTGAATTTGCCGGCCTCAAGCTTATAATAATAAATTCCACTTGCCAGATCATTTCCCTTAAACGTAGCAGAATATTCCCCGGCAGCCTGGAATTGGCTGACCAGATTCTCTACTATTTCCCCCTTTGTGTTATAGACTGAGAGCTTAACATTTGCGCTTTCAGGTATAGAATATTTTATTAATGTCGAAGGATTAAAAGGATTCGGATAATTCTGATATATTATAAAAAGTGAAGGCGTTGTAATTTTAACATTAATTACGCTGCTGTATTTATAATTCCCGTTATTATCAAACATTTTCAATCTATAATTATATAAACCAGATACTAAATTATTGTCAGTAAAAGAATAATTATTAAGTGTAACCGAATTTCCTGATGCATTTATTTTACCAATACCCGAAAAACCCTTACCGCCATTGTTCAAAACGGTCTCTCTTTCAATTTCAAAATAAGAACTGTTAATTTCAGTTTTCGTTAACCACCTCAACATAACAGAGTTCCCGTTTACCGATGAACCAAGTGAAACAATTTCAATCGGCAAAGGATCATTTGTTATAAATGCCCCTCTTCCATGCGTAAATGCATATAGTTTTCCTGTTCCGGTTTGGTAAACTAATTCGTCTACAGGGATATATGCCGGCATACCCGAACTTGCAGTCGTCCAGCTTGTCCCTCTGTCGGTAGTTTGGTAAATACCTGTTTCAGTTCCAATATACAAAGTTGTAGGGGTAATATTATCAACAACTAACGTGTGAACTGGTACATCTGGGAGCCCGGTAGATATATCAGCCCATGTTGACCCTTGATCTGTTGAGTACCAAATATGTTTCCCGTTATTTGTATTATCGTATCCCGAATAACAGACATAAATTTTTTGCTTGTCTGTTTGATCTACTGTTATCCTTCTTACATAAGCCGCGTTGTTTCCCGTCGGTGTTACATCAGTCCATGTGCCAATTCCGGATGCAGGATTTAGACTTGTACATTTGAATACTTTTCCGTCTGTTGTTCCTGCAAATGCAAGATATGGAGAGGTTGAATTTACAACTGTAACCGCACTGACCATCCCAGTGGATAAAGCGTTGCTGGTTTGTATCCACGTTCCTCCTGAATTTGATGTAATCCAGACTTTATTGGAACCCGCTGCTAAAACACTGCTTATTTCCGGGTTCATGCTGAATGGCGATATGAAAAGACAATATGATGAATTGGTGGCATCTGTTAAACCACTAACACATGTCGACCAGCTTGTTCCACCGTTCGTTGTTTTACTCATTGATAAGTAAACATACTCTTCATATGCAATAAGTGAGTTCGTTTGATCCTGCGCTGAATATCCTCCGTCTCCTCCATATGACATTGTCCAGCTTGTACCGGATGTAAATTTCAGATGGCCATTATCCTGAGTACCCCCGTAATATGTTGAACCCGTTGGATATACAGCTCCGCTGTAAAATTGTGTTATTTCAAGATTGTTGTTTATTGCCGTCCATGTAGTCCCGGCATTTGTTGTCCGGTATATACCTCCATCATCACCATCATAAAGTAAATTTGCGGTTACAGGATCAAAAGTAATAACATGATGATCTGCATGTACAACTGGAGAACCATAGTAAGAATCCCAGTATGTTAACTGCGTCCACGATGTACCCCCGTTTGTCGATTTCATTAATTCAACTCCGCCTACATAAATATTGTTCGAATTAAATGGATCTACTGAAATAACATTATCATACCATCCTTGTGTACTTAAATATGAATATCCTGTCGAAGTTAAATTTGCAGGTCTGGTCAATGCAGTCCATGTGGCTCCGGCATCTGTCGTTTTGTAAATCCCTCCAAGTCCGTATGTGGGCGATGTATATACAGAAGATTCAAAAACCGCAAAAGCTGTGCTTGCATTATTGGGGTCTTTAGCAAATGAAATCCTGCCAAAACTTGTTGTAGGTAATGTTCCGCTTATTAATGCCCATGTTGAACCGCCGTCAGTTGTTCTGTAAATGCCGCCCGCATTTGTACCAAAAATAATAGTGGAAGAGGAAAAAGCAATCGCATTACATCCGTTATAATAATTGGTAATTGATGTCGTGCTTATTTTTGTCCAGGTTGCTCCGCCATCTGTTGATTTAAATAGTCCGCCATTTGTATAATAACCTCCGACTCCGTCTTTATAATTAATTGCTTTCGTGACTGCATATAAATTATTAGAAGGATCAAATGATAAATCAAGAACATTCTTAAAATTCCAGGCATTCGAAGTTGTGCTTGCTAATAATGCCCATGTCTCTCCAAAGTCTGTGGATTTATAAATCCCTCCCCCATAAACCGCATCTTCATTTCCCCAGCCCTCTCCCGTTCCCGCATAAACAATATTATTATTAGTAGGATCTTTAATCATACTCCCGATTGAAAGTTGAACTCCATTATCAAGTTTTGCTGCCCACGAAGCTCCGCTGTTGGTTGTTTTCCAAATCCCTCCGCTTACTGAACCAATTAAAATATTTGAAGGAGTAGTCGAATTAATTACTATTCCTCGTATGCGCCCGCCTATATTCCCGGGCCCAAGATTTGACCACCCTGTAATTCCGGAAGTTTTCATAAGCTTATTGGGCTGCAGGTTTTTTATCGTATAGTCTATTGCTTTTAATCTTGATGTAGGATCTATAAATTTTTTATTCCCTGCAATCATTTCAAATCTGTATCTTAATGCCCCAAATGGATCATCCTTCTCTCCCTGAATGGATTCCTTCAAGTCAGGCATGTATTTATTGTTGAAAAGAAAAAAGACAGATAGAAAAGAAATGATTCCAACTATCAATAAGTATGATTTTTTCATACATCCTCCGATTAAAATTATTCCCGGGAATATTTCCTGGTCGTTATTTGGGTTTTAAACTTGGGTCTCAGCTTATAATTAATATAAATTACCAATTATGTCCGCATAAGGCAAGTTAATTAGCGCTAATTTCTCCACAAGAATATTAAATATTCTATACCTATTATTTGTATTTTTATCTCCATCAAAAACAATAATTATATATTTCCACAAATAAACTTCAAAGTATTAATATGATAAAAATTAAAGCATACGCAGCCATGTCTGCAAAAGAGAATCTTATCCCTTGGAATTTTCAAAGACGCGAAGTGGGAGCTAATGATGTTCAATTCGATATCAAATATTGCGGCGTCTGCCATTCTGACTTGCACCAGATTCGCGACGACTGGTCAAAAGGAATTTTTCCCATGGTTCCTGGTCATGAGATTGTTGGGACAATAATAAAAATCGGTAGCAATGTTACTAAATTTAAGGTCGGAGATATTGCAGGTACAGGTTGTATGGTTGATTCCTGCCGTACATGCGATAATTGCAAAGAAGGTCTTGAACAATATTGCAGCGTTGGTGCATCTTATACCTATAATAGCTTTGAGCAGGACAAAAAATTACCAACTTATGGAGGATATTCTGACTCTATCGTAGTAAATCAGGATTTTGTTCTTCATATAAATGAAAAACTAAATCTTGCTGCTGCAGCTCCTTTGCTTTGTGCTGGTATTACCACTTATTCTCCCTTACGCCACTGGAAAGTTGGGAAAGGTCATAAATTAGCAGTTTTGGGTCTAGGTGGATTGGGACATATGGCTGTAAAATTCGGTGTTGCATTCGGTGCCGAAGTCACCGTCCTAAGTACTTCCCCAAATAAAGAAGCAGATGCTAAAAAATTAGGCGCCCATAATTTTATTGTAACTTCTGATAAAGAACAGGCCAAAAGTGTAAGAGGTAAATTCGATTTTATTCTGGACACCGTTTCAGCCCCTCATGATATTAATTTTTACCTTGGTATGCTTAAAACTAATGGTGTGCATATATGCGTGGGAATTCCCGAAAAACCATCTGAGATTGCTGCCTTTAGTATTATTTCCGGACGAAAAAGTCTTGCCGGATCTTCAATTGGTGGTATTGCTGAAACTCAGGAAATGCTTGATTTTTGCGCTGAACATAATATTGTTTCAGAGGTTGAAGTTATAGACATTAAAAATATTAATCATGCCTATGAATGTATGGTAAAAGGTCAGGTTCACTATCGTTTTGTAATTGATATGGCTACTCTTTAAAATTATTCTTATTAAATTAAATAAAGCCGCATGGAATTAACCGGCGGCTTTTTAATTTTGAATTATTTCACCAATTCTCAAAGTGTTATTTAAGAAACATCATTTTTTTCGTCAGCACATAATTATCTTCTGATAACTGATAAATATATATACCGCTTGATAATCCCACGGCCATTTTGCCTGGATTAAAATCAATTGTATAATTTCCCGATACCTTGTATCCGCTTACTAATGATGCAATTTCTTTTCCTAGTATGTCATATACTTTTAGCGTAACATTTCCGCTCTTGGAAATTGTGAAATTGATTTTTGTACTTGGATTGAACGGGTCTGGATAATTCTGTAAAAGAGATATTGATGTCGGTTTTGTCTCTCCTTTGGGAAATGTAATAGCCTCTGTCCTCCCAAAATGTTCCAATGTATATTGAAGTGCCTTGTAAGCATTAATACGCCCATAACCCAAATATTGGTTCCACCCTGTTGAATTGTAACTATCAGTTCCAATCTTATCCGTGGTTTTTGTTATAATATCATATATTTGAATTGGTACCAGACTGCTGTTTATCGACAAAATTAAACCAACTAAAGCACTTACAAATGGTGCCGAAATTGAAGTTCCTGAAAACATGTGCACTGTTCCGGTGGTTCCAACATCATTAAGCCCTCTATAATTAGCTCCGGGCGCTGCACAGTCGATAAATGCACTAAAAGGATCACCAAGGGGATCTGTTCCCGGACAATAATTAAATCCTGGAATAAATACTTCAGCTCCATTATTTATTTCTGTACCGCTTACCGCTATTACTTTTCCATCAGTTCCAAAACCATAAGCAGCAGGGAATAATATACTGGGTGCTATAACTTCCGTATTCCCTGCAGCTGCAACACAAACAACTCCCTGTAAAAGAGCATTATGTATTGCAGTGGCAAGATTTGCATCATACTCAGTAGTTATCCAGCTGAAATTAATAACATCTGCGCCATTTTCAACTGCGCTGTTTACTTCCGAATAATCTTCCTGCCAATTATTAAACATGAGAGAAGTGTTCCACCCAAGGGATGCAATATCCATATTATTGTCAGTTGCTGCCCCCACTACACCCGCAGTTATAGCACCATGCCCGCCCGAAGCAATTGGATTATATCGGTAAACCACTTTGCCTATTAATTCCTCATGCACATCACCTAAATTAGCAAAATCATCATTAATTGATACCCTGATATTGGCTGAACCTTTTGTTATATCCCAGGCCCCGCTTGCATTTATTGCGTCAAAAGACCATTGATAATTATTATCCTGGTAGTATGGGTCATTTGGTGATGTGGTAAGATATCTGATTATAGGTCCTCCCGCATATTCAATATCTGATAATCCTATTAATTCATTTGCTATTGAATCTACTGGAACTAAACTGGTAAATTTCAAGTTGAATATTTGAGACATATCTTTTATATAAACTGTTTTCCCCGTTCTTTTGTTAACCCGTATTGTATCTCCCCATGTTAAGGAGGGAAGTGCCTTGGCTAAATTTACTCCTCCGTATTTTTCAACAAGTGTGTTTATAAAATTCCTAACTTCAGGATATTTGATTTGATCTATTGTTGTACTCTTCTCTCCTTTAGGCAAACTAATCGCTAATTTATTAAATTTAAAAGTTATTAAAGTTGAATACCTGTTTCCATTTTTATCAAGATAAATATCAGCCGGACTATATGTATTAGGTATGGACAATTTTTTCAATTGAGCAAAAGTGAAACATTGAAAAAGTAAAACCAAAACAAAAAATATTTTATTCATATTAACCTATCCTGTTTTATCTGTTCTAAAATCCCCCTCGCTTCATTTTTTATTTTACCACCACCATCTTCCTCGCCTGGGTATAATTGCCCGAGGTAAATCTATAGAAATATATTCCGCTTGATATTGAAGAAGCATTGAATGATATGTCGTAACTTCCGGATTGCTTAAATTCATTAACTAATTCTTTAACCTTTTGTCCTAGTTCATTGTATAAGGTTATTCTTACCATATCCGGTTTCTCAACTGTGTATTTAATTGTTGTCGAAGGATTAAATGGATTCGGATAATTCTGCTCAAGCTGATACCTCTGAACCAATGGTTTAACATCATTAATTGAAGTAGCATTGTATGGCAGCAGGTATTTTGTCTTAAGATAAATTTCTACTGCCTGCCTGTCAGTGTTAGAAAGAACTGTATCATAGACAATTACTTCCGCAATATCCCCTTTGAATTGTAATTGACCAACTGACTCTCCATCTATCCCGCCGATCCCTCCTATTCCGGTTCCTGTAGTATTGCCTAATGGAAAACTTAATGAGGTATTTGTCGATCCTTCGGGAGTGATTACAGCATCCACTCCATTCGCACGCAAAGTAGTGCTATATATATATTGATTGAGGGTGACACTTATATCTTTCCATAGATCAAATTCCGCACACCCTGGAGCAACGGCGCTTACCCAACTCAATGGATCAAAAAAAGGATCAATTTCATCGGGAGAATTATGCGAATAAATATTCTGCATAGATAAACCAAATCTGCCGCTGTTGTTATTATCCCCAAATTCTATCGGGAAATATGGGTTCGGCCCGGTCGCACCCTGCTCGGGCCTCTCTACTATAAATAAACTAATCTGGCTCATTTGATTAGTCCCTGTAAGGCCTAATCGGTCATTTGCTCCATCAAACTGTAAAACAGGTTTATGATTCAATTTATTATTCATAAAAACTGGTTGGCGTGATGTATCATTTTGAATTGCATCGTTTCCATTTCCGCTTTGATCAATCCACCTGCTTACTGTTGTTCCATTAAGAACTACTCCAATATCTCCTCTAACCCAAAGTTGTAGATGGTTGGTCGGTATTTCAAATGTTGGCCCATTACGAATTATTCCATCTGTCCCGCATGCCCAAACAGCGTTACCAGTTCTTGCAATTCCAACATCGTAATATGCGTTCCCGGAAACTGAATCCGCTTCCTGAAACGATACTCCGTCGTTATTACTAGCATAAATACCACCTGTCTCGGTGACATATATGAAATTGTTTCCCTGAGTATTGCAATTAGCTGAACCAGAACCTCTGAATGGACTCGAATTCCACGTGATTCCATAATCAGAACTTATTGATATTGCTCCGTCTCCTGTTGCTGATGAACCGCCTGCAATTCCAATATTACCGGAAAATGATAAACTATGAATATTTGATATAGGATTAGATTGGGCATTCCAGCTATTGCCATTATCCGGCGAATAATATATCCTTGAACTATTAGTTCCGAACCAAATGTTTGATCCATTAATATATAAGCTGTTATTCCAACCGGTCTCACTGCCCGCCGCTAATAAATAAAGTCCCGTAGAATCCCAACTCGCTCCACCGTTATGTGTCTTCCAAAGAGACCACCGGCCATTAACAGGATCTCCTACCATAAACCCATTTGTCGCTGAAGTCATCCAAACAGCATCTATAGCTCCGGGATTCTGTGCAAATACCTGTGTCCAATTGCTCCCTCCGTCGGTTGTTCTATAAACAAAAGTAGCCCCTTTAAGAGAAAATTCGGTTACTATACAAGTGCTGGCATCTAATGCATAAACATTATCAACTGTATTAATTGTCCCAATTACAGGACCACCGCCTACATTTGTCCAGAGAGCGCCTCCATTTGTAGTTCGTAAAATAACGCCGCCAACACCGCTAATCCAGCAAGTATTATTACCAACAGCAGACACTGACCATAAATCAGATGAAACACCCGATGATTGGTCTATCCATTGTGCATTTAACTTATAAGAAATAAAAAGAACCACCAATACTGTAATTGCTTTCTTCATAGTCGCCTTTTTTATAATTATCGAATCGTTATCTTGTTTGCTTTTGACTCCCTCAATAAAATAATCGGAAATGTAAATGACTTTAGAATAAATTAATTTAATGCAAAATGTTGCCTCTCACATGCATAATATCTGGTATAGTTACCTCACGAATTTTTAATACACTCCCTTTAACTCAAAATCTCTCTTTTATTTCCTTAGATAGGTAATACACCATTTTGTGGTAGGGTTTCAACCCCATAAATTGTCACCGCCAGCATTTTTCCATGTTTTTGTCTTGGAAAAATCATAAGAAACATACTGCTTTTATACCTTTTAAACAGCTCAGTAACAGCTTTGTAACAGCTCAGTAACAGCTTTGTAACAGCTCAGTAACAGCTCAGTAACAGCTCTGTAACACCTTTGAATCACCTTGGAAACAGAATTTAGTCTGCATACAGTTTAGGAGTTCTGAAGATTTCGTGAATAATCCGGTTTTATACTTTTTGCGGTGTGTTTTGAAGTGAATTAATAAAAAAAACCTCCGGAATCAGTAATATCCGGAGGTTTCCTATCGAAAAATCTAAAATATGCGTTTATTTCAAATAAACCATTTTCTTCGTAGATGTAAAGTTATGCTTTCCATCAGTTGAATTAGCATGAAGGGTATAATAATAAATTCCGCTTTTTAACGAATAAGCATTGAAATTTATATCATATGTTCCTGCCTGCTTTATTCCTGTTGTCAATTCATTAACTACTACTTGTCCAAGTGAATTATATACATTAAGTAAAACATTACTTTCAACTGGTATTGAATATCGAATAACCGTGTTCGGATTGAATGGATTAGGGAAATTGTTTTCCAGAGAATATACTGATGGAATAAAATTAACATTAACTTCTATCTCTTTTGAGTATTTTTCTTGACCATCATTATCAACTTGTTTCAACCGGTAATAATATGTCCCGTTTGAAGGTACCTTTGTGTCAATATAAAAATATTCCTTTGGAGAGTTGCTGTTTCCGGCTCCTCTTACTTCATCAATTTTATACCAATATGGACTTGCATCTCTGCGTTCAATGTCAAAATGATTATTGTTAACCTCGGTTTTTGTTTCCCACTCTAACTTAATTGAATTATTCAATGCCTTAAAGGTAAATGAAGATAATTCAACTGGTGCGGTTATAAGTGTCATCGCTAAAACAGGATGAATTTCCCTCGGAGTGGTCTGTGGTGCGGCTCCCGTTGAACCATGTGCGAAATCATAAAACCCTACTCCCACAATGTGAACCTGAACATTAATTGTCTTATAACTTGATGGTACTCCAACCCAATTCCTATACCAGGTAAATAATGATTGTAATGCCTGATACCGGCTTGTACTTGCAATACTGGGGCAGCCTGGATTACAGATCTCCGCATCCATTGTTTCACTTGCATTACCTATCGTGGAAATTACTACGTGGTAATCAGAGTCAGATTCAATTTTTGTCTCAATAAGATTACAGTCTAGTGAGTAAACTGTGTCTTCAGATGCTAATCTCGTTGTGTTATCACCTGGAAGTGTTACTGCAGGTAGCCCTCTCTGATATGCTACTGAACTGGGGACTATTGTACCAAATTTAATATTTACGGTATCCGCGTCTATACAAGTTTTTACTGCCCATCTTTCTGTACCGCAGGAAAACAAAACTCCATCTTCATCATCGGCTTTATCAGGTTCATCCATATCTTGTGCAAATGTGTAGAAAATAGGTAGGATCAATAACATCAATAAGATGTTGAAAAAGTAATTAATTTTCATTGGGAGCCTTTATCTTTAATATTTTTTTAAACTCGTATATATTAAGATATTTTGTGTTCGATGTCAAGCCATAGATCACTCGCTTTTCTTGACATTCTTATCGAAGGCTCTATATCACATCAGCGGTATTTCATCGACATTACCGCTGTTATAACAAATCTATGATTATTACTTCCCGGTTGCTTCTTCAATATGAACTTTCTTCCCTTTTATCTTACATCCGGAAACTGAATCTATGATTTTTTCTGCGTAATCTCCTGGAACATTAACAAATGAATAGCTGTCATACATGTCAATATCACCAATTAAATTCCCTGGCAATCCTGATTCGCCCGCTAACGCTCCAAGGATATCACCTGGACGAGCTTTGTCTTTTTTCCCGACATTCAGGAACAACCTTACTTCTTTTGTGCTTCCTTTCCCCGGTTTGCTGGATCTGTCTCTCTTGTTCCTTCCGAAAGTCTCTTTCCTGCTATCTCGGCTGTATTCAGTTTTGCTTTCAGTAAAGCTTTCTTTTACTGGTACAGGTGCTGGAGCTGGTAGCGTCATCTTTATTAATGCCGCCGCTATTTCCAATGAAGTATAATCTTCATTTATAAGTGACTCTACTAAATGAGTATATTTTTTAAGCTCTCCTTTCTTAATCATTTCCTTCACTTCACCAAGGAATTGATTTTCTCTCATCTCTTCAACATCACCATAAGATGGTATCTGCTGTAATTTAATTTTAGTCTTTATATATTTCTGAAAAATTCTCAGCTTGAAGATCTCGTTACTGGTTGCAAATGTAAATGCTTTTCCGGTTTTACCCGCTCTTCCGGTTCTGCCTATGCGGTGGACATAATAATCTTCGTTTTGGGGCATATCATAATTAAAAACTGCCTCAATATTCTCTATATCAAGTCCTCTTGCCGCAACATCTGTAGCAACAAGTAATTCAATACTTCCTTTTCTGAATTTATCCACCACACGTTCTCTCGTCTGCTGCTTCATATCGCCGTGAAGTCCTTCCGCTGAATATCCCCTCGCCTGAAGATGATCGACAAGCTCATCTACACCCCTCTTTGTATTGCAAAAAATCAAAGAGAGCTTTAGATTATAAAGATCAATAATTCTTGATAACGATTCCAGTTTTTCCCTTTCCCGTACTTCAAAATAAATCTGTTCAGTATTCGGAACCGTAAGTACTTCATGAACAACTTTTATGTTTACAGGATTGTGCTGATACTTCCTCGCCAGATCAACTATCGTCTTATGCATAGTTGCTGAAAATAAAACTGTCTGTCTTTCCGAAGGCGTCGTTTTAAGTATCTGTTCTATATCATCCCGAAATCCCATATCCAGCATCTCATCTGCTTCATCAAGTACAACAATTTTTACTCCGCCCGGCTTAATTGTCCTTCTGTCAAGATGATCCAAAATTCTTCCTGGTGTCCCGATTATTATCTGAACTCCTTTTTTCAATCCTTTCAACTGACGGTCAATTGACTGCCCGCCGTATATAGGAATTATAAATATATCTTTCTTATATTTTGCCAGTTTGCACATTTCTTCCGAAACCTGGATTGCTAATTCCCTTGTTGGACATAGAATAATGCACTGTATGCTTTTATCATCGCTTCTAATAAGCTCAAGTATCGGAATTCCAAATGCGGCTGTTTTGCCGGTCCCCGTTTGCGCCTGACCAATTATATCTTTCCCCTCTAAGAATACTGGGATTGCCTGTGATTGTATTGGAGTAGCTTCTTCATAACCAAGATCATCAATTGCCTTGTGCATTTCCTTGGAAAAAGTGAACTCATTAAACATTAAATTTTTCATAAATTATCCTGACTGCTCTATAAAATTATAAATAAACTGGCTCTGCCTCTATTAACAACTCCAACCGCGCAAATTAAAATAGAAATCAAGTGCAAATATATCGATAATTTGCCTATTATGCTGGCTAATCTTATTAACTTAAATAGGTAAGGAAGGGTTATTTGGGAGGGTATTTTAATTCTTAGGAATATTATGCAGAATCTCAATTCCCACAAAAGGACAATAAACTGGTTTTGTTGATTTCCTTAGATAGAATTCCCGGCGGCGGCTAATGCGCCGCCGTTTCCCGGGATTTGAATTCTTAATTAACGGTGGTTGTTATAGTCGAAGGCGATACTACGCATGTAACATTCGTAAAATTGTATGTTTTTCCACTAATAACTACAGGCGTTGCCGTAATAGTATATGAACTTGCAGTTGAAACCCCGGCATAAGTCCCATTTGTGGTTGTATTCATGTTTGTGGGAATTGTGTATCCATTATTTCCCGTACCCCCCGTATTGAAGGTATTGTTCCCGCCTCCCATAGCTGCGGGTTTTATATAAAACTGCTGTGCATTTGCACCAATAGCCATACATTGTGATACAAGTTCATCTTTGATCGATTCGTCATGCGAGGAATTAAATAAATTAATTCCGGCCACTACTGCGATACCAACGACAATGACCCCTAAAACGATGAGTAATAATTGTTGCTGACCCATATATCTTCTCCTTATATTTAAAAATTTGTAACTGTATCAAATGACACAAATCAATTCATGTTTTTAAGGTCAAACTATATGCCAGTTGATATTCGACTGTATTCTTGAGAATTATCAATTAATAAGTTCAATTATTGTATTATAAATTTAATTAATGGATAAAAATCACATCCCTTAACACAAAGAGCTTTTATAAAAAAAATAAACTCGAATATATTTTAAGTGATATAGAAAAGTTAAAATGAGTACCGTGAAATAAGGCACGATAATATTCTTATTTTTTATTAAATCTTCAAGAAAGACTATTTGATGATGATTTTATGCATAGAATACTCGTACTATCTTCTTTACTGTTTTTTTTAGATTGTATTAATATTATACCTCAGAATGATGGGGGATATGTAAGTTCAATTTCTGTCGCTCCTGGCGATACGCTCAGGTTTTATATCTCTACTGCTGTCGACCCGTTTTCTATCAAAATTTACCAAATTGGTATTTCAGATACACTCAAATCTACCTATAATGACTTGCCCGGCGGATTAAAACCCGTACCCGATAGCGCATTCCTATATGGATGCGGTTGGCCTGTTAGCCTAAGTTTAATTGTTCCGGTAACTTGGAATCCTGGAATATATAGGGCAGTATTCCCGGGAATCTCCGCGGATACTCTAAACCAATTAATGTTCGTTGTGAAGCGAATAATTCCTGGTACTACCTCCCAGATTTGTGTGTGCCTCAGTGAAAACACTGATAATGCATATAATAAATATGGCGGGTGCAGCCTTTATTCGTGTCTGAATTGTTCCACCTGCAGAAGCTATAAAGTCTCTTTGAATCGCCCCCTTGCAGATAATAATGGCCTTGGG
>TBL_comb47_HYPODRAFT_10000918_pt1 | contig 38702 bp, 36 predicted proteins | sample TroBogypolimnion_40_FD_10682 | JGI IMG/M metagenome (IMG submission 10682)
CAGCCCGTTGCCGAGATTGATAGGTGGTGTCGGCATTTCACAGCACTCCATTGTGGGTGTCGCTGAGGCTTTGAAAGTTCTCGCCACCCACCAGAAAATCCAATTTATATGCAACTCGAGTGGTATGGTTTGAACTGGAACGATTGATAGGGTTTGAATAGGAACCATGGCCTGTCTTGCACTCAGAATGGTGGCCTAGTTTGGATTCGAATACGCAAACAGGCCCGACGGTTGAAAACAGGAGAATCGAGCAATGGAAAATGCGCTATCAAGCAGGGGAAAAAAATGGACAAGAGCGGGCGTAAAAGTCCATTTGAATCGCAAAACAATGGACAAGGGCAGGTTGCCCAAGTCATTGATTTCTATAGGCAAGTGTCCTGTCCATCAGTGCCAAATTCCGGTGTGTGTGAAGCATGAGATTGATCTGGAATGCTCCATGGCGAAGGTGATCGTTGGAAAGAACCAGGTGCTGATCAGCATTCTGCGGGATGTCTCTGAACGGCTTGCGGCCGATGTCGAGCGACAGGCGGCACGCACCCAACTATCGCATCTCACGCGCCGGCTGATGTCCCAGGAAAAAGACCTGGTCAAGCGCATTGCCCGGGTGCTACACGATCAGCTCGGCCAGACCATGGCGGCCATCCGCCTAGTCCATGACAGTATGGCCGCATTGGGCAATGGTCAGACCTCGAACGAGTTGCAGCGGCTCGATTTTCAGTTGCGGTCGCTGATTGATCAGGCGATACGCCAAGCGCGTGTGGTGTTGGTGGATTTGCAACCGCCACTGCTTGAAGCCAGTGGCCTGGTGGCGGCACTGGACAACGAAATGCGCATGCGCGCCATGCGCGACAAGTCGATGGACCTGGTATTCGATGTGGCGCCCGGTCTGGCGACGCAGCGCTGGGAATCCTCCTGCGAATACGCTGTCTTCATGATTGCCAGAGAGGCGCTGGAAAATGCCGTTCGCCACTCGGGCGCTTTGAAGCTGGTCTTATCCTTGTCCGGCGACGCCACGGGGCTGACTCTGGCGGTGCAGGACAACGGGCGGGGGATACAGCCGGGGGCAGCAAGCAAGCTCGGACATCTGGGCATGGCGGGCATCATGGAACGTGCCAAATCGATTGGCGCCACGCTGGAGATCGGTCCTTGTGATAACGGCGGCACCTGCGTGCGACTGCACTGGCAGGCACAGGCATGATCAGCATCTACTTGGTAGATGACCACAAAATCATGCGTGAGGGTCTGCGAACCCTGCTGCAGGCCTGGGGCCATGTGGTGGTGGGGGAGTCGTCCGATCTAGTCGGAACACTGGAGGCCATTCAGGAACTCAAGCCCACCGTGGTCCTGCTGGACCTGCATCTGGCTGGAAGCTCCGGGCTGGAATTGCTCTCTGAAATGCGACTGCGCAAGCTCCCCAGCAGCTGCGTCGTGCTTACCATGCTGGCCCAACCGCGCATGGTCTCCGAGGCCCTGCGCATGGGCGCGAAAGGCTATGTGCTCAAGGGTTCCAGCAGCAGCGAACTGGCAACCGCCATCGAAGCCGCCGCCCACGGACGACGTTACCTGGGTTTGGAGGTGGCCGGCTTGGCTGCACAGTCGGCAAAGGAGGGCGACACCATTGATACCCTTTCGCCCCGCGAGCATCAGATCATTGGCATGGTGGTCAAGGGACTTTCCAGTGTGCGCATTGGATCGCTGCTGCATCTTTCACCCAAAACCGTGGACACCTACCGCAGCCGCATGATGCGCAAGCTGGAGGTCCACGATGTGCCCTCACTGGTGCGTCTGGCCATTCGCAACCGGATGGTGGACGCCGAGCCGGTTTAAGCTGAGGGGGCGCTGGCTTTGGCACCAGACCCTACAATGGATTCTTAAGGGAGTTTGCTTCACCATATAACCAGGCTGCCAAGCCAATAACCGAATGAAGACTTTTGCATTGACCGCGTTTATTGCGCTGACCGTTTTTCTGTTTCTGACCGCGCTATTCTTCTTCGTGCTCACCCGTGGCGCCCTGCTTCTGCGCAGCCTGTCACCCCAGCAGGACGCCGCATCGCATGTCTACCCCATTTACTCAAACATGCGGCTGATCAAGTTGGTGGACTACCAGCCGGTGATTTCCGCCATTCTGCTGTTCCAATACCCGCGCCTGGTGTCCAGAATCGTGACCGAGCTGCAGCGCAATAACCTGACCGGCAAGAAGGTTCTGGTCACCTCCTGCGCCTTTGGCAATGTGATTCCGCGCGTGGTTGAAGCAGCGGTGCAGTCCGGCGCCAGCGAGGTGCTAATCAGCGACATCGTGAACAACGAACTGCTCAATGCCCAGGGCAAGCTGCAGTCTTTTGAAAGCAAGATTCGCTATATTTCCGACGATGCCACGGCCATGCGCCAGCCCGATGCCTCAGCGGATGTGAACGTGCTGTTTTTCCTGCTGCACGAGCTGCCCCATCCGCTCAAGGCCAAGGCATTGAATGAGGCCAGTCGTGTGCTGAAATCCGGCGGCAAGCTGTTTATTGGCGAGTTTCACCGCCCGCGCATTGCCATTCTGCGGGCCTTTAGCTGGCTGTATTTCAAGGTCTTCGAGCCCTACGGCCTGGCCTTGTGGGACAAGGAAGACCCAGTCCACTACCTGCAGTCCATTGGTGATTGGAGCGTGGTGCGCAACACCTACTTCTTCAGCAACTTCCAGATGATCACGGCCACCAAGAAGTAAGCCGCTGCGCCACCACCGTTGCAGAGAAAGGACTATGCAGAGTAGGGTAAATCATTAGCCATACTACTACACGGCGAAAATCATTAATTCCTGTTTGCAAGTGACCGGCCCGCAGGCACACTGCGCAATTCCAGCAAACCATTCAGGAGCACCGCATGATCATCGGCCTACCCAAGGAAATCAAGAACCACGAATACCGAGTCGGACTGACCCCCGCCAGCGTGCGCGAGCTGACCTCGCACGGGCACACGGTGCTGGTGCAAATCGGAGCAGGTGCCGACATCGGCCTGTCCGACGAACAATATATTGCAGCCGGTGCCACCCTGGCTGCCACCGCTGCCGAGGTGTTTGAAAAGTCCGAGATGATCGTCAAGGTCAAGGAGCCGCAGCCACAGGAATGCGCCATGCTGCGCCCCGGCCAGATTCTCTACACCTACCTGCACCTGGCGCCGGACCCCGAGCAGACCGAGGCGCTGATCCAATCCGGCGCCATCTGCATTGCCTATGAAACCATTACCGGCCCCGGTGGCGGCCTGCCGTTGTTGGCGCCCATGAGCGAGGTGGCCGGGCGCATGGCGGTGCAGGCCGGTGCCGCGCACCTCGAAAAATCCAAGGGCGGTATGGGCGTGCTGCTGGGCGGCGTGCCCGGCGTACCCGCGGCCCACTGCGTGATTCTGGGTGCCGGTGTGGTTGGCACCCACGCGTTGCAAATGGCCGTGGGCATGGGGGCCCGCGTCACTGTGCTGGACAAGAGCATCGAGCGCCTGCGCCAGCTGGATCTGATCTTCGGCAACCGCATCCACACCGTGTATTCCAATGTGGCTAGCGTGGAAGAAGCCGTGCTGGACGCAGACCTGGTTATCGGTGGTGTGTTGATTCCCGGTGCCGCCGCACCCAAGCTGGTGACGCGCGCCATGATCGCCAAGATGAAGAAGGGTGCCGTGCTGGTAGATGTGGCGATTGACCAGGGTGGCTGCTTCGAGACCTCCCATGCCACCACGCATGCCGAACCCACTTTTGTGGTCGATGGCGTGGTGCACTACTGCGTCGCCAACATGCCGGGCGCAGTGGCCCGAACCTCCACCTTCGCCCTGAACAACGCCACCATAGGCCACGCCCTCACGCTAGCAAACAAGGGCTGGAAGCAGGCGCTCAAAGATGACGTTCACCTGAAGAACGGCCTGAACGTGGCCGAAGGCAAGCTGACCTACAGGGCCGTGGCCCTTGCCTTGGGCAAGACCTACGTGTCGGCCGACTCGCTGCTGTAAGTCGGTGCGACTGCCGCCATGCCGATGCCGCAGGCCAGCGCATCGGCCTGGTTTTCCAAAATGGCCAGATCGTCCTTGGCGGGCCCCACCTGAATATCCCGGGGCAGGCTGACGCCGTTCTTCACGGCCAACAGTTCGGCCATGATGCTGACCGCAATTTCGGGCGGCGTCTTGCTGCCTATGTAAATGCCAATCGGTCCGCGCAGCTTGGTCAGCGCCGCTGCGCTGGCGCCAAAGTGCTCCATCATGCGCTCGCTGCGCGCCAGGTTGTTGCGGCGCGAACCAATGGCACCGATGTAAAAAGCCTCGCTGTGGATGGCTTCCAGCAGGGCCAGATCATCCAACTTGGGGTCGTGCGTCAGCGCCACCACGGCGCTGCGGCGGTCCGGCTTGAACAGGGCCATGGTGTCGTCCGGCATGTCCCGCACCAGCTGCACGCCCGGCACCGACCAGCTGCTGCGGTACTCCTCGCGCGGGTCGCACACCGTGACGGCAAAGCCATTGAACTTCGCCATGGTGGCTAGGTACTCACTCATCTGCCCGGCACCGATGATGAGCAGGCGGTATTCCGGCCCGAACACGTTGGTCAGGGTGGCAGCACTCAGCTTCAGGTCTGAAGGTTGGCTGCACAGTTGTAGCGTGGCGGCTCCGGTAGCGAGAAAAACACAGCGCTCCACCAGCAAACCACGGTCCAGCCAGGCCAGCAGCGTGTCCAGTGATTCGAGTGCCGGGTCGAACTCCAGCAACAGTTCCAGCGTGCCGCCGCAGGGCAGGCCGAAGCGATGGGCTTCGTCCGCGCTCACGCCATAGGTCAGCAGGCGTGGTGGCCCCTCGGGCAATTGCTGCGGCGCGTTGGGAGCAGCCGCATGGGGTTGCGCATAGGCCTGGGTAAAGCGGTGGATCAGGTCATCCTCTATGCAACCGCCGGAGACCGAGCCCACCACCGAGCCGTCTTCGCACAAAGCCATGATGGAGCCTGTAGGCCGCGGCGACGAACCCCAGGTGCGCACCACGGTTGCCAGCAGCGCGCGCTTCGAATCGGCACGCCAATTGCGCAAGGTGCGCAGCACCACGGCATCCAGGTTTTCCATTGTGATACTCCGTTTGTATGGGTGAATGTGCGGCTTCAGCGGCACTTTCCGTTTGCGTCGGCCGCCCGGTTACGCCACGCAAAAAACTGCCGGTACAGCGCCACGCTGCCCACCATTCCCCAGGTCATGCCAACAAACATGCCACCCAGCATGCCGGTTATGGAAGGCGCGTCCAGCGCGATCTGCAACCGCACCATCCAGACCGCACCCAGGGTCATGCCCACCAGCATCCAACCCGAACACAACAGATTTTGTGTCAGCAGCGAGCACAGATAACGCCCGCAATGCGAACGTAGCATACGCAGGCTGGGAATAGCCAATAAACCACCCAACAACATGCCGATGTGCATGCCGGGCAGGTAGCGCAGGTGCAGGGAAAAACTTTCGCGCAATGTGAGTGTTGCGGCTTGCTGGCACAGGCTGCCCAGTTGGGCCGGGCCCGCATGCAGCCAGTCTGCCAACAGGCCCAGCAGCATGCCGCCAAATCCCAGCGACAACATGACATGGGGCGGTGAAAGGCCGGCGCGCTGAGGTCGCACCCAACTCAGCGCGGCGCAGCCCGCGGCCACCGCCAGCAGTGACAGCAGGATGACCGGACGCATCACATCGAGCGGCGACTGCCGGTCGGCAAGCCACAAGGCGATGCCCACCAGGCCAATCAGCAGGGCGGGCGTGATGGATGCTGACCCTATGCCACGGGCCAGCCAATGGGCTTGTGTGTTGCTGTGGGCCACCTGTTTGTGCTCGCTCTGTTCTTGTTGCACGGGCCTCAGGGTTAACCCGTAGCCCGGCCGAATTCTGTATTTCCGACCGTATCAAGGGATCGCACTGTATGCCCAATTTATATAGTTTGCAGGCCGTTTAACGAAGCGCCTACAGTCTGCATGAGTAACCGTACATGGGCATGAGCGATGGACTGGATCGCGCTGTAATCCAACTGACTAAATATAAGGAGACAAAATATGGCACCCTGCAAGCACGCGGAAGGCGCGGGAAATTCCAGCGCGTCGAATCCGAATTCCTGGCTTTATTTACTGGAGCGTTTTGACGTGGGCGTGGTCCATCTGGATGTGCAACTGCATGTCATCGGTATGAACGATTACGCAAGACGCAGCCTACCGGTGGATGACAAGCTGCCGTTCGGAAAGATCGTGACCGACTTCCATCCCGAGGCCGCCAAACCCAAGCTCAAGTTCCTGCTGGGTCAGGCAGAGTGTCCGATCAACAACGCACCGCCCATGGCGATGATGATCAGCATTCCGGAACGCATGCTGCTGATCAAGGTTTCGAAAATAGCCGATATGCAAGGCGCGACCACCGGCTACACGCTGGTCTTTTATGACATTACGGAGGTAGTGAGCAAGGACGCGGAACCCGCATCCGCCAACAGCCTTCAGCCAGCGGCCAAGCGCCAGTTGCGCAAGATTCCCACCATCAAGCAAAACCGGGTACTGCTGGTGGATGTGTCCCATGTTTCGTTCATCCGCTCCGAAGGCCATTACACCTGGGTGCACACCTCGCAGGGCGGACAGTTCTGCAATATCACCATCGGCGATCTGGAGAGCCGCCTGGATCCCAACCTATTCCTGCGCGTGCACCGCAGCTACATCGTCAACCTGAGCATGGTCGACGAGATCGTGCGCGATGATGGGCGCATCATTCTGCGCATGATGGGCTCCACGCCGGTGGAGATTCCGGTGTCGCGCTCCAGCGCTGCGCGCCTGATGGAGCATCTGGGTTTGAGCGATACGACGCTGGCGCGCACCTAGTTTGGCGGACCAGCCATGGGGCCGGAAAAATTGTGCAAACGCACATATTTTCTTCGTGCGCCCTGGCTGCCATTCATGCGCCGCAATAGCCATTGATTGGATAGCGTCCCTTTTTTGACGAGCCAACTATAGAGTGGGCGGCCCTGCATTGACAGGCATCAATAAAAGGAGACAAAGTGATTCCACCCGCATTTGATTACCACGCGCCACATACGGTTGCCGAAGCTATTTCGCTGCTGACTTCCCACGGCGATGAGGCCAAGTTGCTGGCCGGTGGCCACAGCCTGCTGCCCATGATGAAGCTGCGCTTTGCGGCACCCGGCGTACTCATCGACATCAACCGCATTCCCGAACTGCGCGGCATTAGCGAGGAAGGCGGCGTCATCCGCATCGGCGCCATGACCAGCGAGAACGAACTGATTGACTCGGCCCTGCTGAAGGAGAAACTGCCCTTGCTGGGCGAGGCGGCCAAGCTGATTGCCGACCCCCAGGTGCGCAACCGCGGCACCATTGGCGGTGACATTGCCCACGGCGACCCCGGCAACGACCACCCCGCGATTGCCATGGCGCTGGACGCCACCTTTGTGCTGCAAGGCCCGGGCGGCGAGCGCCAGGTGAAAGCAGTGGACTTCTTCCACGGCACCTACATGACGGCGCTGGCCGAGGACGAGCTTCTCACCGCCATTTTGATTACGCCCTTCGCCCCCGGCACCGGCAGTGCCTACCAGAAGCTCAAGCGCAAGACCGGTGACTGGGCCACCGCCGGTGCGGCCGTGGTGCTGCGCATGGCCGGTGGTGTGGTGACACACGCCAGTATCGGTCTCACCAATGTGGCGCCCACCGCGCTGCGCGCCCGTGAGGCCGAGGCCGCCCTGATCGGCCAGCCGATCAACGCCGCATCACTCGAAGCCGCAGCCCAGGCCGTGCGCGCCATTTGCGATCCGGCCGAAGACCTGCGCGGTGACGCCGAATACAAAACCGCCATGGCCGCTGAAATGACCAAGCGCGCCATCTCCGCTGCTGCCGCACGCTGCGGCTGAAGCCCCTTACCTATAAAAACGGAGACACACCCATGAGCAAAAAAATGGTGGCCATGACCCTCAATGGCAAGAGCGTGGAAGAGGCGGTGGAGCCGCGCACGCTGCTGATTCACTTCCTGCGCGAGAAGATGTGCCTGACCGGCGCCCACATCGGCTGCGAGACCAGCCACTGCGGCGCCTGCACCGTGGACATTGACGGCCAGTCCGTCAAGTCCTGCACCCACCTCGCGGTGCAGTGCGAGGGCAGCGATGTCAAGACCGTTGAAGGCCTGGCCAACGCCGGCGCGCTGCACGCCATCCAGGACGCGTTCTACAAAGAGCACGGCCTGCAGTGCGGCTTCTGCACCCCGGGCATGCTGATGCGCGCCTATCGCTTTTTGCAGGACAACCCCAACCCCACGGCCGAGGAAGTGCGCCACGGCATGTCCGGCAACCTGTGCCGCTGCACCGGTTACCAGAACATCATCAAGGCGGTGTTGCATGCCGCAAAGACCATCCAACAACAAAGCGCGGTGGCCGCGTAAGCGGCACCCAGCGTCAAGGAGACAAGCACATGAACGCACCCCTAAGTGACCGCGAAAAAGCCCTGATGGGAATGGGCGAAAGCCGCCTGCGCAAGGAAGACGCCCGCTTTATCCAGGGCAAGGGCAACTATGTCGACGACATCAAAATGCCCGGCATGCTGCACATGGACATCGTGCGCGCGCCGGTGGCCCACGCCCGCATCCTGCGCATCAACAAGGAAGCCGCGCTGAAGATTCCCGGCGTGATTGCCGTGCTCACTGCCGAAGATTTGAAGCCCCTCAAACTGCACTGGATGCCGACCCTGGCGGGTGACGTGCAGGCGGTGCTGGCCGACGAGAAGGTGCACTTTCAGATGCAGGAAGTGGCCGTGGTGATTGCCGAAGACCGCTACGCCGCCGCCGACGGTGTGGAAGCCGTGGAAGTGGAATACGAAGAGCTGCCGGTGGTGATTGATCCCTTCGATGCGCTGCTACCCGATGCACCCGTGCTGCGCGAAGACCTGGTCGGCAAGACCGTGGGCGCGCACGGCGCGCGCAAGCACCACAACCACATCTTCAACTGGCAGGCCGGCGACAAGGAGGCCACCGATGCCGCCTTTGCCAGCGCGGCCGTCACCGTCAAACAGGACATGCTCTACCCCCGCGTGCACCCCTGCCCGCTGGAAACCTGCGGCTGCGTGGCAAGCTTTGATCCCGTTCGCGGTGAGCTCACCACCTGGGTCACCAGCCAGGCGCCGCACGTGGTGCGCACCGTGGTGTCCATGCTCTCGGGCATTCCCGAATCCAAGGTGCGCATCATCTCGCCCGACATCGGCGGCGGCTTTGGCAACAAGGTGCCGATCTACCCCGGCTATGTCTGCGCCATCGTCGCCTCCATCGTGCTGGGCCGCCCGGTGAAATGGGTGGAAGACCGCATCGAAAATCTGTCGAGCACCGGCTTTGCCCGCGACTACCACATGACCGGCGAACTCGCGGCAACCGCCGACGGCAAGATCCTCGCGCTGCGCACCCATGTCACTGCCGACCACGGCGCGTTTGATGCCTGCGCCGACCCGAGCAAGTTCCCCGCCGGCATGTTCCACATCTGCTCCGGCTCCTACGACATTGCCGCAGCGCACTGCTCAGTGGACGGTGTCTACACCAACAAGGCGCCCGGTGGCGTGGCCTACCGCTGCTCCTTCCGGGTGACCGAGGCGGTGTACCTGATCGAGCGCATGGTCGATGTGCTGGCGCAAAAGTTGGGGCTAGACAAGGCCGAGATCCGCAGCAAGAACTTCATCAAGCGCGAACAGTTTCCCTACAAGTCGGCATTCGGGTTCGAGTACGACTCGGGCGACTACCAGACCGCGCTGGACAAGGTGCTGGAGGCGGTGGACTACAAGGCCCTGCGCGCCGAGCAAGCTGCTCTGCGCGCCGACCCGGATTGCCCCACGCTGATGGGCATCGGCCTGGTCAGCTTCACCGAAGTGGTAGGCGCAGGCCCCAGCAAGATCTGCGACATCCTGGGCGTGGGCATGTTCGACTCCTGCGAGATCCGCGTGCACCCCACCGGCAGCGCGATTGCGCGCATGGGCACCATCTCGCAGGGCCAGGCGCACCAGACCACCTATGCGCAAATCATCGCCACCGAGTTGGGCATCTCCAGCGAAGTGATCCAGGTCGAAGAGGGCGACACCCACACCGCGCCTTACGGCCTGGGCACCTATGGCTCGCGCTCGACGCCGGTAGCCGGTGCCGCGATTGCCATGGCAGCACGAAAAATACACGCCAAGGCCAAGACCATTGCCGCGCACCTGATGGAAGTCAGCGAAGCCGATCTGGAATGGGAAATCGACCGCTTCAAGGTCAAGGGCAACGACGCCAAGTTCAAGACCATGACCGACATCGCCTGGGCTGCCTACCACCAACCACCGGCAGGGCTGGAGCCCGGCCTGGAAGCCACCTACTATTACGACCCGCCCAACTTCACCTTTCCGTTTGGCATCTACTTGTGCGTGGTGGACATCGACAAGGCCACGGGCGAGACCAAGATCCGGCGCTTCTACGCGCTGGACGACTGCGGCACGCGCATCAACCCGATGGTGATCGAGGGCCAGATCCACGGCGGCCTGACCGAGGGCTTTGCCGTGGCCATGGGGCAGCTGCTGTCGTTTGACAAGCAGGGCAACATCCAGGGCAACTCGCTGATGGATTACTTTTTGCCGACCGCCGTGGAGACGCCAATGTGGGAGACCGACTTCACCGTCACCCCCTCGCCGCACCACCCGATCGGCGCCAAGGGCGTGGCCGAGTCGCCCCACGTGGGCAGCATTCCCACCTTCACCAGCGCCATGGTGGACGCCTTTGCCCACCTGGGTGTGACGCACTTCAACATGCCCCACACGTCGTATCGCGTGTGGCAGCAGCTCAAGTCGTCTGGCATCGTCAGTTAGTTTTTCCCGGGGCATGCGCTGCGGTGCATGCCCCCTTTGGTTTTCAAGGATTTGATATGGAAGTTGTTCTCGACAAGACCTACCCGGTGGCCGCCAGTGTGGACGCCGCCTGGCTGATCCTGGCCAATATGCACGAGCTGGCCACCTGCATGCCCGGCGCGCAGATCACCGAAGACATTGACGCCACGCACTTCAAGGGCGCGGTCAAGGTCAAGGTCGGCCCGGCCGTGGCGGCCTTTGCCGGCAGCATCGAAATCATCACGCTGGACGCGGCCACGCGCACGCTGAAGATGATGGGCAAGGGGGCCGACAAGGGCGGCTCTTCGGCCTCGATGGAACTCACTGCAAACCTGGTGGAGGCCGCGAGCGGCGATAAGGGCACGTGCACCCTGGTGGGTCACGCCGAGGTCATCGTCAACGGCAAGTTCGCGCAGTTCGGCGGGCGCATGATGACGTCGGTGTCCGACATGATCCTGCTGCAGTTCGCCGATGTGTTCTCGCAAAAGGCCGCCGTGCAGCAGGCTGCGTTGGTGCCGGTTGAGGCTGTGCCAGTGGCGGCCGAAGCAGCGGCTTCAGTCGATGCAGGCGCTGTCCCTGCTGCAGCCAAGCCAGCGCCAGCGGCCCCCATAGTCGCCAAGGAATTCAACGCGCTGGCCTTTGCCTGGCTGATGATCAAGAATTTCTTTGCTGGCCTGTTCGGCCGCAAGGCCTGAGCGAGCACCATGGACGAATCGCAAAGCCCCGAGGGCTTGCGCGAGCAGCTCTTCAGGGCCGGCTACATTGCCGATGAGGACCTGGCCAGCCTGGTCTGGATGGGTTTGGCCCTGGAGCGCCCGCTGCTGCTCGAGGGCGAGGCCGGTGTGGGCAAGACCGCCATTGCTGCGGCCAGTGCCCGCGCGCTGAACCGCCCTCTGCTGCGCTTGCAATGCTACGAAGGGCTGGACCTGGCCCAGTCGGTTTACGAATGGAACTACAGCCGTCAGCTGCTGGAGATCCGCCTGACAGAGGCCGGTGCGGGCGACCGCGCCGCCCTGCGCGACAACCTGTTTTCCGAGGCCTTTTTGCTGGAGCGCCCGCTCCTCAAAGCAATCCGTTGCGCTGAACCCTGCGTGCTGCTGATCGACGAGATCGACCGCGCCGATGAGGCCTTCGAGGCCTTCCTGCTGGAGATGCTGTCCGAGTACCAGGTCACCGTGCCCGAGCTCGGCACGCTGCAGGCGCGCAGCAAACCGCTGGTAGTGCTGACCAGCAACGGCACGCGCGACCTGTCGGACGCGCTGCGCCGGCGCTGCCTGTTCCATTACCTGGACTTCCCCACGCTGGCGCGCGAGACGCAGATTGTGCGCAGCCTGGTGCCCGAGGCGGCCGGGCGCCTGGTCGAAGAGGCCGTGGCCTTTGTGCAGCGCCTGCGCAAGCAGGACCTGGAGAAGATTCCCGGTGTGGCCGAGACGCTGGACTGGGTGCGCGTGCTGTTCAAGCTCGGCCACAACGGCCTGCCAGTGGACCCGCAGTTGCTGGTGCCCTCGCTCGCGGCCCTGCTCAAGACCCGCACCGACCGCTGGCTGGTGACCTCCGACACCGTGGCCAAGCTGCTGGACGGGCCGCGCATTGCGCAGGACGTGGGCGTGGCCGGGGCCATGAAGTAATCCTGCGCCATGCTGGCCACGCCTGTACCGCCCACGCCGAGGCATACGCCAGCAACGGCTCCAGCCATTGCCGAAGCCACCGACCCGCGTGAGCAGCTCGGCGAGTTTGCCCACTACCTGCGTGCCCACGGCTTTGCGCTGGGCTATGCCGAGGTGGATCTGATGGCCCGTGCTGCCGCCGCTTTGCCGGTCATGCAATGGCCGCGCCTGGAAGCCCTGTGGCGCGGCATCGCCTCTGGCAGCCAGACGCAGTGGACGCGCTATACCGCGCTGCACCAGGCCTTCTGGTTTCCGCACAAGGTGCGCGGCACAACGCGCAGCTCCGGCTTGACGCAAAAGTCGCGCTCTCTGCCCGAGGTGGTGGCGCAAATGCACAAGGACATGGCCAACCAGCCACCGGGTGCCGCCAAGCCCAGCATCGGCGTGGCAGATCAGGCCGGTTCCGGCAATCCGGATGCACCGGATGCTTCCCCCAAGGCCCAGGGCGGCGCCAGCCGTTCGGCACCGCAGGACACCCGCGACTTTTCCGACTGGTTACCCGGTGACATGGACCGCTTCGAGCCCCTCGTGGAGGCCTTCAAGCGCCGCCTGCGCGCCAAGCTGATGCGCCGCCTGCAAGACCACCCCGAGCGCGGCGCCATCCACCTGCGCCGCTCCCTGCGCCAGGCACTCAGCACCGGCGGTGAGCTGGTGCAACTGCACCATGTGCGGCGCAAACGCCGCCTGCCCAAAGTGGTGGTGCTGGTGGATGTGAGCCGCTCCATGGAAACCCATGCCCAATTCTTCCTGCGCCTGGGCCGCGCCCTAGTGGAGGTGATGGACGCACGCGCCTTTGTCTTTCATACGAGGCTGGCCGAGGTCACGCCGCTGATGCGCACGCGCAGCAAGCGCATCCAGGAAAAGGTCAACGCCGTGAGCTTTGGTTTTGGCGGCGGCACGCGCATCGCGCATTGCTTGGGAGAGGCGCTGGACGTGCACCTGGGCCGGTCGCTGAAAAGCGGCGACATCTTCATGGTGCTGAGCGACGGCTACGACACCGATGCGCCGGAAGATTTAAGTGCGGTGCTGGCGCGGGTGAAGGCGCGTGGCGCACGCATCTGCTGGCTGCATCCCACCGTGGAGCGCCCGCAGTCCGAGGCCATGCGCCTGGCCGCACCGCATGTGACGCACTTCATGCCGGTGCACAACCTGGCCAGCCTGTCCAAGCTGCCGGAGCTGCTGGCATAGCCATCGAATAAACAATTTCTGGAGAACGCTTATGGGATGTCAGTTCAAACAAGGCGGCGGGTTGTACACCCGCCTGCGTGTGGGCGCCGTGCTGCTGGCCGCCGGCGAAGGCCAGCGCATGGGCGGGGTGGCCAAGTCGCTGATCCGCCTGCAGGGCGTTCCGCTGATCAACCGCCAGCTGGTGGCCCTCAGCGGCGCCGGAGTGGATGAGGTGGTGGTGGTGACCGGCCATGCGCGTGACGCGGTGGAGGCGGCTGTGGCCGGTTTTCCGGTCACGCTGGCGCACAACGAACATTACAGGGACGGGCAGCAGGGCTCGGTGCGCGCCGGGCTGGACAAGCTGGGTGCGCGCTGCGACGCCGTGCTGGTGCTGCTGGCCGACCAGCCGCTGATTGGCGCGGCCGACCTGACCGAGCTAATCGCCGCCTTCAAGAAGCGCGGCACGGGCCATGTGGTGGTGCCCGTGGTGGCCGGTCAGCGCGGCAACCCCATCGTGCTGGACGAAGTGGCGCGCGCGCAGATCCAGGCCAGTGGCACCAACCTGGCCTGCCGCAACCTGATTGAGCGCAACCCGGAACTGGTGTGCGTGTTGGATACCGCCAACACCCGCTTTGTCACCGACCTGGACACGCCAGAGGATGTGGCGGCGCTGGCGCAGCGCACCGGCTGGCGGCTGGAGCTGCCGCAGGCCGGGGCCACAGCGTGAGCATGGCGCCACCACCCGTCGGCGCCCTGCAGGCGCATTGGCCGGTGCCCATGGCCATGCACCGTTTTGCAGATGCCGCCGAGGTCAATGCCGTGCTGGCCCGTGTCTTCACGGTGATGCGCGCCACCGACCCGAATCACAAGCCCGGCTGCAGCTTCTACGCCAGCAGCGACGACCTGCTGGGGCGCGTGGACCTGCCGGAGTTTGCGGCGCTGATCCAGTTCATTGCCCAGGCCCTGCAAGCCACAGTGAAGCAGGCCAACGCCGGCGTCTGGCCGCAGGGGCGCCACGCCCTGCGGCTGGAGCTGGTGGGGCTGTGGTTCCAGATCCAGAACGGTGCCGCGTTTCACGACATCCACACCCACGGCAACTGCTCGTGGTCGGGCGTGTATTACGTGCAGATCGACCCGCCGGAACAACGCCAGGCCCATGCGGAACTGGGCGCGCTGAACGGCGCCACGCGCTTTTACAGCCCCATGTTTGCGCTCTTGGGTGGTGCCCACATGGACATGGGAAATGCCTGGCTACAGCAGGCCACGCTGGATGTGGCGCCGCAGGAAGGCGAGCTGGTACTTTTCCCGGCCTTTCTGCCGCACAAGGCCATGCCCTACAGCGGCGAAAAAGACCGCATCGTCGTGTCCTTCAACGCGCAAATCCACGGCTCGGGCACTGACAAGGTGTTTTCCTATGCCGCCACCTGAGCGGTGTGGTAGTTGCCGAATGGCTTAAGGTTTTTGCAGACGCTTTTGGGCCTGCTCCATGCCGCCGTAGTTCTCGACATTGGAAAAGCCCAGGCCCTTGAGTGTGCTCTGGGCAATACCAGAGCGGTGGCCTGTCCTGCAATACAGAATGACATGGTCGTCCTTCGCTACCTTGGTCTTGGCAATGTCCTGGCCAATGGTGTCGTGCGGCAGGTTCAGCGCACCCTCCACATGGCCGCCCTGAAACTCCTGCGCCGTGCGCACGTCGATGACCACGTCCTTGGAAAACGCCGAAACCGCCAGCAGCAGGCCAAGGCCTGTTGCGACGATTCTTTTTGTAAAAATCATGTGAAACTCCCGTCGTTTGATTAGGCGTCGGTTTTACCACTTTCCTGCTGGCGCAGTAAAAAACGCTGGATCTTGCCGCTGGGTGTCTTGGGCAACTCAAAAACAAACTGCAGCTCGCGCGGATAGGCATGCGCCGCCAACCGGTGCTTCACCAGTTGCTGCAACTCCTCGGCCAGCGCCGTGCTGGCGGCATAGCCCTGCTTGAGCACCACAAAGGCCTTGACGATTTCGGTGCGCTCCGGGTCGGGCTTGCCGATCACAGCGGTCTCGGCCACGGCCGGGTGTTCGATCAGACAACTCTCCACATCAAACGGGCCTATGCGGTAACCGGACGAGGTGATGATGTCGTCGCCGCGCCCGACAAAGGCAATGTTGCCGACCGCGTCCATCTCCACCGTGTCGCCGGTCAGGTAATACTTGCCGACAAAGCCGGGGGTATTTGTCTTCCAGTAACCGGCAAAGTAGTACAGGCTGGAGGCCTCGCGGTCCACCGCCAAGGTGCCCTGCTGACCCGGCGGCAGTTCCACGCCCTCGTCATTGACCACCACCATGCGAAAACCGGGCACGGAATAGCCCGCGGAGCCGGCGCGCACCACGTGGCGAAGCCCATGGAAGTTGCACAGCACCATGCCGATCTCGGTCTGGCCATAGTGGTCGTTCACCGGACAGGCCAGGTGCTCGTTAAACCAGCGAATCACCTCCGGGTTAAGCGGTTCACCGGCGCTGCTGGCCACGCGCAGCTGGCCCTTGATAGCAGCGGCTTTTTCGCCCCCGGCGGCAATCAGCAAGCGGTAGGCCGTGGGCGCACCCGCCAGGTTGGTGATGCCGTATTTCTGGATCACCCGATAGCTGCTGTCCACTGTGAACGAACCCTCGTAAAACAGCGTGGCGTGGCCCATCAACAAGGGGCCTAGTGCCGCGTAGTACAGGCCGTAAGCCCAGCCCGGATCGGCAATATTCCAGTAAGCATCTTCTGCGCGCAAATCCACCGCATAGCGCATGTACATGTAAAAGGCCTTGAGCGCCTTGTTCGGCACGGCCACACCCTTGGCCAGACCGGTGGTGCCGGAGGTGAACAGCATCATGCAGGCGTCGTCGGCCTGGCGCAAGACCGGTGAAAAACTAGCGCTGTGGCGAGCCAGCTCGGCGCGGAAATCAAAGTCATCCGCAGCTATTGGTGCCGCATTGCCGTCGCGGGCAATGGTGGCAATCTTCGGGCAATGGGGCACCTCGTCCAGCTTGGGGCGGTTGACGCTGTCGGTGACGATCAGCTTGGCCTCGCTGGACGAGACCCGGTATTCAATGGCCTTGGGGCCGAAGGCGGTAAACAGCGGCTGATAAACGGCACCGGCGCGCCAGGTGCCCAGAATCACCACCAGCAGTTCCGGAATGCGCGGCAGCAGGCCCGCCACGCGGTCACCCGGCTGCACGCCCTGGCTCACCAGAAAATTAGCAAAGCGAGAGGATGATTCTTTCAGCTCTTCGAATGTGTGGCTGCTGCTGCGCCCGTCCTGTCCCTCCCAATACAGCGCAATCCGGCCGTCCTGCGCATAGCGGTCGCAGCATTCGATGGCCGCGTTCATGCCTTTTTCAAAGTCGCCGACAAATTGCGGGTTCAGGCTGTCGGCGGTGAACGCCGCCAGGAACTGCTGGTAATCGGGAATGGCGGTTTCATCGGGCGTGCTGCTGCGGGACATGGGCTTCTCCTGTGGACGGTAAACGGTGGCCGATTATGTCCACGAGCGCCGCATCCGGGTGTCACAAGTGCACCCTGCTTGAGCTGACGCAAAAAACCCGGCACCACATGGCTGCAGGCCAGGCTTTCGGTGCCACAAGCGTGCCGCTCGGACTTTTGAGCTGCGGCGCTGGAGCGCAGGCTTAGGCGACTGCCTTGACGTTTGCAGCGTTGGCGGCCGTGACCGACTTGATGTCGGAATCGGCCGAGGCCAGGGCCTGCGCTTTTCCGGCGTCACCCATGGCCAGGCCTTCGGCGCGCACGAAGCGCACATCGGTCACACCGAAAAAGCCGAACACGGTCTGCAGATAGCTTTCCTGATGTTCCATGGCGCGTCCGCCTTCGCTGGTGGAGTACATGCCGCCGCGGGTGGATGCCACGATCACGGTCTTGCCACCGGCCAGGCCCTTGGGTCCGGTTGCGGTGTACTGGAAGGTGCGTCCCACCTGGGCCACGCGGTCAATCCAGGACTTGAGCTGGCTGGGGATAGAGAAGTTGTAGAGCGGGGCGCCAACGACGATCACATCGGCGTCCAGGAACTGCTGCACCAGGGCTTCGGAAATGGCGTTCTCGGCCTTTTGCACATCGCTCATATCGGAGCCAGCGGGCAGGCGAAAGCCCAGGGAGTCGGCCGACAGGTGGCTGGGGGCTTGGGCTGCCAGGTCCAGATACTCCACCGTGGTGCCGGTATGGTTGGCGCTCCATTCGGCGACGGTCTGGGCGGTGAGTTTGCGCGAGACCGAGTTGTCGGCCAGTATGCTGGAGTCGATGTGCAAAAGTTTCATGGTGTTTCCTGTGTAATGAAGGGCTTGCGGCCAGTGCCGCGACAGTGATGTCCAATGTAGCGTTTCTTTTTCAAGATAGAAACAGCGCGTCAGGCATTGATGCATTGCTTAATCCGCAACAATAAAAGCATTTCCAGAAGGCCCCGCATGACCGCATCCAAACCTAGGCACTCCGCCCCAGCATCCCAAGGTCCCATCAACCTGGCACTGCAGGGGGTTCGCATGGCCTGGCGCAGGCCCAGAGCCAATCGGGCGCCTCCATGCGCGAATCGGCGCGGGCCTCCCTGAAGGCCTTTTGGGACGGCGTGGTCTCGATGGGCGCCTTGCAAACCAGAATATCCCAGGGCCAGCAGTCGCCCGGGCAACAGCTGAGTGACGCGTTGGCGGGCTTCTGCGGCAAGTCCTTTTCTCCTTACCAGACCAACCCACTGGACATCAACCCGCTCAAGAACTTTCTGGAGCGGCAAATCGACTTTGAAAACCTGGCCTCCTTCCAAGGGGTGAAGGTGTTTGTGCTGGCCACCAAGGTCAGCACCGGCAAGGCCGAGGTGTTTACCGGCAAGCGCCTGACGGCCCAGGCCGTCATGGCCTCGGCCTGTCTGCCCACGGTGTTTCAGGCGGTGGAGATCGAGGGCGAGCACTACTGGGACGGCGGCTAATCCGGCAACCCGGCGATTCACCCGCTGATCTACGACTGCCAGAGCCGCGATGTGGTGCTGGTGCAAATCAACCCGATACGCCGCAAGACCCTGCCTACCAGCGCTGCCGACATCCTCGACCGGCTNAACGAAATCACCTTCAACGCGGCCCTGATTGCCGAGATGCGCGCCATCGACTTTGTAAAACGCCTGCTGGCCGAGGGCAAGCTCGACCCCGCGCACTACAAGGACGTGCTGATGCACCGAATCGACGGCGGCCAGGAGCTCGACGCCTACCCGGCGTCCACCAAGGCCGAAACCAATGGAGACCTGATTTACCGCCTGCGCGACCTGGGCAAGCGCAGCGCCACGCAGTGGCTCAGCCAGAAACTGCCCAGCGTGGGCGTGGCTTCCAGCATCCACATCGCGCAGGACTATTTGGACGACTTGCGCGTGCCGGTAGGCAGCTGACAATAGCGCCATGAATGCAATCGACACGCTTGGCGGCCTGGACCTGCCCTCACCGGCCTATTTACTGGGTGCCCTGCTCTTTGGCATCTGCGGCTATGTAGTGTTTCGCCGCGGCAAGACTGCCGCCAGCAGCCAGCTGCGTTGGACCGGCATTGCCCTGATGCTCTACCCCTACGCCGTGGCTCAGACCTGGCTGCTGTGGCTGCTGGGCGCGGCGCTGTGTGGCTGGGCCTACCGACAGTGGGAGTGAGTTCAGGGCGCATTCAGATGCAGCAGTGCGGTATCAAAGTCGAAGGCAACCAGGGCCGCCTCGATGGCTTCCCAGCATCCCTGCACCGGGCGCAGTATGCGGGCATGGGTTTCCCATAGTTCCACCGCGCTGGCATCGTCTTGCTCCAAAAAGGCCTTGATCTGCGCCAGAACCTGGCTTGCCAGTTGGCGCTCGGCCTCGCTCAAGGCATGTTCTGCCAGGACGACTCTATCGGGCAACAGGCCCGGCGTGTGGCGCAATGCCTGTACCAGTGAACCCAGCGAGGCCTCGGTGTCGTTCAGTGCCTCGGCCCTTTCCGACGCTGAACCAGCCGGTCGCAGGACGACCTCCAGGGTGGAGGCACTGGCCTGCAGGCGCAACGCCCCAAGGTTGCCACAAACGCTCTTCAAGCTATGGGCCATGCGCTCGGCCACCGCCAGTTCATCGTTCGCCAGACAGTGGCGAATGCGCGTCAACGCCTCGGCCTGCGAGGCGACAAACTTGCGCAACATGGAAAGGTAAAGTGCCGGCTTGTGCAGGGTGCGCTGCAGGCCCTGATCCACCTGAAGGTCCGGTATGCGTCGCAGGCACTCCACGAGCGCCGGGTCCACCGGTTCTTCGCCCGCGGCTTGCTGCGGTGCAGGCAGCGGTGCACCCAGACCAGCGCGGACCTTGATGCCGTCCAACAGCGCCAGCCAGAGTTCATCGGCGGCAATGGGTTTGGTGACAAAGCCATTCATGCCGGCCTGCAGGCAGCGCTCACGATCGGCCTGCATGGCATTGGCCGTCATCGCCACAATCGGCAGTTCCTGCGCCGGATACTGGCGGCGAATCAGTTGCGTGGCCGTAATGCCATCCATCACCGGCATCTGCATGTCCATCAACACCATGTCATAGGGCTGCTGGTCTGCATGGCGCGCCCGCACCATCTGGACGGCGCTCTGGCCATCGCTGGCCAGCTCCACCTCCAGGCCCACGCTGCGCAGCATTTCACAGGCCACCAACTGGTTGATTTCGTTGTCTTCAACCAGCAGGATGCGTGCACCCCTGAGTGCGCCCAACTGGCTCTCCAGCGTGCTGGGAGCGGCCGCAGTCAGTGCCAACGTCGACTCGCTCGCCAGGCCCAGCAGTTGCATCATGGTGTTGACCAAGAGCGAACTGTTGACCGGTTTGGACAGCACATGTTCAATGCCCAGCAGCGCCGCGCCCTTGACCAACTCCTGGCGCCGGTGAGCCGTCACCATCAGCACAAAGGGCGCACTGCGGATGTGCGCGCCGCGAATGGCACGCACGGTTTCCAGCCCATCCATGCCGGGCATCAGCCAGTCCAGCATGACAAAGTCATAGGCGGCCTGTTTCAGTGCCTCAATTGCCGCCCGGCCCGAGTTGGCGGTTTGCACGCTAAAGCCCAGCTCCTGCAGTTGTTCGCTCAACAGCTGCGCGGCGGCGCTGTTATCGTCCACCACCAGCACGCGTCTGCCACGCAGCTTGCTGTGGGGCCGAGGCACCAGCTTTTGCGCCGATCCNACGCGCAGGGCGGCGGTAAACCAGAAGGTGGAACCCTGGCCGTACACGCTTTCAACGCCGACCTGACCCTGCATGGCGTGAGCCAGGCTTTTGCTGATGGCCAGGCCCAGACCGGTGCCGCCAAACTCGCGCGTGGTCGAGGCGTCGGCCTGCTCAAAACTCTGGAACAAGCGGGCGATCTGCTCTGGCGTCAAGCCAATGCCAGTGTCGGACACGCTGAAGTGCAGCAGCAACTTGTCGCCCTGGGCGCGCTCGATGCGCACCGCGATGCGCACATTGCCGCTGCGCGTGAATTTGACCGCATTGTTGGCGTAATTGATCAGGATCTGGCCGATGCGCAGCGGGTCGCCAATCAGGGTCTTTGGAATGGCCGGATCTACCGTACACAGCAGCTCCAGCCCCTGTTCCTCGAGCTTCTCCGACACCAGGTTGACCACATTGTCCAGCACCGCATACAGGTCAAAGGGCACGGCCTCAATCTCCAGCTTTCCGGACTCTATGCGCGAGAAGTCCAGGATATCGTTGATGATGCCCATCAGATGTTCGCCGCTGTGCTGGATCTTGTTCAGGTAGTCGCGCACGCGGGGTGGCAGCTCACATTTCAGCGCCAGGCCCGACAGGCCAATGACGGCATTCATGGGGGTGCGGATTTCGTGGCTCATATTGGCCAGGAAATGGCCCTTGGCACGGGTAGACTCCTCGGCACGCTGCTTGGCCAGTTCCAGCTCCTGGGTGCGCTGGCGCACCTCCTGCTCCATGCCACGGTAGAGGATGGCGCTTTCCAGCGCAATGGCGGCCTGGCCGGCCATGATGCCCAGCACGCGCGCCTGCTGGTCGGTGAACATGCCGGGCGCCAGATTGTTTTCCAGGTACAGCACGGCGCTCATCTGTTGCTGGCGTATCAGGGGCAGACACAGTACCGAACGGATCTGGCGCGCCACCACCTCGGCATCGCGCGCCAGCCGGTGGTCCTGCGTGGCGTCCGTAAACACCAGGGCGCGCCCGCTGTGCCAGACGCTGCGCAAGGCCAGGGCAGCGGGCTGGAACGGCAGGGGCGCGGTGCTGCCAAATTGCGGTCCGCTGCCGGTTTGCACCAGCCAGGCCTCGGGCAACAAGCTGCCATCGGCGCCGGGACGCAGCAACACGGCACGCTCGGCGCCGGCGTTTTCCAGCACCAATGCCAACAGCTTGCGCAACAGGGTGTCGTAATTGCGCTCGGAGCTGATGGCCTCTGCGCTTTTGAAAATGCTCTCCAGGTCCAGCTGGCCCGCCACATCCAGATCGGGTGCCTTCAGGCCGACGCCGCCGGGCGGGCACAGCGCCGCTGCTCCCCAGGCCGCATAGGCGGTTTTGGAGCGCAGCGCAAACGCTTCGGCCACGCTGTGCAGATGAAAGCGATGGCAGGCGCGCGCGGCGCGCGCCTGCCATCGCTTCCTCGGGCAGGCATCCCTGCTTGTGCGCGCCCTGCAAGGCCAGTTCATACAGCTCCAGCGCCAGCCAGGACTGGCCGCACAGCGCTGCACGCTCGGCCTGCACCAGGTCGGCCTTGTGGCCATAAGTGGAGGGCGCACCCTGCGTCCACTGCAGCAACTGGGCCAGACCGGCATCGATCTGCTCCAGGGCTGGCTGCAGCTCGACCTCACCCTTGGCCGCAGCGGCGCTCCAGGCCAGTGCAGCATGCATGCAAAAGCTACCAGTGCCCAGAAACCCCAAAATGTGGGGCAGCAGGACGGCACCGGCGCGGGCATGTTGCAAGGCCGTGGCGCTGTCCCCGCCATGGTTGGCCAGACTCAGCTTGCAGACATGGTAGTGCGCCAGCGCCATGGGGTTTTTATCCAGGCGCTCAAGGTGCGCGGCTTCGGAAAAATCGGCGGCGTCCAGCGTGGTCGGGCTGTGCGTCTTGCCCTGCAGGGCGGCCACCATCTGGCGCAGGGTCCGCAAGCTGGCATCGGCATGCAGATTGCCGGTGCGGGTGGTATAGGCCAGGGCCCGTTCGATTTCCTGCGCCACATCGGGCAGGGTGTCACCCATTTCCAGGCGCGCGCAAATCACCGGGTACAGGCTGAAGCCAGCCATGGGCAGAACGCCACAGGCATCGAGCTGTTCAAAGGCGCTGCGGGCCGCCGCCAGCACCTCCGGCAAGGGCTCGGTCCAGTGCAGCGTCAACACATGGACCAAACGGGTTTGCGCCAGCTGCACCGCCTGGCCATGCTTGCGTGCCAGCTTCAGGGCAAAGCGCGTCACGGCGCCGGCGCCCTGGTAGTCGTTGCGCAAGGCAATAAATGCGGCGCTGACGATGGACCAGAGGAAGGCCACGCCACTGGTCTGCCGGCGTTCCAGGGCAAAGTTGGCGGCGCGCAGGCCAAGCACCGCCGACAGCACGGGATTGGTAAAAAAAGTGGGCAGGGCGATGCCGTCCATTACCGACAGCACCATCTCAAAGTGCGGATCGGCGGCGGCATCAAAAGCATAGATGCGCTCGTAGCCTTGCTCGTTCACCCGCGCAACGTAGCGCTCCAGGCTGAGCGTGGCCTCGTCCATCAGCTGGTCTAGTGCGATGCAAACGCCTAGTGTGTCTAGGGTTTCCAGACCGAGCGCCGTGGCGTGCGCGTATTCACCCCGCATGGTCAGCAGGTTGATGCTGCACAGGTGGACGCCCGCCATCTCCATGGCGCTTCCCGGGTGTGCCAGCAACTGCGCGTAGTGGGCTTGTGAGGCCTCGAAGTCCGCGCACAAATACGCCGCAATCTGGGCCTGGCGCTGCAGACCCAGGACGGTAGCCCGGTCCCCGGTCTGCGAACCCAGCAGGGCCAAGGCCTGCGTGGCGTATTGGCGAGCCTGGGCGTAGGCGCCGGCCTGCAGTGCCCGCTCGCTGCCCTGCAGCGCCAGTGCGGCAAAGGCGCGACGCTCCTCGGCCGGGCTTTGGTCTGTCAGCGATTCCATTAGATGGCCCAGCCATTCAAACAGCCGCGTCTTGCGCTCAGGCTCCGACAACCGGCCCATCTGCTGCGCAATGCGTGCGTGCAGTGCCAGCCTGGTGGGCCGGTCCAGCAGCCGCACTGCCGCCTCCTGGATGCGGTTGTGGCTGAAGCTGTACAGTCCCATTTGCACGTTGCGGATATAGCCGCGTGCGCCCAGGCGGTCCATGGCGTGCCACAGCATGTCGGGTGTCAATGCCTGCAGGGCACCGGCTTCGCCGGCCCGAAACACATTGCCCAGCACCGCTGCCGTGGCCAGCAACTGGCCCTGCTCTTGCGGCAACTGCTGAATCTGGTTGAGCAGCATGTCCACCACGTTTTGCGTCAGTGCACTGGCGCGTATGGCAGCGGCGTCCCAGGTCCACTGGCGCTCCACCCGGTCAAAGCGCAGCCAATCCTGTTGCACCGCATATTCCAGAAAGCGCTGCACAAAGAACGGGTTGCCGCCGGTCTTGCGCAGCACCAGATGCGCCAGCGGCTGCAGAAACTGGTCCGCCCCCTGCAGCACATCGTTCAGCCAGGCGGTGATGCTGAACTCATCCAGCGCCTTGAGCCGCAGTTGCAACGGCGCACGCCCGGCCTGCTGCAGGCGGTGCAGCAAGAGCTGCAAATGGTGCTGTTCGTCGAGCTCGTTATCACGGTAGAGCAGCAGCAGCAGCACGTGCTGCAGCGTCGCATCGCTCAGTATGTGTTCCAGCACCTCCAACGTGGCATGGTCGGCCCACTGCAGGTTATCCAGACATAGCACCAGCGGCGCTTCGGTGCGAGCAAAGCATTGCAGCAAAAGCCGGGTGGCCTGGTAATAGCGCGCCCGCAGTTCGGCTGCCGTAAAGCCCTGCGGCAGGTTCACACCCGGCGCTGGCAGCGCAGGCTCCAGCAGCTGCAACAAGGCATATTCGTCGCCCAGTGCAGCGCGCAGGGTGTCGCTCCAGGCCGGGTCGGCTGCGTCCTGTGCCTCGCGCAGGGAATCGAGTGCCTGGGTCAGAGCCGAGTAGGGAATGTTGCGCTGGAACTGGTCCACGGCACCGGTGACAAAATGACCACCTTCGAGGCTGAGCTTGCTGCGGATGTCGCCCACCAGGGCGGTCTTGCCAATGCCGGCATAGCCCATAATTGCTACACCCGCACAGCCGCCCAGTCGCACCTGTTCCAGGCTGCTGCTGAGGATCTGCAGCGGCTCTTCCCGGCCATAGAGGCGGCTGGGGTTGCCCAATTGTCCAGAATAATCATCCAGCGCCAGAGCGAAGCTCGGGATATGGCCGCTGCCGCTAACGGCCAACAGACATTGCTGGAGATCGTTGCGCAGGCTCCAGGCACTCTGGTAACGCTGCTCCGGCATTTTTCCCAGCAAGCGGTCTATGATGCGCGACACCATCCAGGGCACGCCGGGCCGCAGCTCGTGCAGGGGGCGAGGGCGTTGCGCAACGTGGGCATGGATCCAGCCCAGGGTGTCGCTGGCATCAAAGGCATAGGATCCAGCCAGCAGACGGTACAGCACCGAACCCAGCGCGTAAAGATCGGCTGGCGCATCCACAAAGCGGTTCATGCGCCCGGTGCATTCGGGCGGCATGCAAGCCAGTTCACAGTCCAGCGCGTGGTTGAACAGCACCATGGCTTGTGCTTCCTTGCGGCCATGCGCCAGCTCGAAGCCACACAGGCTGGCACTGTCGGTATGCGGATTCCACAGAATGTTGGCAGGTGACACATCGCCATGCAGCAGGTCCAGGCTATGCACCCGCTCCAGTCCGGCGGCAATGTCGGCGCCCAGGCGCAAGGCCGCCTCCAGGTCCCAAGGTTTTGCATCCAGCTGCATGTGCAGCGGCAGGCCACCCAGGTCCCGCATCGCTACGCAGGGTCTGCCCCTGAGCGTGATCAGGCTGTCGGCGCTGGCCACACCGCGTCCGTGGGCGCGCTGCTGCAAGCTGTAGCCCTGGCGAAAGCGCTGCTGCAAGTTGCGCTCGGAAAAGCCGCGGCCCGGGCGACTTTTGAGCACACGCAGCAACCAGGGCTGGCCCTGCGCGTCCTGCGCACGCAAAAACTCCACCAGCGGGCCAACGCTGAGCAGGGACACTTTCAGAAAATCACCGGGTGGCAGTTCAGGGGCTGGGGTCATAGATTCCGATCGGCGGCCAATCGACCACCTGGTATCCCCCCTGGGTTGAAGCCGCGTGAACCTGTGCCAGCGGCTGAAGCGGCCAAGTCTATAACGGCCGCCGCAGCTTGTCTTGCGCGCCTATGGGTAGTTCTACAGATGCGCGTTTGCGAGTACGGGGACAGAATCTGCACAGAGCCCAACGCAATGGCGCGCGGCCAACACCCTCCATGGAGACAAAACATGTACCTTAAACCCATTGCTGCGGGCCTGCTGGCCTGCGCCACCTTGCTCAGCTTTTCCGCCCATGCCGCCGATGACGTGATTCGACTTGGCAACCTCAAGCTGGCGCACTTTGCCGCAGTCTCCTACATCAAGGAAATCGCGCCTAAGTGCGGTATCCAGGTGCAGGAAAGTACCTTTGCCAAAGGCCTGGACGTGATGCAAGCCATCATTGCCGGTGAGCTGGACGTGGGCGCCACCGCCTCCGAGGCAGCCATCTCTGGCCGCGCCAAGGGCGTGCCGATTTACGCGGTGGCCGGTTTTGCCAAGGGCGGCGCGCGTCTGGTGGCTAGGCCCGATGTCGGCATCAAGAGCGTGAAAGACCTGAAGGGCAAAAAGGTCGGCGTGACGCGCGGCAGCATCCAGGAGTTGCTGCTGGCAACCGAACTGGGGCAAAACGGCCTGACTGCCTCCGACGCACCAGGCAAGGACGTGCAGCTGATTTACCTCTCCTACCCGGACCTGAACGCCGCCCTGATCGGCAAGAATCTGGACGCCATCATGCAGACCGAGCCGCAGGCATCGCAGGCGATCAACAAGAAGTTTGGCGTCGAGGTGCTCAAGCCCTATGACACGCCGATTGGTGAGCCGGTGCGCACCCTGGTGATGAGCGAAAAATTCTATAAAGAGCATCGCTCTGCGGCCGAAAAGTTCATGCGCTGCTTTGTCCAGGCCACAAAAACCTTTATCGATGACAAGCCCACCGCCGAAAAATTTGTGACGCAAACCCTGTTCAAGGGCCAGATCAGCAAGGAAGACTTTGATGACGCGATTGGCAACTCGCCCTACAGTTTTGACATCACGCCCGCGCATATCCAGGTCTCCACCGACCTGATGGTGAAGTACGGCATCGGCAAGATGGACAAGCCACCGGTGGCGACCGATTGGGTCAAGACCGACCTGCTGGACGCGGCCAAGAAGTCGCTCAACATCAAGTAGGGTAAAGCAAAGGCCATGAACAAAACATTCAAATGGCGCGAGCTTGGCGCCGGGCTCATCGTGCCCATCGTGCTGATCGCCGTCTGGCAGACCGCCTGCAGTCTGGGCTGGGTCAACGAGCATGTACTGCCCTCGCCCTGGGCGGTGGTGACGCGCTGGGTGGCCTATCTGCTGCCGCCCAGGTCCTTTGCGGAAACCGGGGGCAGCTGGCTGGCCTGGGCCATCTCGGGTGAGCTGATTCTGGACGCCACCGGTAGCATGTACCGCGTGGTGGTCGGCTTCGTGGTAGGGGCCGGTCTGGCCCTGCCTCTGGGCTTGGTAATGGGTGCTAGCCCGCGCGTCTATGCCTGGCTCAACCCGCTGGCGCAGGTGCTGCGGCCGATTCCGCCGATTGCCTATATTCCGCTGGCGATTCTTTGGTTCGGTCTGGGCAATCCGCCGGCCATCTTTTTGATCAGCATCGGTGCCTTCTTCCCGGTGCTGATCAACACCATCGCCGGTGTTCGCCAAGTGGATGGCATCTACCTGCGTGCGGCGCGCAACCTGGGCGCCAGCCAAAGCACGCTGTTTTTACGCGTGATCCTGCCGGCCTCGGTACCCTATATTTTGTCGGGCGTGCGCATCGGTATCGGCACCGCCTTTATCGTGGTGATCGTGTCCGAGATGATCGCGGTGAATAACGGACTGGGCTTTCGGATTCTGGAGGCGCGCGAGTATTTCTGGTCCGACAAAATCATCGCCGGCATGATCAGCATCGGCATGCTAGGCCTGGCCATCGATATGGGCGTGAACAAACTAAATAACTATTTGCTGCGCTGGCACCGCGGTCTGGAGCATTGAGATGAGCACAACACATATTTCAGTCAAAAGCGTCAACAAAATCTTCGCCAGTGCGGAGCGTGAAGTGGTGGCGCTGAAAGACATCCAGCTCGACATTCCGCAAGGCCAGTTTGTCTGCCTGCTAGGGCCCTCGGGCTGCGGCAAGTCCACGCTGCTCAACGCCATTGCCGGCTTCTCGCTGCCCAGCAGCGGCAGCATTACGGCCGACGGCAAGACGGTCACCGGGCCGGGCCCGGACCGCGGCATGGTGTTCCAGGAATACGCGCTGTTTCCCTGGATGACGGTGGAAAAAAACATTGCCTTCGGTCTGGAAATCAAGGGAACGCCGGCCGCCCAAATCAACGACACGGTGGCCACCCTGCTGGCCAAGCTGGGCCTGACCGATTTTCGCAACCGCTATCCAAAAGACCTGTCGGGCGGCATGCGCCAGCGTGTGGCCATTGCCCGCATCCTGGCGCTGGACTCGCCCATCATGCTGATGGACGAACCCTTTGGTGCGCTCGATGCGCTGACAAGGCGCAACCTGCAAGACGAGCTGTTGCGCATCTGGGCCGAGCTCGGCAAGACGGTAATTTTTGTGACGCACAGCATCGAGGAAGCCATTTATCTGGCCGACCGCATTGTGGTGATGACCTACCGGCCGGGCACCGTCAAGCGCGACCTCTTGGTGGAGCTGCCGCGCCTGCGCGACCCGTCCTCGCCCGCGTTCAATACCCTCAAGCGCGAGCTGGGCCAATTGGTGATGGAAGAGCAGCAGCGGCACCACGATGCCGAGCTGGTGGCGGCGATGGACTGAAGATGAGCAACACGAAACGTATTCCATCCATACCCGAAGCGCTACTTGGCCCGCGTGAGGTGGTGGAGGCGATCCGCAAGCGGCGCGGCGGCAGCCTGCTGAATCTGGACCGCATGCTGCTCAACAGCCCAGCCTTTGCCGTCGGTTGGAACGGCTTTTTGGGCGCGGTGCGCAACTCCTTGTCGCTGGACGCCAGGCTGCGCGAACTGGCGATTTGCGCGGTGGCTGTGCTGAACCGCGCCGACTACGAACTGCTGCAACACGCGCCGGAGTGGCTGGCTGCTGGTGGCACGCAGGCGCAGCTGGATGGTCTGCAGGACTATGACGCCGCGATGCAAGACGTAACGCTGTTCAGTGAGGCCGAGCGCGCCGTGCTGCAACTGACGCTTGAGGCTACGCGCATGGTGCAAGTCAGCGACGCCTGCTTTGCACGCGTGCAACAGGTTCTTGGCTCGCAACAGGCCCAAGTGGAATTGGTTGGTGTCATCGCCGCCTACAACATGGTGTCGCGCTTTCTGGAAGCGCTTCAGGTACAAGCGGAATAGGGGAGGCGGAGATGCTTGAACATCTCCGCCCTTGCCTGCAAGCTAGCGCATGGCGTCTAGCGGGTAGGGCGCGTTACTTGCGAACGCAGTAAAAGCCGCCTTCGGCCAGGGTCTTGCCGTCCAGGCCCTGTGCGCGCGAGTGGTAACCGCTGGCCATGAAATGGGCCTCCATGGTGTCTAGCTTGGAGCAGGTTTGCGCGCCCAGAGCCGCGCGTGCGGCAGGCACCGGTCCAAAGCTGCCCACGTTGTCCCATACTGCCATCTTGTCTTGCATCGACAAGCGCGGAGGTGTCGCCCCCTCCTGGGTACCAGGGGCCGGCGCCGTCACGCAAGCGCCGAGCAGCGCTGACCCCAGAATCACCGCGATGAGTAACGATTTCATAGTAACCAATCCTTTTGCTAAATAAGGCCGCATCAGTACGGTCTATTTTTCATGCTAGCTATTTGGATAGGTACCGGCACTGCAGATTGTTCAGCGCCGCACTTTCAACTGCAACTTGTTTGAAAGCCGCCCACTATCGCAAGATTTCAGGGCAAGGCCTTGAGCGTCTCGCCCATGCTTTGCAGCGGACCCAGCGGGTTGGTGCGCAGGTCGGTGGATTCGATCTTTGGCTGGCCGGTCCACTGCTTGTAGACCACCTTGTTGTCGATGACGACGATCAGCGCCGAGAACTTCCAACCGGTGGTCAGCGTGTTGCGTTTGAAGTTCAGAAAGTCGAGCAGGAAGTTTCCCAGACGCTTCTGGTCGATCTTACCGGGCTCCATCAGGTAACCGACGCAGTCCTGCTGCACCTGCATGCAGTCTCTGATCCCTTGCGGAATGGTGGACCGCTCCTGCAGCGGAGATGGCAGTACGGCGCTGACCACCTGTGCCTGGTTCAGCACCTGCATATTGGCAGTCTTGTACGGGTCGAAGCCCAGCTTGCGCACCGTCTCCATGCCCGTCTGAAACGGGATTATCTGGTCGAAGCTGCTTTTGGCACTATCAAAGTCGGCCCAGGGTGAGATCACGTCCTGCCTGGCATCCGGGAGCATGGCCGAGCAGGCACATAGACCGCAGACCGTCGCGGCCAGCCAAAGTTTGTGGTTCAGGTTTTCCTTCACACGTCCAGTCTATCTGCACTTGTCGTATTCTGTCCAGTTCACAAAAGTTGACTTTATACCCCATGGGGTATACAATACCATCCATTCCTTCAACACTGTGAGCCCCCATGAGCACCTTTGACCACACCGGCCTGATCCAGAACATCAATGCCCACCTGGCACCTTTGCGCAAGGCCCAGCCCGACGCCATGCAGGCCTTTGGCCAGTTAGCGCGTGCCGCCATGGCCGAGGGGGCAGTCAGCGCCAAGCACAAAGAGCTGATGGCCCTGGCCATAGGCATTACCCAGCACTGCTCCGGCTGCATCGGCTTTCACGTCAAGGCACTGATCAAGCTGGGTTGCAGCAAGCAGGAGCTGGAAGAAATGCTGGCCGTGTGTGTCTACATGGGTGGCGGCCCGGCCCTGATGTATACAGCAGAAGCCATAGCCGCCTTCGACGCCATGTCCACGCCCGCAACTGTTTGAGGAATGCCATGAAGACCGCACACGATCTGGTTGCCGCCGCCAAGAAGCGCGTTTTGGAAGTACCTGTCGCCGATGCCGAGCAGGCCATACGCGCAGCCGATGTGCTGGTGGATGTGCGCGAGGCGGATGAATTTGCCGCTGGCCACCTGCCCGGCGCCGTGCACATCTCGCGCGGCATGCTGGAGTTCCGCTTCAGCGCCATGCCGAGCTTGCAGGCGCGCGACATCAAGATCGTGCTGTACTGCAAGACCAGCGGCCGCGCCGCCTTGGCCGGTGCCGCTCTGCAGGACATGGGCTACCTGAATGTGCAAAACCTTGCCGGTGGTTTTGATGCCTGGATGGCTGCGGCTAAGCCTGTGGCCACGCCCGAGGCACCTTCCTTCGACTAAAGAACCGGGTCAGTTCGACTGAATAAACCCGGTTGCGGCCAGCAGCCACAGTGTGCCAAAAACAAAAGGTAGGGACTTGGCGGCCCAGTTGCCGCGGTGCGCTGTGATGCTCTGCGGCGTCAGGTGACAGAGCCGATCCAGTCCGGCTTTTTCATAAGCCGCCTCGATGGCGCCGGATGCGTCCAGCGCAGCATAAATGCTGACCCCTATCACCAGCGCCACCGCCATGCCGAACACCGGAAAGCCGTAAACCAGCCAGCGGTGCTTGTCGATGGTCAGCGTGCCGTAGGCCGTAAACAGCAGACCCTGCGACAAGATCAGCCACATCAGCCGGTGGTTGACCAGGTTGTCCTCATGCGTCCACTGCTCGCGCAACGCGTGATACAGGTCCCAGTCGGGGAGGGTTGGCTTGTCGTTCACTTCGCCGTAGGCATCACAAACTCGGCACCCTTGCCGATACTCTCGGGCCAGCGCTGCATGATGGATTTTTGCTTGGTGTAAAAGCGCACTCCCTCTTCGCCGTAGGCATGCATGTCGCCAAACAGGCTCTTCTTCCAGCCGCCAAAACCGTGCCAGGCCATGGGCACGGGGATTGGCACGTTGATGCCGACCATGCCGACCTGAATCCGGCGTGAGAACTCGCGCGCCACGTTGCCGTCGCGGGTGAAGCAGGAGACACCGTTGCCAAACTCATGGGCGTTGATCAGGTCCACGGCCTCGGCCAGATCTTTCACACGCATGCAGGACAGCACCGGGCCGAAGATTTCTTCCTTGTAGATGCGCATCTCGGGGGTGACGTTGTCAAACAGCGTGCCGCCCATCCAGAAGCCCTTGTCACAACCTTCGCCCGCTGCGGCGCCGCTGAACTCACGGCCGTCATGCAAGAGGGTTGCACCTTCCTTCACGCCCTGGGCGATGTAACCGGTGATGCGGTCATGCGCCAGTTGCGTGACGATGGGGCCCATTTCAGCGGCCAGGTTCATGCCGTCCAGCACCTTCAATGTCTTGGTGCGTGCCAGCAGCTTGGGCATCAGACGCTCGGCAACATCCCCCACGAGCACGGCCACGCTGATGGCCATGCAGCGTTCGCCAGCAGAGCCGTAGCCAGCACCGATCAGTGCGTCCACCGCCTGGTCGATGTCGGCATCGGGCATCACCACCATGTGGTTCTTGGCGCCGCCCAGGGCCTGCACGCGCTTTCCATGGTGGGCTCCGGTCTCGTAAATGTGGTTGGCAATCGGCGTGGAGCCGACAAAGCTCACCGCCTTCACGTCGGGGTGCACCAAGAGCGCGTCGACGGCTTCCTTGTCACCCTGCACGACGTTGAACACGCCATCCGGCAGACCGGCCTGCTTGAACAGGTCCGCAATCAACAGGCTGGGGCTGGGGTCCAAGGGGCTGGGTTTCAGCACAAAGGTGTTGCCGGCGGCGATGGCCACCGGGAACATCCACATCGGCACCATCACGGGGAAGTTGAACGGCGTGATGCCGGCCACCACACCCAGGGGCTGGCGCAGGGTCCAGTTGTCGATGCCGGTGCTCACCTGGTCGGTGAAGTCACCCTTGAGCAGTTGCGAAATGCCGCAGGCAAATTCGACGATGTCGATGCCGCGTGCCACTTCACCCTGGGCGTCGGTAAACACCTTGCCGTGCTCGGCGGTGATGACGCGGGCCAGCTCATCCTTGTTGGCGTTCAGCAGCTCCAGGAATTTGAACATGATGCGAGCGCGGCGAATGGGGGGCGTGTCGGCCCACTTGGGGAAGGCGGCTTGTGCAGAGGCCACAGCGGCATCCACATCGGCGGCATTACCCAGGCGCACCTGGCGCGCCACGGCGCCGGTGGCTGGGTTGTAGATGGCTTGCGTTCGGGTACTGCTGCCGGCGGTGCGGGCGCCCTGGATGTACTGGGCAACTTCGGTGGAGTCGGTGTAAGGGGTCATTTCGCGTCTCTTTAGGAATAGGGGGATTACAAAACCCACTCAGGCTTTGCTTAAGGGGGTCAGTTTATGACGTGAACCTTGAACCAACAAGACCACTGACTTGAATTGATTGTTCAATTCGGTGAACAATAAGCCCATGATTGAGCAAAAATTGAAAGAACCATGGAACCACCTGCATTGGCTCACTGTGCTGTCGCAGCAGGTCAGCTACACCGCAGCGGTCGCCGTCTAGGTATGAGCAAGGCGGCAATGAGCCAGCACATTGCCGAACTGAACTGGTGCCCCGACTGGCCGATTTTTTGCGCCTGTACAGCGAGGTGCGGCTGGAGCTGGACATGTCAGACCGCCTCAGCTCCATGGGCACCGAAGGCTTTGACCTGGCCATTCGCCACACGGCAGCGCCCCCGTACACGCATGTGGCATGGACCCTTTGCAGCACCCGCTCGGTGCTGGTCGCCACACGCAGCTACCTGCGCCGGCGCGGCGTACCGGCCATACCGGCAAACCTGGTCACGCAAAATTGCCTGCACTACCGTCGCACGCAGAATGCGCTGGCCTGGACCTTTGAGCTGCTGAGCGCGCAGTCGACCAGGGTGAAGGTGCCCGTCTCCGGCTCGCTGTCCGCCAACAACAGCGAGGCATTGCGCGACGCCGCACTGGCGGGCCTGGGCATCGCCCTACTGCTGGACTTCACGGCACAGAGTAGCCTGCGCCAGGGCAAGCTAGTGCAGGTGCTGCCGCAATGGAAGTCGGTAGGCGCCTTTGCCGAAACCATCTATGCCATACGGCCCGTGCCGCTCGCGGTCACCGCGTTTGTGGGCTACCTGCGCGAGGTGTTTGCCGGCGGCTTTGGTTTGCAGGCTTAGGGACGAACTGCAGCTGCGGTTATCAATCCGTGGCGCGCGTAAAAGATTTCCGACTGCTTCAGAGTCGTTAAATCGCGTTCACTCCGCAACCCACAGGCCAATACTACCAACTGTATCGGTCACCGTATATCCGTGGAATGAGCGATCGTTCTTGTTACCATCCCTCAGGTGCAAACCATCCTTCGCGCCGTTCTGAGTTGCTGTACCTTTCTGGTTCTGGCATTTGCACTGGTTTCGCAGGTTCGGGCAGGCGACGTCCGGATTGGTGTGCTGGCCTGGCTGGGTTCCGATGAGGCCGGCACCCAATGGACCCCCTTCGTGCAGCAACTGCAAGAGAAGCTGCCAGGCCACAAGGTGCTGGTGCGGCATTTCGACCTCGCTGGCATGTCGCAGGCGCTTGACGAACATGGGCTGGACTTTGTTATCACCAATCCCGGTCATTACGTCATGCTGGAGGAGCGCGGTATATCGCGCATCGCCACGCAGCTATCTGACCAGCGTCACGACCCTGCGCAGGTGGTCGGTTCGGCCATCGTGGTGCGGGAGGCTCGCCGTGAGCTGCAAAACCTGGAGGACCTGCGCCATCAGCGCATGGCGGCTGTTTCGCCGGACGCGTTTGGCGGCTACCAGGTCATAGGGGGAGAGCTGCAGGCTGCGGGAATGAATCCCGAGTCGGGCGAGCCCCGCATGCAGTTCACCGGTTTCCCCATGACGACGGTGATCGAAGCCGTGCTTCAGGGGCGCGCCGACGCCGGCGTGATCCGGGCCTGCCTGCTCGAGCGCATGCTATCCGACGGCACCCTAGCGCAGGGTGTGTTGCGGGTGCTGGCCCCGCGCCCCGCAACACCAGGCGGCTGCCGCGTTAGCTCCCGCCTGTACCCGGGCTGGGCCTTCGCTGCAGCCAGTGCCACGCCTCCTGACCTGTCACGCCAGGTGTTGCTTGCACTGCTTACCCTTCCGGCGGGCGACGGCGAGCCTGGCTGGTCGGTTCCCGCCGACTACCGTCCGGTTCATGAACTGCTCAGGCGGCTGCAGATCGGCCCCTATGCCTTCCTGCGAGAATCGGGCTGGCGTTCCATCGTGCAAAGGATCTGGCCTTGGCTGGCCGCAAGCATTGCGCTATTGCTGCTATGGGCCGTCTACACCGTGCATGTGGAGCACCTGGTCCAGCGCCGCACGCGCGAGCTGCGCGCGGCGCTGGCCGAGCGCCGTGAGCTGGAGATGCGCATGCGCAACAGCCAGCAGCAAATGGAGCATCTGTCCCGGCTCTCCATCCTGGGGGAGCTGGCCGGCCGGCTGGCGCATGAACTGAACCAGCCGCTGGCAGCCATTGCCAACTATGCGCGCAGCCTGCTGCGCAGGCAGGAGCGGGGCAGCCTATCAGCCGAGGCTCTGGGACAGGCTGCGGCTGAAATTGCCAGTGAGGCGGAACGCGCGGCGGGAATTCTGAATGGCATACGGGGTTTTGCCCGTAAGCGCGCGCAGGAGCGCTCGGCGCGGGACATGGCCGATGTGGTGCGCGAGGCCATTGGACTGATGGGAAGCATGCTATCGCAAGCCCCTGCATTTGTGATTCACGACCGTCTTGGCGCGCGGCGCACTGTGCTGATCGACACGCTGCAGGTTCAGCAGGTGCTGCTCAACCTGTTCAAAAATGCCTGGGACGCGCAACAAGCGGCAGGCGAAGCCTGGCCCATCGAGGTGGGCCTGGATACTGAAGCAGACCTTTGCTGCGTGACGGTGCGCGACCACGGGCCCGGTCTGACAACTGAGCAGCAGGAGCACCTGTTCGAAGCTTTCTTCACCACCAAACCCCAAGGCCTGGGCCTTGGCTTGTCCATCTGCAAAACCATTGTGGAATCCCACGGCGGGCAACTGCAGGCGCAAGCAGCGTCACTGGGCGCTGGCATGGAGTTCCGTTTCTTTTTGCCATGCCACTCGCACCCGGCATCACAGCCAGCAACAGAATGACCATCGATGTTTCCATTTCCGTCGTGCATGTGGTCGACGACGAAGCCCCGTTTCGGCGTTCACTGCTGTTCCTGCTCGAATCCTCTGGCTGGCAATGTGTGGGCCATGCCTCTGCCGAAGACTTTTTGTTGGCCGCACCGGCCTTTCCCTCAGGGGGGGGATGCATCGTGCTGGACGTTCGCATGCTGCGCATCAGCGGGCTGGAGCTGCAGCGGCGCCTTCAGGAGGCCGGTTCGGCCTATCCCGTGATCTTCATGACAGGGCATGGCGACGTGGATCTGGCGGTCCAGGCCATGAAGGACGGCGCCATTGATTTCCTGCAAAAGCCGTTTCGGGAGCAGCATTTTCTCGACACCGTGGAGCGGGCGGTTCGGCTCAGCCTGGAGCGCCACAACGCCAGCCTGCGCAGCCAGTGTGCACAGCAGACGCTGGACCAACTTTCGGCCAGGGAGCTGGAGGTGGCGCGTTGGCTGGCACTGGGCCTGTCCAACAAGGAAGTCGGGCGCGAGTTAGCCATCAGCGAAAACACCGTGCATGTGCACCGTCAGCACATCATGGACAAGACCGGTGCCGGTGGCGCCGCGGATTTCGCGCGCCTGATACTGCGCGCCAATCCCAGCGGACTCGACTAGTCGGTTTCGACTACGCGCCTAGTCCGATTACCTGATAGGCGAAAGGGTCTGGTTTCCTGATACTCGGATCAGTCCATTCGTAATCAGGAATCCCCTATGAAATTCGAGCTCCGCCTGGCCTGGGCCATCGCCAGCCTGGTCTTCGCTATCAGCGCGCAGGGCAGCTATGCCGCGACCGAGTTACCTTCGGCGGCAGCGGCGCAGGTGAAGGCCGGTGCATATGTTGCGCAACTGGGAGATTGTGTGGCCTGCCACTCCGCGGCAGACGGTGCACCTCTGGCAGGCGGGCGGGAGCTGCTGACGCCGTTCGGGAAAATCTACTCCACCAACATCACTCCCGACAAAAATACGGGCATAGGCAGCTACAGCTTCGCGCAGTTTGACCGCGCCATGCGCAAGGGCGTCGCGGCCGACAGGCACCAGCTGTATCCCGCCATGCCGTATCCTTCCTACAGCCGCATGGCCGAAGCCGACATGCGCTCCCTTTTCGCCTTTCTACAGCAGGGCGTGGCGCCGGTCGCACGCGCCAACAAGCCGTCGGATATGCACTGGCCGTTCAGCATGCGATGGGGCCTTGCCCTGTGGAACTACGCCTTTCTCGACAACACCTTGTTTGCACCCGATGCGAGCCAGGGGGACAGCTGGAACCGTGGCGCCTATCTGGTTCAGGGGCTCGGCCATTGCGGCTCCTGCCATACGCCCCGTGGCCTTGCCTTCCAGGAAAAAGCCATGAGCGAGGCCAGCAGTTCTGGCATGCAATACCTTGCGGGAGAAACCGTGGAGAACTGGCGCGCCTTGAGCCTGCGCGACTTGTGGACCGTGGACGATACCGTGCAGTTGCTCAGGACCGGGCGCAACCGTTTCGCCACCGTGTCGGGCAATATGACGGAAGTCATTCAGCACAGCACCCAGCACTTCACGGATGACGACCTGCGTGCCGTGGCCGTCTATCTGAAAGCCCTGCCTGCTGCAGACGGTGGCAAGCCCCGCGCCTCGGCTGCGCCGATTGCATCCATGGCCGCCAAGCTGCCGGAGGCCTTGTACAAGTCCCGCGGGGGACTTGGCTATGTGCAATTCTGCGTGGACTGCCACCGCCTGGACGGAACCGGCGTTGCCGACATCTTTCCGCCCATGGCACAGAACCCGGCGATTTTGGCCGACGACCCGGCAACCCTGCTGCATGTGGTGCTCACCGGCGCCAGGACCGCGCAGACGGCGAGCCACCCCAGGGTCATGAACATGCCCTCGTTTGCGCAGCTGTCCGACAAGGAGCTTGGCGAAATCCTGAACTTCGTGCGTGCAAGCTGGGGCAGCAAGACCGCCCCGGAAATCAGTACGTCCGATGTCAAGAAAATGCGCGAAAGTCTCAGTCCGAAGGTCGCACCCCACGCCGGCTTTGATACGCCCCGCCTGGCCAACATGCTGGACCGTCCCAATGCGGAGCAGCTGGTACGGGGCATGCGCCTGCATCTAGAAACCAAGGCACTGCTGCCGGACCATGTGGGCGGCGATCTCAACTGCACCAGTTGCCACCTGAATGCGGGCACCGTAGCCAACGGTTCACCTTTTGTGGGTGTGTCCGCGTTTTTCCCCAGCTACGTGCCGCGCTCCGGCCGAATCATCAGCCTTGCCGATCGCATCAACGGCTGCTTCAAACGCTCCATGAACGGCAAGCCCCTGCCTGTCGACGCGCCGGATATGAAAGCCATGGAGGCCTATTTAGAATGGATGAAGGGTGAGACCAAGCCCGGCGACAAAGTGGCAGGGCGAGGCGTTGGCAAGATGGACACCACCCTGGTCCCTAACACCGAAAACGGCAAGCGCATTTACGGCGAGCAGTGCGCACTCTGCCATGGCAAGGATGGCGAGGGCCTGAAATCGGCGGCGGGAAATATGGTTTATCCGCCGCTGTGGGGTGAGCAGTCTTTCAATATCGGCGCAGGACTTGCCAGGACGTTTACCGCAGCGGCATTCGTCAAACAGAACATGCCAATTG
>TBL_comb47_HYPODRAFT_10000920_pt1 | contig 38667 bp, 41 predicted proteins | sample TroBogypolimnion_40_FD_10682 | JGI IMG/M metagenome (IMG submission 10682)
AAATCAAAAAAATCCAAAACAGTAAAATCAAAAACATCAAAAAAAATACGAACAAAAATGTAAATATAAATATTAGTACATATATATTTACATCAAGCAATCATGGCATTTAGAAAATTTGGAGGACTTAATTATGCGGCAACTAATAATATAGTCAGAAATCATTTTTCGAATAATGATAATCCAACAATATCAAATCAATTGGGAGATATTAATTCGAAAATAGTATGTGCCAGTCATTTAGATATGAGTCTAAATTCAATCTTAAACATATCCGGTCTTTATTTCAGTGATGGGACAGTTCAGACAACGGCGTATACTGGTGGAGGAGGCGGTGGTCCGCAGGGACCACAAGGCAGTCAAGGCAGTGCTGGGGCTACAGGACCAAAAGGAAGTACTGGGCCCGCAGGATCCAGTGGACCCGCAGGACCAACGGGAAATCAAGGCAGTCAGGGCAGTCAGGGCAATCAAGGTAGTCAAGGAAATCAAGGCAGTCAGGGCAATCAAGGCAGTCAGGGCAGTCAGGGCAATCAAGGTAGTCAGGGCAATCAAGGCAGTCAGGGCAATCAAGGCAGTCAGGGTAATCAAGGCAGTCAGGGTAATCAAGGCAGTCAGGGTAATCAAGGCAGTCAGGGTAATCAAGGCAATCAAGGCAATCAAGGCAATCAAGGCAATCAAGGCTATCAAGGCTATCAAGGGACAATTGGTCCAACGGGTCTGCAAGGCAATCAAGGCAATCAAGGCTATCAAGGCGATACAGGACAGACAGGACCACAAGGTTATCAAGGCATCCCAGGATCAACCGGATCCGGTTTAACTAATGTTGCGTCATCTACAGCTAATATGACATATGGTATAACATTTTGCGACACATCTGGACCAGCACAACAGATTTTAATCGATGGCAATGGTCATATAAATTATAATCCATCTACCGGCACATTAACATTATTTTCACCTCAGCAAATTGGATATTCTACTCTCCCGACCTTCCCAAGTCTTCAATATGTTGGGTGGACGGATAATTACACGACAAGTATATCAAGTCCGGTCGCGGACCAAGTTTATCAAGTTGGAACATCTACATTAGGCGTTGGAGTTTATCAATTTACTGGTACTGTTAATTGGGGATATGGGAATACTACCGGTTCAATTGTGTATTTATCATATTATACATCATCGGGCGTAGTTAACGGATTTACTACGGGACAAGCTAATACGTTTGTCAATCCTAATGCCACAGTGGTATTTTCTATAACAGGTACTTTGAGTTGTATTTTTTCTGTTTCAGTTTTAACCCCATATTATTTCAACATTGTGGCTTCTGGTTTTCCAACTTCATTAAACACTGTTTATGGGACAGTGTGTAGAATCGCTTAGAACTACAAATAAAATTGATTCAAAAAAACATAAACATAAACAATCAAAACACAACAACAATACAATCCCACAACCCAAAAATGTCCAATCAATCAAAATCCGTATTATTATCGACCCTCGCCGATAAAAATTCCCACCCTCGTGATAAGAATCTCGTATTCGATGAACCAACCCATAAATATACAATAACCACCGACCCCGATTCACACTATACAAGTGTAACTACATGGAACCATTCCCATTTCCCGCACTTTGATGCCGACGATATTATTGCAAAAATGATGAAAGGAAAAAACTGGAACGAAAATAATAAATATTGGGGAAAATCGCCGCAAGAAATTAAAGATGGATGGACTGCTAATGCACAAGCGGTATCGGGAGCAGGGACGGATATGCATTTTGATATTGAATGTTTCATGAACCAATTGATTTCTGAGAAAAACAAGAACATAACCCAACCAATAACTCATCAAGATCTCCTAGAAAACTACGAATCCACCCTACAACAAACAGGCCAAGATCCCCCCAATTTATCCGAAGAATGGCAATATTTCCTGCAATACGCTACCGCATTCCCAGACCTAGCCCCCTATCGTACCGAATGGATGATATACGATGAAGATCTCAAACTGGCAGGATCAATCGATATGGTATATGAAAACCCAGACGGAACATTAATGATTTACGACTGGAAACGAGCGAAAGAAATCAGTAAAACCACCACCTTTAATAAATATGCATTGACCGAATGTATAAATCATTTACCGGATACCAATTTCTGGCACTATAGTTTACAATTGAATACGTATAAAGCTATTCTTGAATCAAAATATAATAAGAAAATCACCGCCCTATATTTAGTCAGATTACACCCCAACAACACGAGAAAAACGTACGACTTAATTAAATGCGCAGACTTATCTACCGAAATCCAGGAATTATTTGATTATAGAGCCGCGTCATTATTACAACAAAATTCAACCCAAGAAGAACAGAAAGAACAGAAAGAACACTAAAAACCACTTAAATACAATAATATAAACAAAACAAAACAGACCAACCTCAAAAACAATGCCAGATGCTTCCGTTTTATTAACTAATTTATTTCTGTTCGCATTGTTTATGCGTTATTTATATTATGTCGCCGATGAAAAAGAAGAACGTGGATTTATTCAAGGAGTAGATTATATATGTGCCGCATTAACAAATACCGTAACGAATGCCGTAGCAAATACCCTTGTGATTTCGTATAATGCCTATAAATTCATCGAAAAATTGGGAAAAACGAGAACAATATTAAATGATAGCGACGAAGAGGAGGAGGATGAAGATGAAACCAAAAACAAAAACAAAAAAGAAACCAAAATAAAATATGAAGACAAGTATTTGACCAAATATCATGAATTAGAAGATATTGAATGTTCGAAAGAACAATTGGATAATTTGAAGAATAGTATTTTAATGGAAAATACACCGCAAGGAAATCTCATAATGTTTTATGATAATAGTAGGGAATCATTTATTTTTTATTCGGATAATACAATTCCTTATCGATATTTAGAAACGGCAGGACGTAAATATGTTATTATGAATAATTGTAAACGTATTTTTGTAGATATGGCACAAGAAATTGATAATGTAAAGCAAAAGCAAGATCAGCAAAAATTAGATCAGCAAAAGCAAGATCGGCAAAAACTAGAATTAGAAGAACCCACATCGTCATCAACTAAAAAAAATGTATTTGCAAAACTAAAAAATTACAACAATACTCCTACTAACCCAAGAAATTCAACCAATCCAGCCTCTCAATCAACAAAAAAGTCAGACCTTCTTATTGTAAAAGAACATGCAAATAGATATTCATATGAAGGAAAAATGGCAAATTTTAGTTTTTTGAAAAAAGTAGACAGGAAAGTCGTGGATAAAAAATACGCCCTGAGTTTTGCCGAGTTTAGAGCAATGCAAAATGCAGCAAACTTGAAAAATTAAAAAACTCGGTATAATATAACAACATAAATATATGACTACAGTACAAGTACCATTGTCCCAAGCACAACAATCAAAAATAAATCAAGAAGCCTCACTAACAACAAACGAAATTGTAAATATTGGTCAAAGTTCAAACTTACAAACAGACCCATTGAGTCAATCCCTTGGCGATGTAGCCGATCCATTATTATCCGGTGCAAATAAATCACTTGAAATAGGTGTTGATGAAGTAGCTAAATTTCTAGGTAATATTGCCAACATTTTAAATAAAGATATAACTGAACTTGGGGGGGGGATATTAACTCGAGATCTTACTGATATCGAATATAAACAAAAATTAGAAAACATTGAAGCTACCGCTGCAGTAACATCCATGATAATTAGTAATGCAATGCCAGGTATAATACAAAATATAGGAACTGATGCTATAGATCCTCTTATACAAGAGTCTGTGAGTACATTTGCACAATCATTAAAAGATGCATCGATGCTTATACCCGGAATAGCTGCATTTTGGTTAGCGGGAGATACTGTCCGTGCTATTTCAATATTAGGAAGTGCTGGAGTAAATATAGCAGCTGCAATTGGACAAGGATTAATACCTGCGGGAGGAGAATATATACAAGTTATGGATATGTTAAAATCTGCAGAAGCAAAAGACAGACAAATACAAGAACAAAACCTTGCACAAAATGCAACATTGGGACAAAATGGTCAAGTAGGAGGACCGGGTACACCAGCAGGACAGCCAGAAGCAGCCATGGAAGGTGGCCATAAAAAATCAAATAAACGACAACATAAACATTCCACAAAACTAATAGCCAAAAGAGTTGCGACAAGTATCCATCAATTTATGGAAACCAATAATATACATCACAATAAAACTAAAAAAAGGGTACCTAAAAATAAATCCTCCAAAAAACGCAACCCCCGTCCTCCGATAAACTAACCAATCGCCCGTTTCTTCCACGAAACATAACCCGTGCTTCTCACAATATTAAATGATGTCCCCAAATGATTAAATGCAATGGTATACGCTTTTCTCTCATCGTCATTTAACTGTTTTAAATAATCAAATATCGATTTCTGTATTTCTTCGGAATATTCTAATATAATAGTGGGAATAGGTAGATCGAGTTCTGTCCAAATTAATGCTGACATTGTTTCTGTTTTTGTTACTGTTACTATTATCAATAAACAAACCAATAATAATAAATTCAATTTTTAATTTTATAATACAAACCCCAAAAAAATCGGTATCTGAAATGATAAAAGTATAAAAAATTGAAACAAAAATAAGCAATTAAAAATCAATAACAATTAACAATTAACCCTATAACAACCAAAAAAACAAAAACAAATAATAATGACACAAGAAATAGAACAAGAAATAGGACAACGACAAAATGAAAACGGGAATAATATAACCATACCCATTTTCCGGTATAAATTCACACAAGAATATATGGATGAATTATATCAATTCTCGAAAATACATCAATATGATGATAGAGTTAGTTTCAAAGAGGCGTGGGAAATATGGATAAATGAAAATGAAGATAGTGTAAATAATGAAATGACTAGAATTAGAGGGTTGGGATATAATGGCGATATTATAGATAAAATGTTTAAAAGCGCCCGATATTATTTCCGCAAGAAAAACACAGCAATAAAAGAATTGGGCGAAAGACAACAATATGTTGGTGTCCAAAAAGAAGTATTAGATGCGATGGATCGACATATTATACAGAATATTAATAGTGAAAATTATAAACCGTCAAATGGATTTTCGGATTTCTGTAATTCAAATATAGATGTATTAAAAAAAGAAATCGCACATTTAATTGAAAATAAAATGACGGATTCTAAATCAATTCAATCAAAATTTAAAAAAACATATAAAAATCGTTATTTCATGATTTCGACCCAGAATAAATAACAAAAATAATACCAAAAATAATACCAAAAACAATACTAAATAATAAATAATAAAAACTACCTATATTATTTATTATGACATCAAAACAAAAACATCCTTCTATTTTTTATCCATGTGTTAAACTCGATACAATACAAAATCTACCAACACAACAAAAACAAAATCAACAAAAACAACTAATAAAAATTAAAAAACTAACACCTTCACTAAAAAACGAAATAGCCATGTCAGAACATATAATTGCCAATATACCTAATTATTCTCGCCATTTTTCGCCGGTAATTAAACATTCATTAATATCATTGGCGGAAATAGATGATGATATTGTCCCAATATCGAGACAATCAACGCAATCAGGTCACGTATTATTAACTATGGCGGCATCATCGCCTATAAACAAAACAATACCAACAAAAACAATACCAACAAAAACAATAATACATGATTATTTATATTTATTGACCGCATTACAGATCCTTGAATCAAATCAATTGGTCCATGGAAATATAAATTGGGACAATATCCATTATAATACAACAAATCAACTGTTATTATCAGATTTTTCATATTCATTTGACTTTAAAAGAATAAACAAAGAGAGAAAAAGGAATTTAATTCCCTCAATTCCCTCAATTCCCTCAATTGAACTCTTTATTGCCCAAAAACTCAGTAAAACGCACACCAGTTTATCTGTAAATATAATAGATGAATTGTGTGATGAATATATTACCAGTCTCCAATATCCAACATACCCTTATAAAGACGCTTTGATTTTCTCTCTAATTCCATTTATTAACAGATCAAATGAAAGTATAATTAATGATTTGTTGGATAAATATTTATTAACATGGTATACAATTGACAATTATAGTTTAAGTGTCCTATATTTGCGGTTATGTGGGCAAAGACAAGATCATTTTACAAAAATCTTGCTCCAGAATATTCACCCAGATATAACTAAAAGATTGACATTGAATCAAACATTTTATAACATCGAGACATGTATTAGTTAAAAATACCCATACCCTTCTTGCTCGTTCTTGCCCGCTTCCTCGTACCTTTACTTTTTTTTGACCCCTTTTTCGACCCCTTTTTATTGTGCATATGATTGCCGCACATTTTACAAATACACATTTTACATACAGATTTCATAACCTCATCATATTTCTTCTTCATTTTTTTAGTACCGGAACTAGAACTAGAGCTTGCACTGGACTCAGTAGTAGCATCAAACTCGGTAGCAGAATCCAAATCTTCAGGGTCGGTTTGTCCAGACGAAGATCCCTTTTCCCCTTTTTCCTTTTTAGATGATGATGGTGTAGCTTCAGATGATTTATATGTTTTTGCGGCTTCACCGAATACTTTTTTGTAAGGAACTTCGGGGTGGTCAGCTCTAAATTTCGCAACGTGATCTTTCCATGATAATCCCATTATATATTATATAAATACAAAAAATACAAAAAATACAAAAAATTGATAATAAATATAAATAACTCATACATACAAAAAACATGACGGAAATAATATTAACGCGATATTTATATTTGTATGATGAAGTTAAAATCGCGCTAATTTCATCATTATTGAATAAAAATCAAGACCAAAGTTTATTCTGGGCATGTGAAATCTATTATTCGGGACACGTGGACGAATTCTTCGATTTGATTTGGAAAATATATTATGACTTTTATTCGACCCTTAATCCTGGATTCAGAGATTATATTTTAAAAAAACAAAACGAATATAATAATGGGGATGAAGAATTCAAAATTATCATCCTAATCATATCAAATTTATTAATACGACCGTATAATTTGGATATATTTATGTTGCGACAACAACTAATACATCGACAAAAAGAAGAGCCAAAAGAAGAAGCTCAACCAAAAAAAGAAGAACCAAAAAAGAAAGAACCAATTGAAAAATTTATGGAATATATAAAAACCGCAAATTATCTGGAAATTGCTACATATATAGAAAATTGCAATGACGAACCCACAATTCAAAAAGTATTAGATATAGTACAAGAACAGTTACAAGAACAAGAACAGTTACAAGAACAAGAACAAGAACAACAAAAACAAAAACAAAAACTCTTGCAAAAATGGGAGAAAATAAAGTATTCCAAAAAACTCATATTATTATCCTATATAATGCATCAATATTCCCTCAAAAAAAAACTGGTAATGGGTAAGAATTTATATATTCGCATGGAACCCGACCAACTTGACCAAATGTACAGAACATATAAAACAAAAAAAACAAAACAAAATAAGGCATATAATATCCTTAAACAAGTCGTATTATATAATATTGATGATCAGAATAACCTTGGATTATTTAAAGTAGAGAGACCACCAATAGACAATTGGTTATACTACGCATCAAAATCCCCGATCTGGGAAAAGCGAATTATAAAATATAATGGTATCATTGATACAAAAACAAAAACCGTGGAATTTATAGATGAAAACGACGAATCGCGATTTCGTAAAAAGTATGATTACGAGCCAGATGAACAGTCGAAAGAAATACAGCAAAAAAGTATTGGTGAAATCAATCGAACAAAAACACCGCAACAATTTTATGATGAATATAAACACGCTGGTTTAGTATTGCTACTACCGCCATTGCTACTACCGATACAAACAAATCAATTATTTATACTATGATCCCGGCATATTAATAAACCTCAACCTTGGGTTAGCATCTATCCAAACAGTAACCGGGCCCGGAAGACCTCTTCTCGCGCCAGCCCTTAATAATAATTCTCCCAAGTCAATATTATTAAACTGACTCGCTTTAAATAGAGGAGTATTGCCGTGGATATCGGCCAGATTAACATTGGTCCTCCCTTTTATTAATAATTTCGTCATGTCAATTTCAATTTCACGCAAAGAATAAATTAGAGGAGTATTGCCGTGGATATCGGTCAGATTAACATTGGCCCCCCCTTTTATTAATAATTTCACCATATCAATGTTATTTTTATGTATAGCCAAAAATAAAGGAGTCGACCCGTTCCTCCCAATCAGATTAACATCGGCTCCCTCGTCTATTAATGATTTCGCCATTTCAACATCATCATTCATTATAGCTTGAACTAGAGCTTCATGAATAGTATTAGGTTTCCCGCCAACACGACTACTTCCGTCTTCTACTTTTACCACTCCGTCTTCTACTTTTACCGCGACCAGTTCGAAGTCCAAATATGGAATCGTCAGACCCGGTTGACATGAGATCTTGAAATACCTTAAGATTTTCCTTTTTTAGATTTTTATTTTTAATTATTCGTCGTCTTGATTTGTAGTGACGCGACCTGTTCTTGGCCATTATTATATTATATAAACAAATAAATAAACAAAATCAAATAATTATGGAAGAATAAGACGATAAAGTTACACTTCCTAAAACATCATTTTTAGTTACATTATTTATTGCACAATAATGAATTTCTAAATCTTTTTGAGCGGAATATTTAGAATATTGTTTACAAATTAACGCTCCCTGTTTAACAATATATCTTTTATTTTTTTTACTTTTATCACGGGATCCAAACAATCCAGCAGGAACAATAGCGAGTATATGACAAGATGGTAACCCATTCCCAACATGAAACCAAATATCATTGGTTCCTTTAGACGAATCAATGACCGTAAAATTATCCTCGGCATTTACCCCAATATAATATTCAATGTAGCGATCCAATGCGTCAATATATATCATCAATGTTTTCATTTTATTTTGTCTTGTTTTATTTTGTCTTGTTTTGTTTTGTCTTGTTTTGTTTTGTAAATCAATTTTATTATTTTTATTTTGTTGAGATAATATAATACAATAGTGATGAACGATGCAGACGTGCCCAAATGGTTGATGGCTCCGACACCGGACACAATACCGGCACCGCCTAGACCTTCGATGCCGGATAGACCGGCTAAATGGGTTAAACCTCCTAACGGATTTAAACCTCCTCCTCCCGCTGGACCTTCTCCTCGGGAGACGGAAGTAGAAGCGGCAAAAGCGGCAGCAGCAGCAGCAGCAGCAGAAGCAGAAAGAAATCAGGGCTTTGATAGATCAACTGGCGCTGAAAACCCATCACAAAAATGGTATGGATCAAGCGCAGTATCAGTAGCACAAGGAATAATAAACCAAAACAAAATAAACCAAGCCAATACCTATACCAATACCAATGTTGGTGGCCGCCGTACTAGAAGACGAAGATCAACAAGAAGATCAACAAAAAGAACAAAAAGAACAAAAAGAACAAAAAGATCAAAAAGAAGAAGATCAAAAAGAAGAAAACGTTAACCTTCATAATACCGGAAAATCCCTAGGATTTCCTCGAATATTTTATGATCATATACGATCATAAAATAATGTCTTCCTGTAAGATTGAATATAATAACATAAAACAAATGAAAAAAATTGAATATAAAATAATAACACATACTAAGAACAAATAACAATAAAGAACAAGAATGGTAAAAAACTTATCAGGTGGAACGGGGCATAAGAAGCAGGCTAGTAAACATACTCAAGCGCCTACTTTCACCGTAAAATTAAGAATAGTATTGGAAGAAGGTGAAGTATATGCACAAGTAACAAAATTATTAGGGAATGGAATGTGTCATGTATTATGTGATGATGGAAAAACCAGATTATGTTTTATTCGTGGAAAATTCCGAGGACGTGGGAAACGAGATAATACATTATCCCCAGGAAAATGGATTTTAATTGGATTACGAGATTATGAATCGGGAAAAAAAAATAAGATGGATAATTGTGATTTATTAGAAATATATAGTGATCAAGATAAAGATCGATTGCAAGCGCAAGTACCGCATATAAATTGGTCGGTATTTATTACAAATGATAATGTATTTTCGCATGTGGAAGATACTGGTGCCGGTCCGCGATTTACGGATGAACGAGAAGATGAATATAATAAATATATTGCATCGGCTAAAGATGCATCGGCTAAAGATGCATCGGCTAAAGATGCATCGGCTAAAGATGCATCGGCTAAAGATGCATCGGCTAAAGCAGTATCAGCTAAAGCAATAGTATCATTAGATCAAGCTCAAAATACAATCGACCCGCAAAAGGTACCACCGACAATGGTACCGTCAATGGAAGAATATAATTTCGACGACGTTTAGTTATCTAAAAAACCCAACATAATATCAATCCCACTATTATCAACAGCAGACCCGTCATTATTAGTCCCAACAACCACATTATTAACGACACTACTGCGATTATTTTCATTAAATTCAGTAGACAATACATTATTATGTACAATTGTATTATTTTTTTCTACACTTTCCATCGCAAATCTGCAAACGGGACATTCGCAACTATTCTGAGAAAGCCAATTAATAATTGGTTCAACGAAAAAACAATGATTACATTGTAATTGAATAATAATACTATCATCTTCAAATTCCTCGTAGGTAATAGCACATACTCTATTTTTATCGGGATGATAACATGCGGTATATTTAATGCGAGGCAATTGTTCTAATATTTCATCCGGGACAACCCTGATAATTGGACTTCGTTCGTATAAACTTTGATTCAATAATGCACTGTGTTGTTCCAATTCACTGCTACCACCACCATATCTACTACCAAAACCAATACCAAAACCAAACCCATAATCATACCCATAACCATAACCATAATTATAACCATAACCATAATTATAGCCACTGCTACTGCTACTGCCACTGCCACTGCTACTGCCACTGCCACTGCTACTGCCACTGCTACTGCCACTGCCACTGCTACTGCCACTGCTACTGCCACTGCCACTGCCACTACTGCTACCAATACCAAAACCATAATTACTAGACAAATCAAAAAAATTATGCGTCTGATTTTGTAACTCTTCTAATTCGCGCATATCGGCTAGTACATTAATAATAGCCTGCATTAGCGCATCATTATTATTTGTGGAATTCATTTTTATATATATTAATAATTATAATTTTAAGTTATAATTATTATAAAATAAATGGCTACACCATTTACAATAAATACTTAGAGGACTTTATACATCTAATATATTATATAAAATGAATCCATTTAGACACTCTGACCAACGACAAAAGCAAAATCAAAGACCAACACAAAATCAAAATCAAAGACCAGTACAAAATCAAAAGCAAAAGCAACAAGAATTTGTTGCCACCGACTTCCCAGAATTATATTGTCCGAATAACCAAGCCGATAACCAAGCCGATAACCAAGCCGATAACCAAACCAAAAAAAATCAAATCACTCGGCTTGATTATATGAAAGCGACAACACAACCCAAAATAGAAGAACTAAAAGAAAATCCATTATTACCAGGATGGGCGTATTTAAGTTACGACAAAAATCGGAAATTCCAAATTGTATATGCAAATAATAACAATAACAACAATAACAATAATAACAATAACAACAATAATGAAAAAATGAACCAAATAAATCAACAATGGCGACAAAATGTAGATAATTTTATTGAAATAAATGGAATGGATACATATATTCGCGTTTATGGTAATTACCAAGATCCTTATGAAAACATTAATATTGATGACAGTAATGACAATGAAGAATATTCGGATAATAATGATTATGAGTATGATGACGAATAGAAATAGCAATAGCAATAACAACAATAATAAGTTCAAATCATTGCCGAAAAACCTGGTTATATAATAATAATGCAAAATGACGAAGAAGATGAAAATGAAAATACCAAATTAAATAATAGTTGGATTGATGAATTTGAATTATCGGATAAAGAGTATGAGCAATATTATACTGAAAATATAAACGAAATAAAATTGCAATGTATATACGTGAATATAAACCGCGAAATTGTACAGATTAAGGAAAAACAGATGCAGCTACGCGCTGCAAATTGCGTTTCGCGGGAAGAATTAGTTGGAATAATTAAACGAAATGCGATAAATAATAATGTAAGATATGCACTTTTATCATTATTAAAATATAATATTGATATTGAGCCCCAAAATATAAAACAATTATTTGGTCAGATTAATCAAAATCAAAATCAAAATCCATTTTTACACCAAATAAAAAATATAGATGCGATACCATATAATAAAACCATCCCATTATTTCAAAAATTAAATGAATTATTATTATTATTTTATGAGAAATCTGATCAAACCCAGCAAAACCAGCAAAACCAGCAAAACCAGCAAAACCAGCAGAACCAGCAAAACCAACAAAAGCAAGAACAAACTAAGAAAATATATATTCATAAATACAAATATCATAATCATAACAATAAAAACAAACATTTAAAAACCCAAAAACACAAAATTATATGAAACCTCCAACCAATCAAAATACATATTTTCCGACACATTGTCCGTGTCCAGCACTATATTCGGAATAAGATATTTCAGTAATAAAATGTTCATTTATCAATTTTGTCCAGACCGCAGTAGGACCGATGGTATGAGCAGCTTCTAATGCAGGATTTTTAATAATATCATCCACAATTAAAATCGTATTTTCATTTGCCAATTTTTTTGAATTAACTATATCTGACAGTGCGATATCATAATCATGCCCCCCATCAATAAATATTAAATCAAATCTTATTTTATTATTATTATTTTTTATAAAATTGGGTACCATTTTGGTTGAATCACCCAGTACTAAAGTATGTCTATTGGGATAAACGGAATTTATGAATCGTTTTCCCTGTTTTAAATATTGATGAAAATGTACTCCTAAATCAAAACTATAAACATAAGCATTTGTATTTTGTAAAAATAATTCTGAACTGTGTCCTGCATTAAATCCAACCTCCATGATATTATTTAATGACGATTTATTATCGTTTATAATTTGCATAATTTCATTATATTGTTGTGTACATATACCAATATTACCTTCTGTAACGGTTATTTTATTTTTAGCAAAATAACTAGTTAATGTTGGCATTTATATATATAAAATATATATAAAATATTATATATAAAATATTATATTATATAATAAAAATGTATTACTTATCGGTACTTAGTATTTTTAAAAATGAGACCATGAATTTAAAAGTATGGTTAGATCATTATATATGGCAAGGAGTTGATCATTTTTATTTAATAGATAATGGAAGTACAGATAATCCATTAGACATATTGCAACCGTATATTAATAATGGAATAGTAACGTATACATATCAACCCGAACCACATAAACAAGTCGAACATTATAGGAATATGTTTGACAGAGAAAATTTAAAGGAAAAAACATATTGGTTAACGGTATGTGATTTAGATGAATTTTTTTATGGAGTAGATAAAAAACTATCTATAAAAATTCGAACACTGGAATCACAATATCATGTAATATATGTCAATTGGTTAATGTTTGGTAATGAAAACTTAACTGATCATCCCCCTGATATACGAACTGCAATTGTGCATAGGAAACGGCCTATACACGAAAATACCAAATATATTTTTAAAACGTTAGCGATTCAAGATAGTTTGCAAATAGGAATGCACACATTATTGAATTATCCACATCCAACCCGAATTCGTATAGCAAATCAATTGATACGGTTAAATCATTATCCAATTCAATCATTAGAATTTTTTCAAAAAGTAAAAATGACAAGAGGTGATGCGTCGACTAGTTCTTCGGATAACGTTAGAGATATGAATTATTTTAATAGTTATAATGAAAATGCAAATTTTAACGACGAAACATTAAAAAATCTTATAGAATCGCCGCCACCCAACTATAACAAATAAGACTAATACTTACCTACCGGTCCAAACCTTAACAACCTTTCTAATAACTTTATTTTGTCCACGTAATAAATTTATATATTCGTTATAACTATATCCATAATAATCAATATTTTCTATGTTTCCAAGTATCGATTTTACTGCAACTAATTTATTATACTCTAACCCAAAAATAAGACCAAATATACGTTCTAATGAACACCTATCTGTTCTGTTATGTACAACATTTACTAAATTATGTAAATTGTATTTATTGGTGATACTAGTTAAAAAATCGTGTGTAATAAATGATTGAACCCCGAAACACCCATTCCATTTATGAAATAATGCCGTATTTTTCGAATTTAGGTAAGGTACCAACTGCGAACCGTGATTTAATGCGCGCACAATTCGAATATTGTTTGCCACATTATCTAAATTATTAGAAGAAAAATGCCATAATGGCATTACAGGCATATTAAATGTTTCGAATGGAATTCTGCTGTGTATAAATACACTATCGTGAATAATAATGGCCCTATCAAACCATTTATGTTTGCTGTAATAATAATACGGCAACAATTCTCCTCTACCGGGATATTCGGATTGAACAATCGTTAGATTTTTATAGGGATAATCTGCTTTTAAAAACGCACTATTACTATTATCATCAATAATAACAATTTTACGATTTGGATATAAGGTACGAATCAATTTAACATTTTGATTCCAGTATTTATTTGTTTGTTCGGAATTAACATGTCGAGTAATAATAAACCCAAAATTATAACTCATTTATATCACATCTTATTATATTTTTTGTTATGATATTTTTTTTATTTTAACAAACGGTAACAATTGATTGTGGAACAATCTGTTATATAATTTATCATTTGCAAAATATATATTTTTACCTACATTTTCAGGATGATTTCCCACTTTAATAAAACAATTATGGCTGTTAAACCTATCTATTAATGGAAGTTCCATATTAAAAATCAAATCGTAAAATGTATTGATTAAACTCATGTTATTATTTAACATATCAATTAATTTATAACACGATTTACTTGATATTCCAAATAGATAAGATTGATAATGATGACGTATTTCGGTGCTGTCATTATATCCATATAATTCGACTGATTCTTTTACCATTATATTGAAAAAATGTTTAATAGATGATTTAATGGCAACAGAATCATTTATAAAAACTACATAATCGTATAGCGCTAGTTCCATCACATCCCTATCCCTATCCCTATCCCCATACCCAAATGACTTCAATATATAAACCCATTTCCCAAAATCGCAACATTTATCATTTGGAATTGTCGTGTATTCTATAATGCCGGGCGCCGACTTTACTGCCTCTTTTAATTGATCGCCGTATTCAACGGCTTCACTATTAATAATTACAATATCATTATTAGTAAAAGATAAATATTTTAAATTGTTGATTGTTGACTCTAATTTTAGTTTACTATTTGTATGACATGCCATTATGGTTAAAAATCGTACATTTGTATTACTGGGATCATAATTATTTTTCTTCATAGTATCATATAAATGTTTATACATACAATATACATACAATATACAACCAAATAATAAATAAAATTGATTAATAAAACCATAAACAAAACCATAAACAAAACCATAAACAAACCCATAAACAAACCCATAAACAAAAAAACAGAACAATAATGCCGATACCAATAGCAACGACTCGATTTAATAATGAAACGTGGATCGAAAACGGTAAATATCGACGACAAATAGAACGGCACTTACACCAAAACCAAGAAGAACAAGAACAAGAACAAGAACAACAAGATGAATCTAATATCTGCATTTATGGCGCACCATTACAAATAACACCTAAAATCCCATTAAACGCATTATTATTTATTATAGAAATGAATAATTCGACCAATCAAATTGAAGGAATAGGACTTATTCGTAATTTACCGCAATTCGACAAATATTATAAAGTGTACCAAGAAGGTAATTATAATCGCTATATTTATAAAGGTACCCATTATTGTTCGAGGGAACAATTAGAACGACACAATTATAATCTGGTTGCGGTATTGGACTACATTTTATTTAAAGAAAAAACCCATTTAAAACGCGGATCGGGATTGACATTATTACCCGTTAAATTAATGAATCATAAAAAATGTCTTGATATAAATCTAAATTTACATCAAGCAATCCAACATATATTTCAAACAATATTTCAATTTACATAAAACAAAATAAAAACAACTCTACTAATATAAACAAAACAAAACAAACAAAACAACAATGTCCCAAAATATAGATATAGATACAAATATCGATAATTATACCGTATCCGAATTATTAACGATATTGGATATAGATGATCCAACCGTGGAAAATGTGACGGCGGAAACACATAAATATATAATTAAATTCACTAATGAACAAAATCCGGCGATGGTAATTTTTTTTCAAGATATGCAGACGGAATTAATCCAATACGCGACAGAATTAGCAACGTCAGATGAACCGGCAGAATATGGTCCTGCACAAAAACAAACAAGTAATTGGTGGCAAAATGAATCCTTGACACAAACCCCAAACCAATCATTAGGTCAAACACCTCAATCAGTACAAAATCAAACAGATAAAATCACCGATCGAACACAAAAGATCAATGTGTATAATAATCAACATGTCCCAATGACACGAGAACAATTAGGTGTCAATAATACGATTTCTGTCCCGGTAGCACAAGATACATTAAATCCCAATTTGAAAAATACAATATCACAACTTATCAATCTGGATAGTCAATATAGACAAACAACAAGCGCATCGGATTCATCGACGGATTATACCCTGGATTTATCAGAACCATTATTGAATGTTTTATCACTCAAACTCTACTCATTTCAAATCCCGTATAGTTGGTATACAATCGATATAGTTTATGGGAACACCTGTTTCTGGATAATTCCCATTGATCCTACGACAAATCAATTGCAAGTATTCACGACATCCGAATATACGGGTGAAACCCACGTAGGAATTCGTATATCAGTGCCAGCAGGCAATTATACTTCAATAACATTTCCAACAGCACTTAATCAAGCATTATATGATGCAGGATTCACTACCCTTCCGAACCCTGCAAATAACCCGACGTTGACAACGGATCCTGTAACCATAAATATTGCAAATGGGAAAATAACATTAAATCTAAACAATTTAGTGTATACCAACCCCAAAATCGTGGACCCGCCACTAGAACAAGCAACGATTTCTGTAACCACCTCACTCGTATTTTTCGACCCGACCGCAGAATTCGTATGCGCAATACATTGTTCGCAGACCATTGCCATTAATCAAACACTTGGATGGATAATGGGGTTCCGTTTACCAAATGTATTAGTCCAACCTAGTCCTGGAAATGTAGGAGCGGCAGTTGTCGATTTATATGGTCCCAAATATTTGATTATGGTAATGGACGATTATAACCAAAATCATATAAATAATGGCCTAATTGGAATCTCCGAACCATCGAATATTTTGAAATTACCGTCATATTATAGCCCGGATATGCCCTATACCTGCACTCGTGCAAACCCAGTCCCAACAAATCTGCAGACAAATAGTCTTGAATTATCGACGGATATAGATGCAGGAACATTATTAATGGATAAATTAAATGCGACGTATAGCCCAACCCAACAAATATTACCGAGTGCCCCGAGGACATTGACACAACCTCAAATATATACGATTAATGAAATATTGAAAAATAATGAAAAAACGTATAATTATCGGGTTACCTCGCCGACAACCCCGAATACATTTGCCCTCATTCCAGTAAAAAATGGCGGAATGAAAACGGGAGATGTCTATGTTGATTTTGGGGGGTCATTGCAGGATAATAAACGCGTTTATTTTGGACCGGTGAATATTACCCGATTGCGGCTTAAATTATTGGATGATAAAGGGAATGTATTGAATTTAAATGGTGGAAATTGGTGTGTTACATTAATGAGTGAAAATTTGTATCAATATTAGAAATTATCATCATCGAATTCTACGTCTACTTTTACTTTTACTTTTACTTTTACTTTTACTGTTATATCGATATGATCGACGTTTATTCGTTTTTCGTTTTTTACTGCGACCATGACCATGACCAATAATAGGACCAATACTAATAAATTCAAATGTAAACTCGCCTCCTTCATTCACATTACAAACTAAAAATCCGTGTTCAGATCGACTACTACCAGGTTCATAAGTAATGCCAACTGGGAATTTTGCAGTCTCAACTCCTTCTTTATATAATACATCTAATTTTGCGCCGCCAGTACCAACAATATATTGATTTACTATAGTAACAGCACCGCCACCACCGTCGCCGCCACCACCGCCACCACCATCACCTCTAGCAACACCAGTAATAGTAACCACCCCCTCTTCATATACATGAAAATCGGCACATAAATAATATATTTTCTGGTCACTCAACAAACTATTTATTTGCACAAATAATTCGGCTAATTTTGGCTCATAATTCACTATATTTGATCCCGGCTTATCCTTTTTTCCTTTTTTAAATTTCCTGTATACAATTGGATGATGACCGATAACAATAATATTTTTAATATGGCTATTCAAATGTTCGCCAATAAATTCCATTACTGTACGGTTTTGACCCATACACAATTCGTCTGGATTTGATGAATCGATATAACATAATTCTATTTTTTCAAATTCGTCGCTATAAATAGATGTATCAATCATAATCACAAGTGTATGTTTTCCATATACAGAAAAATACCTAAATCCTAAATTTATTTTGTTCTTAGCAGCAGCAGAATTTTCTACATCTCTAATAACACATTTACCCAAATATTCGTCCTCTGTGAGCCGAGGCAAATTATCTTTATTATATTCCGTAGGGCTGTATGCCTCTTCTATAATAAATGATTCGTTTACAGATAATAAATCGTGATTTCCGTATACCATATGGATAGGAATATTGGGAACTGCCATACGTAGATGTGAAAACCCGCTAATTATATCATCTATAATAACTTGATTGTATTTTTTTTCATTGCCTCCATCACTTTCAAATTCTATTTTATTTTGATAATAATTATCACCCGAAATCATAATATCTGTAACCGCTTTATGATCATGTGCGTTACTCTTAGCATAATTACTCAATGCACCAATTACAATATCTCTATAACAAGGATCTGCCTTTTCCGAAGAACCACATCGTTCTTTATAAAATAAATTATTCCAACATCCAAAATTAATAAATGATGGCATACTTAAAAATAAAATTGATTATATAATTAAATTATATAATAAATTTAATAACAATGACAAATACAAATACAATGACAAATACAATGACAAAGACAAATACAACAATTATCAAAATATTCGATCATGATTTACGTAATCAACAATATTCAATCGAACAATTGGAAGAAAATATTGATAATTTAACCAACAAAACATTATTATGTACACAAAAATTAACCGCTGATTTTTGCGTCACCTATATCTTAAATGATGAATATGCGTCGTGTGTCGAAGAAACATATATAAATGTATACGATGTACTGCAAGCACAACCACATATCACAAAAGAAGAATTATCGGAAGCACTTACAAAATTCAAAGCAATTAATGATGATGATGATGGTGATGATGATGATGATGATGATAATAATAATAAATAAATAAATAATAACTAAACGTATATAAATAACATGCTTATTACCGCCCTTCTAATTCAAGGTCCGCCTATTCTATTCATAATAACCCTATTTTTACTTTATACAAAATATTCAAAACCGGCGAGCAATAATACCTATTTATATGTCTATATTGTAGGTTATATAATACAAATACTTGTAGGTCATGCACTAAAAATATTAATTAGACAACCCCGGCCATCGGAAGATATACAAAAATTCAACGCCCTCATAAATACTCATAAACATATTGATTTTGATAGATATGGAATGCCGTCGGAACATGCAATGAGTACGATATTTTCAACTATTTTCATCCATTTCGCCCTAAAAAATAACAAAATTACGCTGTTATATGCACTTATTTCTCTACTAACAATGTATCAACGATATAGTACAAATAATCATACCCTTTTTCAATTATTAGTGGGTGCAATTATCGGAATCATTTTAGGATACTTGTCCTATCTATATGCCTATAAAACGATACGAGGATCATTGAAATTTAAGATGGATGATAATGCGCCGTATCCATTGTAGCTTCATAAAGATAAACTGCGCGATCGATGATAACGCATTATTCTATATGTTGTATTAAGTAAATCGGTAGGATAAATACGCCTCCCGGAACTATTTACGATGCATGGAACATTAACATTTGCTTCTCGATTTAATGACGCCAATAATTCGATACCGGTATTATCATCTAATCCATAAATAACCGACTCATTAATTTGGCGCCACATAGTTGGATACTTTTGCGATAATTGAAATAAAATAATGGTATGATTACCGAATCTTGAATTATTGTTCCAACATATGGGATAAAATCCATCCCCGAATTCTTTTGTACATTTATCAAAATACATTTTACGTGATAATATTATTTCATTTTGCATAATCTTCTACTACTATTACTACTACTATTACTACTACTATTACTACAAACAATAATTTTTATGCAGTTGTAATCATTATACAATTATCGATAAATTCTTTATCCGTTTTTTTCACCAATTTCGTATATTTTGATATCAAAATCATCTCGATAATTTTATCGACTATTAATTCATTATTAATATAATTCAATGTCACTACTTCTGCTGATTTTATATTCATTAATTTGAATATCCGTACTCCTAACATCGATTCATTCGACATTTTCCAAATCCATGCATAAATAATAACCTGTAATAAATGTTCCGGTTCTAATTCATCGGTACATTTAAATTCCCAACTAATAAACGGCGATAATGCGTCGACAATGGCAGTAAACCGTATTTTTCCAAACTTTTTACTATCCTTATCCATACATTTTTTCACAAAGGTGTCTATATTTATATGAAATTCTTCATCACTGCGTTTAATAATAGGTACTTCATATTGCAACTCGCCCGGATTTTTAATGTGGCGAGACATATTCATCATTAATTTATTCACATCTATTTCAGATAACCATTTATAGTTATTTATTTGCATGACTTTAAAGTTAAGTTTTTCTTTCATTGAAATATAGACATTTACGATCCGTAAATAATCTTCGATGCTTGACTTTTCAAAATTTACACCGGATAATACGGATTGATATATTTTTTGACTATTATTGTCATTACCCATTCTATTATAAACGAATCGTTTAATTGTTCCAAGCCCAGTACCAGTACCAAGATCAATCCCAGTACCAAGACCAAGCCCAGTACCAAGACCAAGACCAAGCCCAAGCCCAAGCCCAGTACCAACACTAGACCATTTTTCCTCAAATATCGCAGGGATAACTAGCCCATTAATATCAAATACTTCTTCCGACAAATTAACGTCGTGGTATTTAGTATCAACTACCCCCACCATTTTAACTTCTTGGAATGGAAAAGATAGATTGTCAGTCGTAAATAAATCAACAGATTCAATCAATTTCATTATTTTTATCATCACATTTTCATCCAAAAATTTAATCAAGTCGGTAGGTGAAGAAAATCTAATATTTTCAGGCGATTTCGGACGCTCAGAACCCGACAAATCCACAATAGATAATGGATCTCCGACAAAATGCGTAAAAGTACACGAAACATCAATTAAATCCCAATGACTATATTTTAAAAACGGTAACGGTTTTGAACTTTCAACCAAAATCAATTGTTCAGTTGCACGCGTAGCGGCAACGTATAACGTAGAAGGGCAAATGTGAGGCGATGAATCTTTATTGAAGAACGCAAAATACGAATCATCAAATCCATATACGACGACCACTTTTCTTTCACGCCCCTTTGATTGATGGAATGACGAAAAAATAACTTTATTTTTAATAATTTCGCTCGATATAGAACTAGTTTCGGTCATCGGAACAAAACACGGGATATTATTATTCACCAACATATTTTCGATTAATTTTATAGGTGAATTCTCGCTTTTTACAGATGGAGCAAGAACAAAAATATCAGCGGGTCGGGCATAACCGCTGCGTATCATTTCAATAATCCGAAACCCGATAATTTTAAAATTCTGAAATGCGTCGGGGTGACGAATGTATAAGACAGGGGGGCCATTTTTTATCGCGATCAATCGTTTTTCACCCAACATAACATTATTGACAAACAATGCAATTTGTTTAGTTATTCGATACGAAGTAGTCAATTGTAAAATCTTGAATAGATTATCGACTTGCCAAATCTTCCATATTTCAGACGAATAGGTTAAATATCGTGTATCCGCGCCCTTGAAATCATATAATCCTTGATATTTATCGCCAAGTGTAATTAATTGGATAACTTTAGTACGATCAGTACGATCAGTACGATCAGTCAATACATCTCTTAAAAATTTAATGATGAACCGAAAATAAAGTTCATTCATATCCTGGATTTCATCGACAACAATAATATCAATTTGAGGTAATGAAATAGATCCCTTGGGCCGCATATTCAATTCAACAATTTTACTCAATCCAATATCCGTTTTTGCTTCATCGCAATAATATTTATAACCGAGAGCGTGATACGTATAAATAGACAAATTTTCCAATTGCATATCAAATTCAGACATATATTTCAACTGTTTTTCTCTCACTTCTAATTTCAATTCGGAATTATATGTCACTTGCATAATTCGTTTTTCGTTGAGATGATGAGCTAATGAAAGAACTGTGGTTGTTTTACCGGATCCAGCAACGGCATCCACTTGAACATTAAATCCGTCTTTCACTGCAATAATAATTTTCATTTGTTCTTCACTTGGTTTTAGCATTACAGACCCAACGATGGCAAGAACAATTATTAATATACAAATATACTTATACAAATATACTTATACAAATATACTTATACAAATATACTTATTAAGTCGTTTCAATAAATATATAACCAAAAACAACCCAACCTACATACGGTAATAAATAAGCATTTGATATTCACGCATAAAACTCCAAAAAAGCGGTTTACCGGAAGATCCCGATTCATCAGTAGATCCTTCAAATGACCATTTTTTCGGCGAATTTAAGTATGTTTTTTTCCAATGAAGCGGTTTAATTCGTCCAAAACTCATTCCATCATACCCCATTTCTTTACCTTCACATGTAATTAATGAAATAAAATGAAGATGAGTATACATATCGCGAACAATACAACTATCCAATCCATATTTAACGACTTCATTGTCAATATTTACTTCAAATGTTACTGGTCTGTCTGAAATATACCGTGATTCGGTATCATATATTTCAACTACAACTACATGCGGAATAACACCTTTACCGCGTTCCATTATAGCATGAGTTATCCGATCAGTCCATTCCCCATTTTTACTGACATTCGCTATTATCATTTGTATGCCGATATTACCTAATCCACTACCCAATCCACTACCCAATCCACTACCCAACCCACTACCCAATCCACTCAAATAATTAATAATGGCTTGATAATATCCAATGGGATTACTGCCTTCATCTATTTTAACAATATTTCTATTGTGATAAGATACAGAAGCAAGACTATTATATATACTTTTAATAATCCCATTTGTATTTAATTTATACGCGTATGGTGTCCCCATTATCGCAGATTCGACTGCATAATTTAAGAGTGCGAACGCATCGCGTAATGATTTGGGTTCAATTATTTGACCAGATGCCAATTTTCCATCGATCATCAATTGCCGAAAAAAATGGAAAAATTTACGACCTTTATCACTGATAAAAAAAGCGACAAACATCGTATTCATCCAGCAGTTACCTAGAACTTGTCTAGGCGGAACAATCTTGTTGACATTAATATGTTTATTTGCGGATAAATTACGCAATAATAATTGTTTTGCGGCTGGATTTGAATATGGAACACACCTCTTTTTACTTCTTCTTTTTCCACCCGACCCCTTTCTAGATGTTGAAGTGACCAATATTTTCAATGGTTCTTTTAATAAAAACGCTCGTTTATTATTGCATGCAATAATTTTTTCTTTTTGATATGATGAATGTAATGTAACTAATTGTTCATTGATGGTTGGATTGTAAGATGATGATGATGATGATGATGATGATGATGCCGACCTTTTATTTTTTCTTGTATGAGTAGATTTCCCGAAAAAATAGTCCATTATTTTAACTATATTATATGCATAAAATAAAAATAAAAATAAAAATAAAAATATTTACTAATATTAAATATGGGTGCAGGAATATTACCTACATCGATACATCATGGTAAACTATATTTTTTATTTGGAAAAGAAAATAAGTATGCGGATACGCCTGGATTTTCTGATATAGGAGGTGGACAAGATGGAAATGAAACATTTTTGCAATGTGCTATTCGTGAAGGAACCGAAGAATTGACTGGATTTTTAGGATCGACTGATGAATTATCAAATTTATTGAAAAGATATGGAACATATAATATCGATTTCAATGATAATAAATATAGAATGCATATTTTCCCAATGAAATATGATCATGCATTACCCAATTATTTCAATAACAATTCTCAATTTCTTCAAAAAAAACTAGACCCAAAAATAATTAAAGAAAGCAAGATATTTGAAAAGTCTGAGATAAGATGGATATGTATTGATGATTTACGTAAAATGCGTAGTCAATTTCGTTCCTATTTTCAAAATACGTTGGATATAATATATGATAAACGGAATGAAATTTATAAATTTATTAGTAAATCGCAATTACATAAACGTAGTCGTAGTAGTAGTCGTAGTCGCAGTAGTAGTAGTTATATCCGTAATAAAACACGAAGAAATATAAGAAATATAAAAAATTGATTTATTTGGTGTCACTCAATAATAGCAATAATAGCAATAATAATAAAAATGAATAAACAAAAAAATACAAATATAACAACTATAAAATCTATATGGTCACAATCTATATGGTCACATATTCATATAGATAATTTCGCGGTGCTGGTGCTAATATTATATACATTATTGAAATGTAGATGTGTATACAATATGTTTATCCAATCAAGATGTCAATTGTAACTACCGTTGTGCGTCTGCTGCTGCTTTTGCTGCTTCTTCTTCTGCTACTCTTGCTGATTCTACTCTTGCTGATTCTACTCTTGCTTCTTCTACTCTTGCTTCTTCTGCTACTCTTGCCATTTCCGCCCTTTTTCGCAGAAGTAATTTTGTGACATCGCGACATAACGTATTGATCATCCATACATAAAACACCGCATATCCAATCATCATGGAATATATAAGGACAAAGTATCCATAATTCCAAAATGCATCAGTTTGTAAATAATTCCACAATCCTAATATTGCCATACCAATTATCCCTCCAATTTTAAGGAGGGATAATGTTGCTGTCACCCCTATAGGGAGATATTGACCAATGCCCCATTCTCCATTGCCCCGTTCTCTGATAATAAATGCCATCTTTCTTAAACTTTAAAATTCAACAAATAATCCATGAATAATATAACTTATTGACCAAATAAAGTATTCAATTTTTTTATAACTAGTATATAAAGAACAAAACCAACCAAAACCAACCAAAACCAACCAAAACAAACCAAACCAAAATGAAATTATTTCATACAATAATATTCATGTTCACCGTAAGTTTTATACTTCAATATATTATTATGAGCGCAATTATGGCTAATAATTATACCAATATTAGAAATAGTGTTGGAAAAATGTATATATCAACAATTATGGCGCTATTTATGTCGATATTAGAAGTAATAATGCATGATATGATGTATAATTCAATGAGTTTGAAATATTATATTCCATTAGACGTCCTTTTATTTATTTTCATTTTTTTGTATAGATACCAATATGGAGTAAATGATAAACAATATTTACAAGAAATGATAGAACATCATTCAATGGCTCTTCTTACAAGTGAAGATATATTGAAAAAAACAAATAATTATAATGTTAGAAGATTAGCAAGTCAAATTATTCAAACACAACAATCCGAAATTAGACAAATGAAAGAAATGATAAATAGTCAAAACAAAACAGACGAGATAAAACAATCAAATAAAAATTGATTAAAAAAACCCCATCAATCAACCCATCAATCAACACAAAAAATAATAATGGAAGAAAATAAATACGTTGAATATAACGATAATGAAGATGAATCAACCTATAAAGAAAAACATTTACGATATTATGCATATACAATTATTCTTGGATTCGCCCTAATTCTAGTATGCATTGCGTTTATTATTGTCCTATTAATAATCAGTTTATAATTCGCCGAAACTTTGAGCCTGGGCGGAAATAGTATTTTCCATATTTGAAGGTATAATATTGTAAAATTCTTTGAACCATTTTATAGGTAATATACCCGCCAAATCATTTAAATAATTTACTGTATATTTTTTAAATGCATTAGATTTAAGATGTTGATTCATAATTTTAATTACTTTTACATTATATAATTTTACTTTTTCTGTATATTCGGGAATGTCAATATGTCCATAATAGTATTCAGTAAATTGTGTGCATTTATTTAATATTTCATAGGTAATTATTTGTTCCAAATATTCATCTCTATTACCAATATCAGTACCAATATCAGTACCAATACCATTATATATTTCATCATAAAAATAATTCATTTTAGGATATTTGACAAAAATAGTTATCGGTGAATCTAATAATCCATTCATAAGTCTATCGAAAAATATAGAATCATTATTCGCTATTTCTTCAGAATGAATTTGAATACTTTTGTATAAAACATAGACCGTAAATATTACGTTTAATCCGATAAGTAATTGAATGGCAGATTTATGTTTTTCTGAATTGTACAATTTTAATTTATAGAATAGAAATATACTCGTTGAAAATATAAGTAATATAATAATAATATCAAGTTGCATTCTATATTATCCAACTAAAATATTATCTAAATATTACACCGACCAGAAAGAAAAATGAGACAAATTTGCTCTAAAAAATAAAATTTTCCATTTTCTTTCCAATAATGTAAAAGCACCCCGAAGGGCATTAGACTATTTGACGTTAGGTTAGTCTATCTTATTGTAGTGTGTATTCTCTTCTATACTTTTCAGGTCTTTCTCCTGTTAGCATATATGAATTGAATACTTTTTGAATGTTTTTACAACCATTCTTATCACGATTGATACACCCCATTCTTTTATTTTCCATTTTATATGTTAGAATTGAATGTATCTTTCGGTATTTCTGTTTTGGGTCTTTCTTGAACTTCAAATATAAATTATCACATTTTTCTTCAGTTTTATAACATAAACACGATGTTCTAAACTCGTCAATATTATACACCTTGAATTTTTCCTGTAATTTTCGTTTGAGTGTTAGATTTGGAGTAGATATAAAGTTTCTCATTTGTTTCCCTATACTCCAATCTCCTATGATAATTATATGGTCTTTACTATATTTCTTTATGACTTTATTCACCATTCTATCTTCGGTTCGTTTTTTATTGATATAACTATACCATTTGTATTTACGAAACTTTTTGTCTTGATATAAAGGAACTAATGTTTCGTTTGCTTTATTTTTTGCGGTTATATATGCTTGGAATTTCTCAATAGAACAACTTTTTGAATTGAAGTTTTTTAGAGTATTTTCTATTTCTGTAATTCCTACTTTATCTTTATGATGTTTCAATAACGATTGGTATTTTAATCGTTTTGTTTCTTTGAGATATTGTCGGTTTGTATATGAAAAGAATTTCCCATTATCGTCCATCATAGAAAATAACGACCTTTTTCCCGGATCGACATAAATATGTTTTCCTTCCAATTCGGTTTTGGGAATTTCATCTATATATGGAAATTCTGGATTTTCTATTTTCTCTTGTTTTTTACTTTTTGTTGTTGATTGTTTTGGTATATTTTTAGTTTGTATTCGTTTTTGCTTTGCGTTTTCTTTTTGGATTTGTTTTTTCTCTTCTTTTATAATATCTTTTTCTTCTTTTGATAATCCTTGTAATGCTTTTTTTCCTTCTTTCATTTTATTCTTTTTCGCTTGTTGTTCTTCAACACAATCCTTATGTAAAAATCGTAACGAGGTAGAATAACCATCAGTAATAATTGTATAATCAAAAACATAATTATTTATGTGTTGTTTTACTTGAAAAAAAGTATCCCAAATAAATTCTTTGTTTTCTTCTAAACAATCATACAATTTTCCTTTTGTTTTATTTTCTAATTTTCCTTTGTTTTTACCAGTCTTGATTTGTTTAGGATTTGTAATCCAAACATCTAATAACTTTTGGTGTTTCTCGGTATCAATAAATAATTCTACTAATGCTTTTGTATCTATTTGAATATGTCTTGAAATAGCGTTGGTTTGAATAGGAAAAAACTGAAATGATTTACATTCTATTTTTTCCAGTTCTAAACACATAAATATCATATGTTTCAAATATTTTGAAGGAGTAATTTTTATATCGTAATAATAACTGGTATCAAAAGTTTCAGGAACAATTTTGTATCTGTTTTCTTTTAACCAAATATGGTATTTCTCATCACAAGTAAGAGTATTGTTAATTATATCATTCTTTACTAAATGAATTTCCTTATATAAAGTTTTTTTGAATTGTTTATTTTCCAATTGTTCTTTATGAATATGTTTGAAATAGGAATTTACAAATCGTTTGATATAATCAAAGAACCGCATTTTGATATTATTTTCTATGGAAGTAATCATCGTATTAGTATAATAATCCAAAATAGCAGATAAATTACTTCCATCTTCTAAATCAAAACCCATCGTATTTAATTTCTGGAACTCTTTTAGCAATAACCCATTATTCCCTTTCGGTTTTTGTCCCGATGATGGTAATAATATAGAATTCATACACATAGAAATAGTATCCATCGTTGTTTCAGGAATGTCTAAATGATTATGATATTTATGTAAAATCCATAATCTCAATAAAAAATAGGTTTTTGAAGTAATACTATTTGCTCGTAGTATCGCATTTTGTAAAGTTAGCATTTGTTTTTCCACTTCATTATTTTGTTCTTCATCTTCATCATTATCCCTAAATAAAATGTGAGAAATGGGGAGTTTCAAACATCGGTATTTGTCTGGCGGTTCTTTCTTTACAAACATTCCTATATACTTACTAAAGAAAATAATCTTTAAGTATCTTTATAAAGTTTATTATATTTTCCTAAATAAATTCTTTTTTTTCTAAAATCTTTAATTTTTCTTTTCTTTTTAAATATGCTGTTTTTCTATATTCCTTTAATTTATCAGGATTATCCTGTGCTATTTTTTTCAATCTTTCCTTTGCTTTCTCATTCACAACATCTTTATTTTTTTGATAATATTCTTTTTGAGAATGTGAATATGTTTCTAATTTCTCTTTTAGAGATTTAATTTCTTCTTCATAATTTTTAATTTTATTTAATAATTCTTCTTCCATATTGCTATGATAATATATAAAATTATTTTTATATATATTTTAATATAAAAATAATATTTCTTTCGTTTGTCTCATTTTTCTTTCCGGACGGTGTAATATTATTTTAGGTGGATAATATAGAATGGCGACGAAACGAATGAGAAAAGGCTTAAAACGAAGGACGATGAGAAGAAAGACGAGATCAAGAACCAGATCGATGAGAGGGGGGGATAAATATGACGACGATATTCTTGGTCTTTTAGTACACCACGAGTATGATTTTAATAATGCTTATAATGATATAGTTGCGTCGACATTATTAACAGATGATGATAAACAACATATGTTAGCCTTATTCAACACATATTATACAAATATGCAACTCTCCATAGAACACCTACCAGGTAAAAGTTATAAAGACATTCATGCCGAAATACAGAAATCGACTAGTCTCACCCCTGATCAGAAAGTTGTCATTAGCGCCATGGTCCAAAACCAAATGGGTATAGATATTGAGACCGAGATAGACGATTATTTATGGTCTAATACTAATTCTAATAATATTAATGATCTTGAAAAAAAGATAAGTAAATCAAAAATCATCACAGCTAAGCAGAAAGAGGCCGCACTTGCCATACTCGACTCAAAAAGGAAGGCACGCGAGCATGCTCATACTGAGGCCCTCGAGGAGCGTTCTGAAAAAGAAAAACGATTAAAACTAGTAACCAAATTTACAGATGAAATGATTCCACTCAGCCCTGTAAATAAATCCGCAAACCAGCTAAGGAACATGGACTATAGTGAACCATATATCAAGCAATTAGTTATAGAAAATCTTAAAAGCACAAATAGCATACTACCAAAATCGCATAAGTTTTTACTCGATTATGTAACTAGACCTTATCATATATTATCCAAAAATCTGAACAAAGAAGATACGGACCTTATTGAAGGTTTTGAACGCTATGTAAGGCAAAACCCCTAAACTCATCCAACCACAACATAAATTTCGCAGTCGTCAATAATTTTCTGGACACCCCATCATCGCAGCGAATCCGTTTCATCAACCCCGAAATAAATCGTTTATCCATATTCATGCACATATGCATCCCAAAACTTTCACTGGGAATTCCATTGGACATGATAACATCGGTAAAATAATTGTCGGTGGTAATATGATAATATTCATACGAGTCTTTACACCTTTGTGCATTTGTAATGCGCATGGTAACGTTTCCTTTGCACTCATTTCCGCCGACAAAGTCGGCGTTTGAAATGTGCAAGGGTGTAATCAAATCAACCTGTTCAAACTTCCCCCCTAAATCTTGCACCGCGGTAAATTTATTTTCAATTAAAATTTCGTGTCGCGGAGATAAATAAAGATCATCGATGCATTTATAAGATGAGCCGATACGACATCCTTTTGGGATAAGATACGGACGCGTATTACATGTAAATGTAGATACATCTAAAACATTCATTTTTTTGCCGAGATGATTGAGAAGTTTATCCGATCGTGTCAATTCTTCGATTAAAACATATCCTCGCTCAGAAGTAAGAATACGAGTTCCCTTTAAGAAACATGGAGCAGAGACTATAATTGTAAAACTATTTGCACTGGATACTGTCCACGAATTATATGTTGTAGGTAATACTGTAGACGGAACAGTGACAGTGGTAATAAATGAACCCAAAAATGCATTAATATCGACCCCGACACCCGTCCCAATCGCCGTTTTACTTAAATCAAGGGTGGTTAACAATATACAATCATTAAATACACTTGCGCCTAAAGTAGTAAGTCTTGTAGCGGAAGTAAGGTTCACCAAGGATAACGAAACACATCCATCAAAAACATTATTGCCGACAGAAACAACAAGATTAGAAAATGTAACAGTATTTAATGAAATATCGTTTTGGCATGCACCATCAAGTATTAATGTTGATATAAGCGCGGGCATTTAATATAAATAAATATTTAATATATTACAAAATAAATATTTATTTGCACTGTTGAATCCTCTTATGTTCTTCTAATGAAGCCTCTTATGTTCTTCTATTGAAGCCCGTCTAAACTCATCCAACCACAACATAAATTTCACAGTCGTCAATAATTTTCTGGATACCCCATCATCACAGTGAACTCGTTTCATCAACCCCGAAATAAATCGTTTATCCATATTCATGCACATATGCATCCCAAAACTTTCACTGGGAATTCCATTGGACATGATAACATCCGTAAAATAATTATCGGTGGTAATATGATAATATTCATAATACGAGCAATCTTTATTTAAATCATCTACCTGGTTGAATAATTCATTTAATATATTTACCGCAGTAAATTGGTTTTCGATCAAGATTTCGTGACGTGGAGATAAATAAAGATCGTCGATGCATTTATAAGATGAACCGATACGACAACCAGATGGGATAAGATAAGGATGTGTATCTCGATTTTTTTCACACATAAAACTAGATACATCTAAAACATTCATTTTTTTGCCGAGATGATTGAGAAGTTTATCTGATCGCGTCAATTCTTCGATTAAAACATATCCTCGCCCAGAAGTAAGAATACGTGTTCCTTTCAAGAAACATGGCACCGATCCACCACCACTACCTCCCGCCCTAACTACAGTTACATAAAGCGGAGGATTATATCTACTCAATAATGAAGATGTACTGGTAATATAAATAGTTGTATTATTTGTAGAGTCAAATGAAATTAAATCAATTGTGGTAAGTTTATCCGAAACAGTCAAAGATAAAACTTTTGTGCCTAAAAATGCATTTTTGCCGATACGTTTTACGTTAGATGTAGTTGAAGAAAAAGGCTGTGCATTTAAACTTGCGTCGCCGGAAAAAAGGTCATTCGCAATTTCAATAACACTATCAGGAAGAACGCAGCTCGCTAATTTAGTACATGACGCAAAAGCGCCATCGCCAATACTCACGCATGAACTTGTAGATGTAAATGTAATAGTAGTGACATTACTGTCTCCATAAAACGCAAAATCTCCAATTGTTTTCACCAATGTAGGTATCGTTATACTTGTAAAACTAGTGCACGAAACAAACGCGCCATAATCAATATTCGTCAACGCGTTCGAAAAAGTAACATTCCCTAAAGCAGAACATCCTTCAAATGCCCGTTCGCCGATATGCGTACAAGAATTTAAATCTACACTTCCTAAAGTTGTACATCCATTAAACGCCTTGATCCCAATACTAGTTACAGTACCAGCAAACGTAATACTTGTTAAACCGGCGCAACTTTGAAATGCATAATCGCTAATGCTAGTTATAGAACTAGGTAATGTTATACCTGTCAAACTGGTACACTCGACAAATTGACAACTTCCAAAAGTAGTGAGTTGGCATGGCGAATTAAATGAAACACTCGATAATCCACTACATCCCGCAAATGCATAATCGCCGATCACCGTGACCGTGTTAGGAATCGCGATACTTCCTAAAACAGTACATCCGTCAAACGCAAAATCATCTATATGACTACAATGCGAACCAGATAAATCCACTGTACTTAATGCCGAACAACCGTAAAATGCAAATTCTTCAATTCCTAAAATTCCAGAATGAAACATAATACTAGTTAAATGCGTATTATTGTAAAACGCATAAGCTGGAATATAAGTAACAAATCCCGGGATACTTATAGAAGATGCACTATAATCTATAGACCATATATTAGCACCAGCACCAGCACCAGCACCAGCACCAAGTCCCCAGTTTCCAGAATCACCCGATAATGTAGATGGAATAATGATATAAGTTAATCCGGTACACGACAAAAATGCATTAGCGGAAATACTAGTGACAGTATTAGGAATAAAAATGCTGGTGAGACCGGAACAATTAATAAACGTCGACGAGTCAATTGACGTAATAAATAAAGGAATATCAAGTTGACCTATACTACCATCATACGATGCAGTTATATTCCCCACATGATCCACTAGATACTTGCCGGAAGATCCGTTTAAATGAATAATTAAATCGGTACATCCTGTAAACGCAGTCGCGTCAATACTAGTTATTGAACTAGGTATAGTAAGTGATTTTAACGAGGTGCAACCGTGAAATGCGCCAGGACCTATACATGTAATATTGGTATTATTGGATATATTTATAGTAGCTAAATTGGTACACGAGTAAAATGTATATTCTAGTTCGTATACATTAATAATTGTGCTTGGAATAGTAATACTTGTTAACAAATCACATGACAAAAACGCCGCAATACCTAAACTGGTAACGGATGCGGGAATAGTAATAGTGGTTAAACTAGAACAATCATAAAACGCATATGCTCCTATATTTGTACAACTACTATTGATAACAAACACTACCTCGGTTAAACCGCACCTTCCAAATGCATATTGTCCAATACTGGTTACTAAATTAGGTATACTAATTGTAGTCAAATTAGGACAGTAATAAAATGCAAAATCATCAATACTAGTTAATGACGCAGGTAAAATAACGGATGATAACGATATATAAATACTGGAAGCAGCATCACTGAACGCATATTCGCAAATAGTAGTTATATAACAAGGTGTTGCGAATGTTAAATGTACAACACCGGTATCTACATCATATTGATTAATTACCGTTATAGCGGGATCAGATGGAATAACTACATTCCCGCTGGAATCGGCGGTATATAAATAAGTTGATGACATAATAACAATAATAACGATAATCTGCTTACACTATTACGATATATTAAATTTTAACAAAAATACTAATGCGCTAACAGAGTAAGACGTTTGGTCATAATAACAGTGCTGTTACTTTTATTAGTTGCAGGACGCAAAAAACATCCTGAAAATGCCCCCGCTCCTATAATCTCCACACTTCGTGGTAAAATAAATACCGAACCAACCCCCAAATGCACACAGTTTTGAAACGCGTTTATACCAATACTAAGCACAGACTTAGGTAAAGAAATAGTCGTTAATTTACTAAAATTTTGAAATGCATTATCACCAATAATAACCACGTGACTAGGGGCAGTAAATACAATTTTCACTGCCTTTGGATCAACATTACCCTTACTTATAATTATTGCTGATGGATTAGATGGAATAGTTACAATACCGTGAACGTCTGCTTTATATAAAACCATTTACTATTGCTTACACTATTATATTAGTATAATAATATATAATTTACAAAAATTATTATAATAATAAGACCGTTCCAAAAAAAATTAAAATGATACTTGAGTTATACTTGTACAGTTCGCCAATGCATATTCGCCGATAATAGTACCACTACTTAAACTAATCGATGATAATAAAGTTCCTTGAAATGCCCCTGCTCCAATAGTAGTAACCGATGCCGGAATAATAATAGTTGTTAGCGCACATCCTGCAAATGCGCCACTACTAATAGTAGTAACTGATGCCGGAATAATAATAGTTTCCAGTAGACATCCTGCAAACGCATTACTACCAATACTGGTAATTGTATCAGGTAATATAATAGAAGTTAATGTGGATCCATTAAATGTGCCCTCGGGAATAGATGTTATATTGGTAGCTGCACTCAAATCCACTGTCAAAACATTCGAATTTGCCAATGCTCCGGCGGTCAATGTAGTACCCAAACTTGCGGTAACTGTAGTAACCGCTGATCCTATAGACCCTGCAGTAATAGAAACAGCAGGTATCGTTACTACCGATGCTACGTATGTTGGTGAAGGAACTGAAATAGAAATAGATGCACTTAATCCATTTATAAAACCAACATTGATAGCACGAACATAAATAGTGTAGTCGGAACCAGCAGTTAATCCTGAAGGGATCAATGTAAATGGGGTTATAGTTTGCACTGGACTCATTGATATCCATGTAGAATTATCGGCGGACCATTGATAATTGGTGGTAATCGATCCATTAAACATGCCCGCAGTAACAGAAATAATTAGCCCACTCGCAGAAAGAGTGGGAGCAGGGGGAGCAATACTATATCTGGGATCAACTGTTGGACGTATTCGCGGTGTCACCGAATTCGATGCGGATGATGAATCTGATGCTCCTGCCAAATTCACTGCTTCTAAATATACGGTATACAAATTACCATTTGTCAAGCCGGAAATAAGCAATGGATTACTCGTTTGTAGAGGACTTAATGTAATAAATGTTGCACCACCATCAATCGAATACTGGTAATTTGTGATTTCCGATCCATTGCTTGAGCTAGGCGTAAATGCCACGGATATTTGTGCATTAGATGCCGTGGCTATTAAACTAGTAGGTGCCGAAGGATTCGTGTATGGCGTAACCGATCCAGATGCCGTCGATACCTCAGACTCCCCTGCTGCATTAACGGCTTTCAATAATACAGTGTACGTAGTGCCATTAGTCAAGCCAGTAATAATCAATGGATTACTCGTTTGTACAGGACTTAATGTAATAAATGTTGCACCGTCATCAATCGAATACTGGTAATTTGTGATCGCAGATCCTCCATCACTAGATGGTGCCGTAAATGCTATAGAAACTTGGCCGGAAACACCTGTCCCCGAAACAGATAAACCAGTAGGAGCTGATGGTTGTGGTGGTGGTGGAGCTGCTATTGATAACGATCCGCTAATAAAAATCCAACTATCATTACTTGGAGCAATGGTTTGTCCAACCTGCCAAGAAGTCCACCACGCCGACCCCATAAATCCGTAATTTCCATATATAGAGTTATCTGCGCATAAAATCGAAATTGACGACTCGCAATCTATAAAACCAATTATAGGACTTGATAATGACATAGGAATTTGCCTAAATGAATTAATATTACTAGGATATGTGTTGTATGTGGGGTCTATCCCCATACATCCATTCGAATTCTCGCCAATTCCATACAAAATTCCACTTGTTGATAATATATACTGCTTAGTGCCATTACATGATATACTTGCTATCGTTACTCCATTGGGTACCACAGATGTTGCATCTTTTATAGGATTCCACCAAGCATTTGGAAATAAACCAGTATTACTTAATTGTTGATTATTATTTGCTCCACCCATGTATAACTTTTTGGAACCAGCCGCATTTTCATATATTATCATAATATTATCACCCCCAGCAGATAGATGTGTTGGATAATAATCACCGGTACTTCCCGGAAACGCCAAGTTGCCTGCAGACCCAGCCCCAAATCCTATTATACAATTTACTCCATTAATATCTTTATAAATAATAACTGTGTCCTCATGACTACAATCAAACTCTACTATTCCTGTATTTGTAGGTAATATTGCCGGATTTGATGTAAATGTTAAAACGTTTGCACTATTATTTATAGTACCATCACCTAATTGTCCCCCCCACCAGGGTTCACCACTATACACAGTGTTTCTACCAATACCATACATAGTACCATCTGTAAATAAAACCATTATGTAACTCCATCCACATCTCATTTGAACTGGGGTTTTTGGAACACCATTAGTAGTAGGCACGTTAGATATAGGTGTAAAATAATAATTTAATACCGACCCGTCAAATGTAAAACCATATAATATATTATCCGACCCTATAACATATGTAGTTGTTTGTCCGAGTGAAATTGAACCAATACTTTTTGCAGTAATTCCAGTTGGTAAATAACAATTAAAACGTAAATCGTTAGTAAAAAATGGAGCACCATTTTTAATCCAAACATTTGACCTTGACCCATAAAATGTATATGGATATTTTTCAATATCAGCATTGAAATAAACGTCCCGAATATTCACACCATCCGATTCCATAATCCAATTGGCGCCGCTAGTAATATTTCCAGTTATATCAGTCGAAGCCTGGATAAGTATTTCATGACGATAATCCAATGCATTAAATACATATTGCCATGATAAGTTTGAGTACAATGAGCATGCGAAAAAATCCAATGTTTTCATAGAATATATATTTACCAAATCGCCTAAAAATGCAGAAAATTCGGACCAAGATGATAAAGTAGGATCAGTAGCCTCGACATCTGCCAATATAGACGGAACGAGTTGACTCGACAATAATTTAAATGTTGGACCCGTAGCAAATGATTCATCAAAAACAAGCCCGACCTCGCTAAATGATGAAATATTCAACAATGCGATTTTCTCCAATAACGATGCATAAGTATCATTTACAGGATCATAGAGTAAAAAAGATACATTTGGTAAACATGCTTTTTCCAAATCACTGGTAGCAAAAACGGCATCGTTTACTAGTAACAATACGCTCATTATATTAGTATAATAATATATAATTTACAAATATTTTATCAATTGAGCCGATTATCAATCAATCAAACTCATAATTATCCGATTCTTTTAGTAGCAACGATATTTTATCAGTGACCCGTTTATTATTATTCTGAGTCTTAATAAAATCCGCGCAACACGATACAATAAAACACCGTAATTTAGCACGAGAAATCGCCGTATACAAAGCAGTTTTATCCCAAATAGATTGATTTTTATCGATGAATATGACAACGTTGTCGTATTGACTTCCTTGTGATTTATGGACAGTCAAGCAATATGCCAACACGAAATTCTCGTATAATTCATAAATACTTATTTTCTCTGGTTTATCACCGACACTAGTATATTGAATCGTGACAATTTCTTTACCCGTGTCATATTCTGTAATATGCGCTTGTTCGCCATTCGCCCGCATAATTTTCCCCGTATAATCATTTTCAATCCGAAGAATACGATCACCTACAATAAATTTACATTTGTTCTCGAATTTATCGCCGGATGGAATATATTTATCCACTGTCAAGTCTATAGGATTGAATATGGATTGGATAATGTTATTTAGACAAGGAGTATTAAATGCAAACTTGTCACTTTTAAAATAAGAGAGAAAGATGGAATTGGATGTGGTCAAATTATTTGTGTAAATAAGTTTAACAATCGAATCGGACATAATTTCCCCTATACCCACTCCC
>TBL_comb47_HYPODRAFT_10000921_pt1 | contig 38661 bp, 26 predicted proteins | sample TroBogypolimnion_40_FD_10682 | JGI IMG/M metagenome (IMG submission 10682)
TACTTTTTTTGGAGATTTTTTAACAACTTTCTTTGGAGATTTCTTTATAATTTTCTTGGTTTTTTTTGCTACTTTTTTAACATTTTTTTTAATTACCATATTTTTACCTATATATTATATTTTAATAACATTATATTTCTAAAACCACTTACACAATACCAAAAAAAATCATGATTTGCTAGCACTATAAACGCGCGCCTACTGGTTTAAGATTAAATCGAATTTTGTAGACTAAACCACTTTTCTTCTAGATTCTTTATTTTTTCTTCAAGAACAGCGCTCTTTTTTAAGCACTTTTCTAATTCAACTCTGTTTTCGAGTTGATATATTTTTTGTTCTGCGAGCCTTGAGGTTATTTGCTCTTTTTCCGCTTGGAGCTTGCTGATTTCTTTTTCAAGCGTTCGCATTTGCTTGGCATTAGCTTTAATCTGTATGGTATTATCTTGCTGCGCAATTGCTTCTTTTACAATCTCCTTGGGCGAATCTAAACCAGCAAACTGTTGTTTTCTTGTATCTAACAACCATTTTTGATAATCCTCTAAATCACCATTAAATTTTACAACTTTTTGGTCATTGACTAAGTAAAATTCATTCACGGTTGCTTTTAATAAGTAACGATCATGAGCAACCAACACTAAAGCACCAGTATAATCTTGTAGTGCATAAGCTAAAGCCGCACGCATTTCTAAATCTAAATGATTAGTTGGCTCGTCTAATAAAAGTAAATTTGGTTTTTGCCAAATTAACAATGCCAAAACCAAACGCGCCTTTTCACCACCAGAAAAATCTGTTATCGGATGAAAAGCCATATCTCCCTGAAAACCAAAACTGCCGAGAAAAGTACGCATTTGTTGCTCACGCACATTGGGATCAATTTTTAGAATATGATCTAAAGGAGAAGCTTGCATATCGAGCTGATCGATTTGATGTTGTGCAAAATAACCTATCTTCAAATTTTTATTGAAAGAGATGGTTCCTGCACTAGCCCCCAAGATACCAGCAAGTGATTTCATAAAGGTTGATTTACCTGCACCATTTATACCGAGAACTCCGATTGCATCTTGCGGATTTAAACTAAAACTTATTTTGTTTAAAATTTTGTGTTCGCCATAAGAGATATCAGCATTATCCATATGCACTAGAGGTGCGCCACACGGTTTTGGTTTAACAAATTTAAAGGAAAAAGGTGAATCTATTTGCGTAATGCTAACTTGCTCCATCCGTTCTAGCATTTTTATGCGACTTTGTGCTTGACGCGCTTTACTAGCTTTAGCCCGAAAACGATTTATGTATTTATTCAGATGTTCTATTTGTGCTTGCTGTTTATTATAAAGGCTCCGTTCTTGTGCCAGCTGCTCAGCTCTTTGTTTTTCAAAACCCGAATAGTTTCCCGAATACATTTCCAATTTGTGATTAGTAACATAAAGAATTTTTTGTACGACATTATCTAAAAAATCTCGGTCGTGCGAAATAAGCAGCAATGTTCCATTGTAATTTTGCAACCAACGCTCTAACCAAATAATTGCATCCATGTCTAAGTAATTAGTAGGTTCATCGAGCAATAAAAGATCAGCACGACTCATCAATACTTGCGCTAAATTTAAACGCATTCGCCAACCACCAGAAAAAGCGTTTACCGCTTTTTGCTGCTCATCTAATCTAAACCCCAAACCAACCAGCAATTTAGCTGCTCTAGATTCCAAGGTATAACCGTCAATTTCGTAAAGGTGGTTGTGCAATTCTACTATTCGATGATCATCGTGATTTTCTTCAGCTTTTTTTAGTTGCTCCATTAATATGGCTAATTCAGAATCGCCACGCATAACATATTGCAAAGCGGATATTTCTGTATTCGGCACTTCTTGGGCTAAATAGGCAATGCGGATATTAGACTGTATATAAAGATCACCACCATCTGGTGGCATTTTTTGTAGCAGCAATGAAAATAAGCTAGATTTACCGCAGCCGTTTACACCAATCAGCCCTACTTTTTGCTTAGCAAAAATCGTAGCTGATGCTTGGTCGAAGAGTGTTTTATTCCCACGTTGTAAGGTGACTGATTGAAGCTTAATCATAGGGTATATTACCCCTGACTGCTTTTATTTTTCATCACATTCAAAGTCTTTAAGGTATGTAGAGCTTCATATAACTGGTAATCCTTGTATACTAACTCGAGTTCTGACTTTGACTGCTTTTGCTGCGTTATCAACCTTTGTTTCCCATCTGCACTATCATCATCACCATCCTCATTCTGAATATGATCAATCAAAGCCGACTCATCAATTCTTGGTAAGGATTGCGCTCCATGGTCATACGAAACTTTTATATCTTCTACATCAATATCGGGTTCAATACCTTTGGCTTGAATTGAGCGACCAAGTGGTGTGTAATACAGCGCAGTAGTCAATTTAATTGCACTAGCTCGGGTAATAGGGAGCACAGTTTGCACTGAACCTTTACCAAAACTACGCGTGCCAACAATAATAGCGCGTTTATGATCTTGCAAAGCGCCAGCAACAATTTCTGCAGCTGATGCAGAACCTTCATTGATCAAAACCACTAGCGGAACATTTGGCAATAACTCACCATCAGTCGCTGTAGCAGTTATTTGATCTTCTTCATCTTGACCCTTAGTATAAACAATTAATTTATTGCTTTTAAGCTTGGCCACGTCCAAAAAATCATCCGCCACCTTTACTGCGGAATCAAATAAACCACCGGGATTACTACGCATATCTAAGATCAAACCCTTCAAGTTTCCTTTTGATAAACTTTGTAGTCTTTTAATTGCCCTGACCATATCTTTTTCTGTTGATTCCTGAAAAATAGCTAATCGAACATAACCATAGCCTGGTTCAAGCAAAACATTCTTGACAGATTTGGTCTTAATTATTTCGCGACGCAAACTAATAATTCGTGGTTTATTTTCGTTTTTGCGAAGAATAGTCAAATTTAGCTTACTGCCTTTTGAACCGCGCATCATAGAAACATATTCACTAGGTGTCATATCGTGCACTAATTTATTATCAATCTGAACTATTAAATCACCGGCCTTAATACCAGCACGATAGGCTGGAGTATCATCAACTGTAGTCATTACTTTAATAACACCTTGATAAGGAACCACTAGAATACCGATACCACCAAATTTTCCAGAAGTTTCCATCGCAAGCTCTTTAAGATCTTCTGGACCAAGATATTGCGAATGAGGATCTAAACCAGCAATCATACCTCTAATGGCGCTATCAAGTAAGGTAGATACATCAATCGACTTATAATAATATCTTTTAATGTTAATAATAATTGTAGTTAGACGTTGTAAACTTTCCACAGGTAAAACGGTTTCTTCTTCATCTTGAGGAGCATTTTTTTCCCAAAAAGCTACTGCTTCATTGCAAATGAATAAACTAAAGATAATATTGAAAACGATTATTTTTACGTGGTTGCGCATAAAACACCTTATTACTAACTCTAATTTTAACTTAAAACTTATCTACACCAATGCTCCGGATTAACAGGCCTACCATTATAACGAATCGCAAAATAAAGCCCGGATTCTTCAGAGCCGCTTTTACCCACTGCAGCCACTATCTCACCAGTTTCTACGTGATCGTTGAGTTTTTTGCGAAAACTACTATTATGTCCATAAAGGCTCATATAACCACTTCCGTGGTCAATAATCAATAGTAAACCATAACCGGTAAACCAATCAGCGTACACTACTCTTCCTGATGAAATTGCGTGAATTCCTTGATTTTCATGAGCTGCAATAATAATACCACTCCAACTCCAAGAACTTTGTTCGATTGGGCTACCAAAATGAATTGTAACCTCACCTTTGGTTGGCCAGACAAAATGCCGACATAACTGCGCCATCAACTGAGGCGATATGCTAACTGTTTTGCTTGGACCAAGCCGATTTAGCCGCGCAATTAATTTTTCTAAACCTCTCTTAGCACTTATTAGTTGCTCTAGCTTTTGAGTTTGCGTGGCAATTTTATTTTTCAATGAACCAAGAAGTTTATTGTGCTCTTGCTCAGTTTGAATCAATTCTTGCTTTTGTTGCTCTTGTTTACTTTCAAGATTTTCTAAAATTTTGGTTTGTTTTCCAATTTTTTGTTTATTCAGTGCAATCTGCTCTAAGGCTTTTTTAATGGTCTGCATCTGCTGCAATCGCGCAACAAAAATATATCGATGGTATGCCAGAAGCATATCGGGAGTTATATGGCTCTCTTTATTGAAAATAGTTTTAAGATAATTAGATTGTCCAATCTGATAAGCAGCAACCATTTGAGTAGAAAATTTTTGCCGCGCCTCTTGAAGTTTCAGCTGTTGTTTAGCTTGATCATGATTTAATTTAGCTAGAATATTTCTCTGCTGCTTAAGATTGTTTAAAGTTATTCGATAATTTGTCCCTAAGATTTTAATTTTTGCTTTAAGATTCTTTAGCTGTTGTTCGACAGATGTCTGCTGCTTTTCTTTTTGATCAATATCTGTTTTAACTTTAGTGATTTGCTTGAGCAAACTTTTAAGCTTAACATGATTGCTTGCGGCACTGGCCGATGTGCATAGACAAATAAGGCACAAGATTATTATGGTTGCTTTTTTATAGAAAGATTTTAACAAGTTATCAATCACAAATATTTTTTCGGTAGCCGCAGGCTTTAGCCTGCGTTGCCTAAAGCCTAGACCACAATTTCGCAGGCTAAAGCCTGCGCTTACCGGATATAACTACATAGTTATGAACCAAGCTTCACCATTGGCTCTCCAATCATTTCCTTTGGTTTTTCAATCCCCATCAGATATAACAATGTTGGCGCAACATCAATCAATTTACCTACATTTTTGGTAATAGTTGCTGAGCGCCCCACATAAATAAATGGGACCAAATTAGTAGTATGAGCGGTAAAGGGCTGCCCCGTTTCCAGATCAACTATTTTCTCAACATTGCCATGATCAGAAATTACAACTACTTCGCCACCAACTTCTTGAAGAGTATTAACCACGCGCCCAAGACATACATCAACGGTTTCAATTGCTTTTACCGCAGCATTAAAAATACCAGTGTGTCCCACCATATCTGGATTAGCATAATTACAAATAATCAGGTCATATTTTTTTAGACGAATAGCCTCAAGTAATTTTTCTGTAACCTCAAATATACTCATTTCCGGCTTTAAATCATAAGTCGCAATTTTTGGTGATTGCACCAAAATACGATCTTCTTTATCGAAGGGCTGTTCACGACCACCATTAACAAAGTAAGTAACGTGAGCATATTTTTCGGTTTCAGCAATTCTTAGCTGGGCACAACCACTCGCGGCTACAGTTTCACCTAAAGTATGGGTTAAATTATCGGTTGGATAGGCCACTTGAACTTTTAAATCCGCTGCATATTCAGTCAAAGTCACATAATCAATAAGCTTGGGTGTAAATTCGCGCTTAAAACCACTAAATTGTGGGTCAGTAAAAGCATAGCTCAACTCGCGACCACGGTCAGAACGAAAATTCATAAAAATAATTGCATCGCCATCTTTTATAGTAACGGGCTTCTCATTTTCAGGATGAATTGCAGTTGGCTTTACAAACTCATCATTTTCTCCACGCGCATAAGCGGATTCCAATGCAATTACCGCATCAGTAGCATGATAATCAGTTTTGCCTAAAGTAAACAAATCATAAGCAAACTGCACACGTTCCCAACGCTTATCACGATCCATACCATAATAGCGTCCACCAATTGAAGCTATCTTGCCACAACCCAAGCTTTGCATCTTATTTAGCATCGATTGAATCGGCCCTAAAGCAGATTGAGGGGGCGTATCACGACCATCAAGAAAAGCGTGCACATAAATATTTTTCAGTCCACGTTTAACTGCCAATTCAACCATGGTTTCGATATGGGTATTGCGACTATGTATGCCACCATTGGAAAGCAAACCAAAAATATGAAGAGCGCTGCCTGCGGCAATAGTATCATCAACAGTTTTGTTCAATACGGGATTTTTAAAGAATTCACCAGTTTCAATTGCCAAATCAATTTTAGTTAAATCTTGCAACACATAACGTCCAGCACCAATATGCAAATGACCAACTTCAGAATTACCCATCTGGCCACGCGGCAAACCAACATCCAAACCGGAAGCTGACATTAATGCGTGCGGGTATTTTTGCCACAATTGATCAAAATTTGGTTTTTTCGCTGCGACAATAGCATTGCCTTTAATTTCTTCGGTACAACCCCAACCATCAAGAATCAGAAGCATAATCGGACGATGCTCTAATGTAGTCATGTTTTTTCTCTGAATAATTCTTAAGTAAGCCATTGTAACGGTATTATAGATAATCTCAATAAGGCAAAGAACTTTTTGTTTTAGAATCTTAGATTTTTTACTCAGCTTAATCTATAATGCGCCCACAAATAGAATACGAAAATAATTTTCAGGCGATAACTTATGATAACTATGAAACAGCTTCTACCTTTTATACAAAACCATTGGCCACTATGTGCAGCAGCTGGCGCAGTGTTAGCATTATTAGTTTTTGAAGAATTCAAAAACAAAATAGGTGGAATACCAAGAACTTCAGCACAAGACGCAACATTATTACTCAATCGTGAACATGCTGTAATTATTGACCTACGCAATCAAAAAACATTTGCAAGCGGTCATATCTTGGATTCAATTAACATGGAACGCGCTGATTTTGATGCTCATATGAAAAAAATTGAATCCCACAAAAACCACACTCTAATTTTAGTAGATGACACTGATGCTAACGCCGCATCAATTGGCGCTAAGCTGCAAAAAAACGGGTTTGCTAAGATCTATATTCTGGCAGGAGGCCTACAGGCCTGGAAAGATGCACATTTACCTCTAACAAAAAACTAAGGAGAACTAACTATATGACAAAACATCACCACGAAGAAAACACTCAAACTCATATTGAACCACAGCATGAATTTGGCATTCAACGTATCTATATCAAAGACCTCTCCTATGAAGCGCCTAGCACACCGGAAATATTTCAAACCGAATGGGTACCACAAGTTGATTTTAATTTACAGACTGCTTCCAAAAAAATAACCGATGAAGTTTATGAGGTAGTATTACAAATTACAGTTACGGTTAAATTGAAAGATACAACCGCCTTTTTGATTGAAGTGAAACAAGCAGGCATATTTACCGTAAAAGGCTTCACCAAAGAACAGCTTGATCCAATGCTTGGTAGCTTCTGCCCTAATATTTTATTTCCCTATGCACGCGAACTTATATCTGCAACTATCAGCCACGGCAGCTTTCCACCATTATACTTAGCGCCAATTAATTTTGACGCTCTGTATCAAGAAAAACTACAAAAACACCATAAAAAATAAGCGGCATGAAACTCCTTACAGCTACTGTTTTATTGATTCTATGCAATGCGGCATTGGCACTAGATAATCAGCCTATTCAATGCCCTCAGTTCAACAGCATCGCGCTGCAATTTGCGCTGGCCCAAATTAACATGCAATCTCCTTTTGGTCTTGAGCAACTACAAAATGCTCTTGGCCAAGGTAAACCAGAATCTACTTCAGTAATAACAACCTATACTTGGATCTATAAAAATCGCATATTACTTGTTAGTGCTAGCAACAGCGATCTCACAAAAAAAATGCTTACAGGCAATGATGATGGGAGTCCAACTTCAAAACAGATGGAACAAGCTTACGAAAAACTAAAAACTGCAACCTCAATTTGGACTATTAAAGAAATAGAACATCAACTTGGTCCCGAACGTATTACCCGCACCAAATCACAAAACTATAGCTGGCATTGTGGCATTGGATTATTAAAAATTACAGCTGATCAAGATAACAATATCATTGCTGCAAGCATTAGTTATAGAACCTCTCAAAATAAAGACATTATCGAGTCTCAATTGGGTTTCAATCACCCAGCATGGGACATCGCCACCGACTCACTTGGTGAATCTTATAGAGCATGGAAGCGTTCATTCTAAAATTTTTAAGTGATTTTCCCAACCGTTGCAAGATAAACAGCAAACTCATCTTTACCATTTACCCCAATAATTTTATCAACAGCATTTTGCTCATATGCAGCAACCGCACAAGCTCCAGCGTGAATAGCCTCAACTGCCAAATAAAGATTTTGACAAACATGCCCGGCATCAAGTGCAATAAATTTATAGGCATAAGGACCACAGCGCCATTCACTACGATAAGGAACTACTGTCCAAACGAAGACTACCGCGGCACCATGCATTTGTGGCTGATTAATTTCAAAACAACTGTTGCTGATTTTATCCGCTATACCATTTTGATCGGAAACCAAGCACAATTTGTGATCAAGAGGTATATAGCGATAAACCCCAGGCTTTAGGTCTTTAACTCGACGAATTACCAAATAAGTTTCAAATGGGTGACATGCGCTCGCCGAAGGAACTGCACGGTGAGCAAAAATATCTTTATCAGTTATACCTTGGGTAGACCACAATAAAAACGAAAGCTCTTTCAAAGTCAAAAAATCCTGCGTAAATCTACGCCGGGAACGCCGATTTTTAATTGCATCTATCAATTTAATGGCAAAATCAAAGCGCTCCGGCGCAACCAAATCAATTAACTTAGCTTCTAACAAACAAGGTTTTTGTCCAGGAGGCATTGGCACACCCTTATTGCTATCAGAAGGCCACTTACTCCATCCTTCTTCAAAATCACATTTCAAAATATCTCGACCAAAATTTTTGTATTTCATATTTACCCCCTGTTAGGCCTTTGCGTCAAATTATAACACTTCAATTTATTAACTACATCTATAAAAAAACCCAATTAAACTGTTTGACTTCGCCCGGGGAATAAATCCCCGGGCTCGATCAAGGGGGAGAGCTGCGCTTCTCCCCATTGATAAACCCCCATCGCTTTGTTCTCGCGGCAAGCCGCGGGGAATATATTTAATCAATGTATTTCAAATGTTTTTACTTGATTAGATTCCGTGTGTTAAAATGCATTTACATCAATATTAACAAGGAGCTTAACATGCCTCTAGTCTCTACCAAAGAAATGTTCAAAAAAGCTTATTCCGGTGGTTATGCAGTTGGTGCGTTCAATGTCAACAATATGGAAATCATTCAAGGTATAACTGAAGCAGCTAAAGAAGAAAATGCGCCATTGATTTTACAGGTATCTGCCGGCGCAAGAAAATACGCTAATCATACTTATTTGATGAAACTGGTTGAAGCGGCGCTAATTGAAACCAATCTACCAATTTGCTTGCACTTAGATCACGGCGACTCATTTGAACTTTGCAAATCTTGTATCGACGGTGGTTTTACCTCCGTTATGATCGATGGCTCACATTTTCCCTTTAAAGATAATATAGAATTAACCCGCAAAGTTGTTGAGTATGCACACCCTCGCAATGTAACCGTTGAAGCTGAACTCGGAAAACTAGCCGGCGTTGAAGACGAAGTCAAAGTCTCTGCAGATAATGCTCTTTACACTGACCCATCTGAGGTTGAGGAATTTGTCACCAAAACAGGAGTTGACTCACTAGCAATTGCTATTGGCACCAGTCATGGCGCTTTTAAATTTAAAGGGATACCAAAATTACGTTTTGATATTTTAGATGAAGTCAGCCGCAGGTTGCCAAACTTCCCAATTGTTCTTCATGGTGCATCGTCAGTTATGCCTGAATACGTTGAAATGATAAATAAATTTGGCGGCAATATGCCTGGGGCACAAGGCGTTCCTGAAGATCTTCTGAGAAAAGCTGCTTCTCTTGCCGTATGTAAAATTAATATTGATTCCGATTTACGCCTCGCCATGACTGCCATGATCCGCAAAAGCTTTGTCGAAGATCCAGCTAATTTTGATCCACGTAAATATTTAGCACCAGCACGCGATGCAATTAAGCAAGTCGTACGTCATAAGATAGTTCATGTTTTAGGATGTAATGGAAAGGCTTAGGAGTAACACCAGAGAACCACATAATAGCTAAACTCTAAAAGGGAGAAAGTATATGCTGCCAAATCCAATTTCTAACATTAGCATTGGAACACAGATCAAAAGAAACATTGATCCTCGAGAATGGTCTAGAGGAGCACAAGCGGGCGTTATTGCTGGTGGTATTATAGGAGGAGGTTTAATCCTAGCGCTAGGGTTAGGAACACTAGGAGCCATTGGAGTCGCAACCTTGGGAGTAGCAGTAGGTGCAACAGCGGGAGTAACATTAGAAAAAAGATATTTAGGATATAAAGCGAATACAAAATTAGGAATATCTCCTCCGCCAATAACTATCCAACGTAAAACAGAGAAAATTGAAAATGAGGAGCGTAATGTTTTTACTTTCGAAAATGTTACAGCATTTGATCTTAAAGACATACAAACTGCGGCTGATAACTTTATTAAAAACACCCAGGATGACGAAGAAAGTAGCTCCGTAAGAAAGATAGAAAATTATACGTTTGAGGAAAGACATAAATACTCGGTTAGATTAGTTGCAAAAAAAGATATCACACTTGCAGAACTCGACTATACCGACATGTCCAACTTCGACATTGTTGTTACTAACGAAACCACGCATGAAAGAGCCTCGCCAGAAGAAAGTAAAAAAGTATTAGCAACATTAAGCGTGATGCCTAAATTTTTAGGAAATGAGCTGACAGACCCTGAGGCTAAAGTCTCTGAAGTAATGGACGAAGCTGGATCAGCTTTTGGAGATTGGGTTAAGCGTCAATTCGGAAGAACAAATAGAATAACAGTCGATCCAAATGCACCTCCAAACCCCAAACTCGAACAAGAAGAATTTGTTGATAGTTTGATAAATGTTGCTGTAGCCACTGGCCGTTACAAAGAAATTTTGGGTCATTATAGAGACACATTAGTAGCACAATACAAAAGAGCTAACGAAGTTAAAAAAATAGAACATAAAGTTTGGGGACACATTGACGGCTCTTTCGGATTTCTTACACAACCAAGTTGGGCTCAACTTGGCGTGGGAGCCTTAGCAACAGCAGCACTTGTTGCAGCTACTTTTATCCCCGGATTAAACATAGTTGTCGCAGCTGCCGTCACATTATGTGCTGTTGCTGCTGTAGCATTTACAATTTTCAAAGGTTTTCAGCTGTTTAATAAATTCTTAGCAGAAAGAAAATTCAAGAGCGAAGTAGAAGCGAGTGAAAAAAAAATAGAATCATTCAAAAGTACATTTAAGGGACTCGATGAAACAAATGAAGCCATTGAAAAATGCACTCAAGATAAAAGTGCCACTTTATCACTGGAAGCTCTAAAGGCCAGCGATATATGCGCCCAAGTTATTAGCAAGTGGATATGTAGTCCTGCTAGTGGGGCTTGTAGAGAACTCAAGTTATCGGGGAATAATATTACTTCAGTTGGAGCAGAAAAACTTGCTGAAGCACTAGACTCTTCATATATACAAAAAATTGATTTAAGCGGTAATCCTATTGGTGTGAAAGGAGTAGAAGCTATCAGAAATGTCTTATTGAGAAGCTTTGCTATCACAAGTTTCTTGTATAACAAAAATGATGTGACTCACGAACTTAGCGGAAATATTAAAAAGCAGCTATTAATAAATAACTACTTGCAAGGAAATACCATAAATAAGGAGGATGCAGAAAAACTCTTTGGAAGCGAAGCTGGACTTCAAGAGGCCGCAATAGAAAAAGTAAAAAGCGCTGAGTACTATTTTTCCCTATCGACAATTGACATTGACAGTAAAAAATTACCACAAGAGGTACAAAAAGCGATAATACAAACTCAATTGCAACTGATTCTCATAAGTAAAGTTTCTGAAGCTTCTCGGTTGGAAGCCTACATAAGCATCTATGACAGAATCACCGAAGAAGACTTCAAAATAATAGAAAACAAGCAAAATACCATATTGAAGTCGATTACAGATGCGCTCTTTGACAAAAAAGGAAGAGAATTAAAACTCCGCTCCGCTTCCGCGTCTGGAATAGGAGCCCTACAACAAATGCCCGAGTTGCAAAGAGCAAACTTAATTGAGCGTAGCATTGCCGGCAACCCGATAAACGGTAACCATGCTCATGGAATAGCCGTCTTAACTTCCAAATTAATCGCCTCCCAATATACATTTGCTGATCCAAATCTCCGCAAGTGTATGGAACAATGGGGTACAGGAACGCTGGGGTTTGACGAGTACATCAGCAAGCTGAAGACTATTGCAAAAAATTCGTCTCTTTCCATAGAACTACGACAAGAGATAGAAGCAACAATACAGTCAGGACTACAAGCAGATCTACCAACTAGGTTTGCTTGCTTAAAAGGATCTTCTACCGATGATTTTTTAAAGCTGCAAGAAACTCTGCAAGAATCTTACGAATTAGGCAGATTTGACTTTCCACATGACGTAAATCCAGAGGTTAAAACATACGTTGAAAATATTATCAGGAGAAACAAGATACGAGACATACTTGAACATAATCCATCAGCGTTGGGAAGTTTTTTTGAGCTTTATAAGAATATGGATCCAAAACTCTTAGTGACCCCCGCGATAAATATGAATAAACTTGCGACACTAATACAGGCTGATGTTTACAATAAAACAGATAAAAGTATGTGCGTCGAATTGAAAAAGCTAGATGAACAACATCGTCTTGTACTTTTAGAAAAATGTTTTTCTAGCAAAGAGAAGAGCGAAATAGATGCTGCGAACAAAGCTGCTCTTGTATTTAACATGATTGTTGAGGGTGGTGATCTTAGTTTTGACAAAGCAACGTATAGGGATAAAGGCTATATTGAACATTACATTTATTATGCTATGGATGGCACCTACCACTACGCTGATTTAAAAACAAAATTGGACGACCGAAGAAAACAATTTAAGCAAGCGGGAAATGATAATGAAGCTGAAAGATTTGATCGGGTATTACAAGCTGGCCTACGAGCAACGCTTGCAGCAAAATTCCCATTCCTACGCAGTCCATTTGGAGACCCAGCTAAAGATCAGCTAAAAATTTTAGAAAAAGAATTAAGCACAGTTCCACCAGACTTAAGGAGTGAATTTCCTGGTGTTAGTAAAGGCGTTGGAGATCTTGTCGCTCACATTGTCAATAGAAACAAACTAAATTATGCTATTTCTGATTATGCCACTCCAGAAAAAAAACTAGAAAAATTTTTAGAAATATATAGCACAATAACTCCAGACACAGAGCGTCAAAAATGCCTAGAAGATTTCAAAAAAATGGCTATCGGTAATGCAGCAGCATTGAAAGCCCTAGTTCAAAATGATGTTGGCAAACCATATGCTTTTAAAAACCTGAAAACACTGGATGAAAAACAAAGAACTGAAATGCTCGAAACTTGCCTTGAAGACGATCTTCACGCTCATGGTATAGCCACGTTAGCTTCTCAACTAATTACAATAGCTGCACCATCAACTTCAATAGATCCAAAATATGTGTGGCAAATTTTCAGCTGGCCAAGTGCTTTAGGAACTTATGCAAAATGGCCTTTTCAAGAATATGTTGAACAACTAAAAACTTTAAGTGATACCAATCCTTCTGTCGCTGAAATAATACAAATCGGGATACGGGAAGATTTAATAGCCAGATTTGATTGCTTAAGAGACAACCCTGAGGATAAGGAAAGTTTTGAAGATTTAAAAGATGAGCTAGACCAACAATATGATTTAATAAAAATTGCCCCACGTCCATCAAGCCCAGGTCTTGGAGCTGTAAGAACTTATGTCGAATCTATTTGCCACAGAAATTTAGCGCTTCAAGCTGCAACGAGAAATGATTTATATACTTTTATACAAGAATATAAATCTATTGATACCGATTGTTGCGAAGAAGTTTTCTCGTCATTGGATGACGAACAGAAGCTGTTAATTCTAGAAACTATAAAAACAGGATTAGGGGAATCGGAAAAAACCGGATGGTCAATCAGTTCTGATAATAGAAATGCTTTCACAACAACATTAAATTGTGACAAATTAATGGAATTAGATGAACCACATCGTATAATACTACTCACACAATGCTTTACTACTGACCCTGAAGAGAAAAACGCAAAAGACAAAGCTATTCTGGTATCCAATATGCTAGAAGTTTTATTTAAAAATGCAGACGTAAACTATCAAATCAATAAAGAAAAACAGCTGCTTAAAGATATTGCTTATGAAATCTACTGGGCAATATCACCAGATGAAAATGGCATTAAACCCTACCATAACTTTGAACAGTTACAAACCAAACTCAAAGAAATTGCAGATAAAATTGATAGCTATTCTGATACATCCCCTCCTAAATTACGAGAGGCAATAAAGGTAACTTTAACCGCTGCTTTAACACAACAATTAACGGAATCGTCAGAAATTGAGCTTGCTTCGCTCCGCCACCATGACGAATCCCGCTAAAAGGTTAAGTCGTGAATTTTTTAATGGTTATGATTGCAAATAGATCATGTACACAGCTACAAGCCCTAACCTTGTAGCTGTGCTTTACTTTTAAATCCGCCTAGCGAACACAGATTTTAAAATCTTCTCCGACCCAGCAGGCTTTATCCTTTTTTGACCGTTTTGCAGTTCCCCATCTTGAATTGTTACCAGCATCTGTAAGTCCGCGCACCTCAGCAACGCCTTTTTTAACCATATAAACTGTAACTACCAAAATACGCTCAAATAGCGCCTTGTCTGGCTTAACACTTGAAAGTGAAAAAGTACCGCCCTTCTCTAGCATAAAATCACACTTTCCCTTATATACAATTGTGTTATTACTTGTTATTTCACAATTTGCAATTTTATTAGCTGCCATTACACTCTGTGTAAATAATAAAGTTACAGCCATAGTAAGCAATAAATATTTATTTAATAGAAACATAATTCTTACTCTTAAACACAAAATAGATGGTAGAAAAAAACAATGTTTTCACTTGATTAGATTCTGTGTGTTAAAATACACCCGTATCAATATTAACAAGGAGTTTAACACGCCTCTAGTATCTACCAAATAAATGTTCAAAAAAGCTTGTTTCGCTGGTTATGCAATTGGTGCTTTCAATGTCAACAATATAGAAACAATGATCACTTTAACCGCTGCTTTAACACAACAACTAATGGAATCGCCAAAAATTTAGTCTCACCTATGAGTATGCTTTGTTTAAACTGGTTTACTGCGCTTGCCAGAAAATCAAGGAAAAATGGAATATGCCATTACATAATTGGGCTTTAACAATTTCGCAGCTTGATATTTATTTTCCTGGTAGAATAAAAATCGAGCTAAGTGTAAATCAAGGGGCTGACACAGTTAGATGAACACTCTCAATTCTGGTTTGGAATTTAGCAATTTACAACTCTTGTTTTCCTTTTTCTGGTTGTTTCTTAAATATCTCTGGTTGAGCAGCTGCCGGATTAACAGTCACTATATTTTGTATGCCTTTGCGAATTAAATAAAATATTATAGCCCTTAATTGTTCTCGGTCTTCTGAGCTTAGACTTGTAACTCCAGAACGATAAACAATGAGAGCCAAACCCTTGGCTTTATTTTTAAACTCATCGTCATAACTTCCAACAGCAATTAATCGGAGAAACGAAACTAACTCAGCATCATTATTAGTTGATAGTACCGTTATCGCATGTCCTCTGGTATAGATCATCCTTTCTGTCATCTCAGAATCCATTTGGTAATCGATCCGACCGGTTGCTGCTAGTTTAGCAATGTCTTTTTGCGCAATCAAAATAGGCTGCATAATAGAGTTATCTTCCAGATGTTGCATAGCGCTAAACCTGTTAGAATCATATATTTCTATTGGTGTACCTTCCAGATCCTTTTGTGAATAACTTTCTAAAAGATCAACACAATCTTTATGCCCTTTTTGTTTAGCTATATCCAAAGCAGTTTGCTCTGCCCAATCTTTAAGGTTTTTCCTTGCGCCTCTATCTAACAATATTTTTAACGCTTCACTCCTTCCATATTCTACTGCGTACATCAATGCAGTTTTCCCATCAGCATCAACTTGATCTATCTTGGCGCCACGATCAAGAAATAGCGTTACAATCTCAGGGTGTTTGCTGCAAGCAGCGCACATAAGTGGGGTACATCCTTGGTTAGATACTTCATTTATATCGGCTCCATGATCAAAAAGTATATCGATAATTTCAAGGTTACCAGCGCTAGGGCTATACATAAGAGCAGTAACTCCATGTTTATCTTTATGATGTACATCCGCTCCCCTAGCCATAAGCAATTTCACTGTTTTTTCTCTTCCCATAAGCACGGCTATCATTAAAGGAGTAGCACCACTACTGTCTTTAGCATCCACTATTATACCATGATCTAACAGTATTTTTGCTACCTCATAATAACCAGGATAAAAAGTTGCCATATGTAATGGAGAATTGCCGATATTGGCATTTGCACCATGGCTAAAAAGCATTTCAAGTATTTTTACCGCACTTGCTTCATCACCTCCGATGTAAGTCATTGCGGTATCTCCATTGTCGCTTACAGCATTAACTTCAACGTTTCTATCTAAGATCATTGCTACCACATCGATCCAACCTTTGCCAGTGACTTTCATCAATAAAGTATTACCGCCATTATAATTCCTCACGTTTACATTAGCGCCAGCTGCGATCAGTATTTTTACTATTTCTCGATGCTCTCCATTATGATCTTCTAAAATTGCGGTTATTACTGGCGTTGGATATGAATCACTATATATATCTGCTCCATTCGCAATTAATATCTTTAAAATCTCTTCACGCGCTAACTTGCAAGCTAATCTAACTGCCTCCCGACATTGTTCCTTAGTGTTAGTTATCCCCCTTTTTGCAAAAAGCACTTCTACAACTTTTATTTCGTTGGTTTCAACCGCATAATTTAGCGTTAGCACTTCAAGAGGAGTACACCATGAACATTCATTAGGTAACGGAAATTGCAAAGCATCCGCACCTCGTTCCTTAAATAATTTTATAACATCCGCCGGTTTTTTAAGCTCTGTTACATCACCTGCTGACGATACTTGACAAATTAGAAATAAAATAAAGAAAGCAAACACGACTGGTATTTTTGATATTGAATAACACATACAATCCGACTCCTCCAAATAGAGCTCAAAACCTAGATTTTTTAAGCATTATTTCAACAAAATATGCGATACTCAATCTTATAGCACGTCCTTTATCCGCCTCCAAGCTAAACTTAAAAAAACCATCTTTTACTGACATTAAAATATATTTCGTCTTAGAAGAGGTATCAAATCTGGACAAAAAACATTAAATGCTCGTGTTTATTGCTTAGCTTATCTGCTTACTAAAACGTAATGTCTTTTGTCCAGATCATATTATTCCCCACAAGCTAACCCATCAAATTTACCAAGCCATATCCAGATCAAAACATTGTTGCGACACTGTCACAGCAATTGTCTTGGTCTAATTAATATCAACTTGTTCATAAGCCAGCTCTCCATCATAAAATAATACCCAGCTTTTTTTAGATACATTGCATGATTTTAGTATTTTTTTTATCTCTTGAATAACAATTTGTTTATTTATTACCGCAAGATCAATATATAAATATTTTAATCCTATAGCGCTTCCTACAACACAACCCAGTTGCTCTTTTTTAAGTTGCAAGTCTAATGCCTTCTTTATTTTGGAGAATTCTTCAACGCTTTGATCATCGGCTGCATTTTCCATTTTCAGGTAAATAAAAATCTCATTATTTTTAGAAAATCTTTCGGAATCAAAAAAATACTTATCATCCATTGCAATTAATAATTGCTCTGAAATTGTTGAGCAAAAATACAGGTCATCTTTATCAAAAAAATCCTCTACCTCATCTTGTTTAGGACTACGCCTAGCAGTGATCCAATTATAATCCTCATCTATGATCAAAAAATAGAGTTTTTCTGGTAAACTATTTTTAATATTTGCTATTTCAGTACGAACTTCTAGGCTTAATTCAGATATTTTCTTATCATTCGTACCTTCAGTTTTGTTTATACGTATGTCGTCTATCCATTTATCTACTATCTCTTCCCCTAATAAGGTATTAGTTAATAAGTATAAATTTTCTAAACCTTGCTTCTGTTCCTCAGAAAAAGGTAGCCAATAAGTAATATCTATTCTATTTAACTTATTCCTAGATATTGCAAATTTAATATTTTTAATATCTCTCCAACCGGCTCTTTCTAACATAATACTTGAAGCTTCTTCTAAATCCTCAGGTAATCGATAAGCATAAAATTCCCACTCTTCTAACTCAGGAGCACTACTTAATATTTTTCTTACAAGAGACCTTAGCTTTCTTTGTTCTTCAGAGGTAATAACTAATCTATGTTTTTTAACAAGACCAGTATAAAACTCCCACATAAGATTTTTATCAATAGATTGAAGATTTTCTTTCACCCATCTTGGCAGATCGAATTTTTTTTCACCAGAGCTAGAAAATGAAGCGCTGATTTTTTTATTAGCCAAGGAAAAATTATTCCACCATTTAGCTATATCTTTTTCTTTGTGCTTATAACTTTCTCTGGAAATAAAAGCCTGTATGCTTTCATCGTTGCCGTTGTTATTTTCTTTTAATGTCATCTTGGGCGATTTCATTAAATTATAATCTTTTAAAAGCTCAATAACTTTGTCTTTTGTCCGTGATAAATATTTCATAATATCTTCCTGTATTTTCAGAGTTAAATCTTTGGATTTCGAAAAAATACCAATAATACCAAAACTATTCAGCATACTGTGTTCGGTAATTTGGGTTTCTTTTTCAATAGTGCCGAGTTCACTGGTTTTTAGGTTGTATGCAAAACAAGTATTGATACAAAATAACAGTGTTAATAATATAGAAAAATTTATTCTCATAGCGCCTCCTGGCCATCAGACGCATACAAAACAGTGAATTGCTGAATAATATCACAATAATGTAGTTGGCGTTGTATAGATGCCAAATACATTTTTATGGTATGCCTTTTTATTAAAAACCTATAAACCACTTCTAAGTCTCTAAGTCTGAATCGTATCTTGAAGTAGCACATAGGCAGCTTTGAGAGATTTGGTAAATAAGGGATATTGCTAAAAACCACGACAGTATTGGTGCCGGCAAGGGGACTCGAACCTCTGGCCTACTGATTACGAATCAAAATCTTTGTCTCATGGTGTCAAAACAATACAACTAGATGATACTTTTTTTGAGTATGAAGAAAAAATTTAGAATAGCGATGTCGGTTGTAAGGTTGTAACAACTCGACTCTGTATACTTGCTAAAAGTATTAGCAAAACGGTACAATCTGGTTAGTGAGGGAGCTACCGAGTTTATTGAATTAAGCTTAAAATAAAAATATGAAAATTACTCCACTTATAAGCGACACAGTTCAGCTAACACTCCTTCATTCCGCCACGACGAATCCCGAAAAGGTTAAGTCGTGAATTTTTTAATCAAGAATTTTTGCTTTTTCAAAAGCTGATATTTTTATTTTCATGCTCTAACAACCATTTTTTGAGTTTAATAGTACTGATTTTTTTACCACAATAACCGCCTAAACTAGCAGCAGCGACGACACGGTGGCAAGGGATAATAATTGGCAACGGATTCAAACGACAAGCATTACCAATAACACGCGGACTTGTCTTTAGTTTTTTTGCAAGCTCACCATAAGTTATGGTTTTTCCAACAGGGATTTTCTGCAATGCTCGCCAAATTTTCTTCTGCAATAATGTCCCCTGAAGATACATTAATAGATTAAATTTCGACTTTGAATTACAAAAATATTGTTTTATTCTAGCGGCAATATGGCGCTCAATAATATTTTTAGGAAAAACTAAAGGGGTTCCGGATGACAGAAAGTTTATTTTTGCAATCCTACCATTGGCAATCACCACACCCAATCTACCTATAGGACTAGCAATTATAAAATTATGTTTGCTCAGCCGTTTGTTCCCCCTTCATTTTTCTGCTCTTTAAAAATAAACTTTAAATATTATTCAATTTTGCCACTAAAGCGGCATAAAATGCAGCAGCTTGAGATAAGTGCTCAACAGGACATGATTCATTTGGAGCATGAGCATAAACCTCATTACCAGGACCAAAACCTATACAAGCTATATCGTTATGCATACCAGCTAGTGCAATTCCATTGGTACTAAATGTCCACTTATCAACTTTCGGCTTTTTAGCAAAAGTGTCTTCAAAAGCACTGACAGCATATTTTAACCAAGGAGAATTCTCTTCTAAAACCCAAGTTGGAAAATATTTATCAGTAGGATAAATTTTACCCGTATAAGCTTTCTCCTCATAACGCAGCACTATTACTTTCGCATCTGGATAACCTGCAAGTTTTGCGGCTTCTTGTACTTCGCGTACTGCGCTTTCACGAGTTTCCCCTGCAGTTAAACGACGATCTAATTGAATAGAAGCTTTATCAGGAACTGCACATTGGGATGGTGAAGAAAAGAAAACTTGTGTTACTGCAACAGTCCCCTTTCCTAAAAATGGATCATCTTTTAAACGATCGTTTAATTTTTCAATTGCCAAGGCAATTTTAGAAATTTTGTAAATTGCATTATCACCACGCTCTGGTGCTGATCCATGACAAGACAACCCGCCAATCTCAATTACCATTTCCATTCTGCCCCTATGTCCACGATAAATGTTCATGTTAGTTGGCTCAGTAATCACTACCATTTCAGGTTTGATTTTTTCTTCGTTAACCAGATATTGCCAACATAAACCATCACAATCCTCTTCCATAACGGTTCCGGTAAAATAAATAGTAAAATCTTTATTAAGATTTAGTTCTTTAATGATCTTAGCTGCATATACCATTGATGCCATACCACCTTTTTGATCAACCGATCCTCGTCCCCATACTTTACCTTCTTTAATATGGCCATTAAATGGATCAAAGTTCCAAAGTTTAAGATCACCAGGATATACTGTATCAATATGAGCATCAAAAGCGATGATACGTTTACCACTACCTATACGACCTATAATATTACCAAGCCCATCTACGCGTACTTCATCAAAACCAACTTTCTTCATCTCTTTATTAATAACCTCAATCACCTCTTTTTCTTTAGTAGAAAATGATGGAGTTTTTATCATATTGACGAGAAACTCTGCTGTATTTTGTTCGTACTCTTTTGCTTTATTAGCAATTTGTTTGTATATTTCATTCATATTTTTTACCTTATGTTAAATTAATTTTTAAAATCTATCCCACAACTTTTTTGCTAAACTTCTACTTTCTGCAAAAATCTTTTTTTCATCGATATCAAGTAAAATCTTTCTGTTCTCCATCAAAACTTTACCTTTTACAATGGTGGTATCAACAATTGCTTGTTGTGAATAACCAAAAATTAGATGACCTAACACAGTATTCTCGTCAAACGGAGTTGGTGGATCATAATCAACTACGATCACATCTCCTGCATGCCCTTCTGCTAAAACACCTAATTTGACATCATCCCAAATACGATTAACAATTTTGGCATTATTAACAAATAAAGTATTCGTCACTTCCATAAAGCCAGCAGTTGGATTAGCAGCACGTAAATGTTGTGCCCACATAGCAACGCGCACTTCTTCAAACATATTAACCGTCATTGCATCGGTACCTAAACCAACACAGATCCCTTTTTGCTGCATCTTAATTATATCGGCAATACCAACTGCATTATTCATATTAGATTGCGGATTATGCACCACCATGGTATCAGACTCAGCTAAGAGATCCATTTCATGATCAGTAATATGTACACAGTGAGCAGCAATAGTTTGTTTACCTAAAATTCCATATTCATGAAAACGCTCTACTACCCTTTTGCCACACATTTTAAGAGTATTATCTTGATCCGATATAGCTTCAGCAGTATGCACATGGAACCCAGTATGTAAATTAGCTCCAATATCTGCAGCTTTTTTTAAAGTTTTTTCGGTAATAGTAAATGAAGCATGCAATCCAAATAATGCTTTTAATTGCTCATCTCTATTTTTTTGGCAATATTTTATAAATTCCACATTCTCCTCAATACCTTCGCTCGCGATTTTCTCACCATCACGATCGGAAAGCTCATAGCATAAACAACCGCGCAATCCAGTTTCTTTTAAGGCTTGAGCAATTTTTTGTAATGACCCTCTAATTGCAAAAGGACTAGCATGATGATCAATAAAAGTAGTTGTACCGCAACGGATAGCATGCAATAACATAACCATAGTACTGTAATAGGTATCCTCTAGAGTCAATTTTTTATCTAAGCGCCACCAAAGATTTTCTAACACCTCTTGAAAATTTTCCGATGGTTTTGCTTTGCCCAATCCTCTTACCAAAGTACTATAAAAATGCATATGGGTATTAATAATGCCAGGCATAATAATTTTGCCAGTTGCATCTATGGTTTTATCAGCTTTTATCTCAAAATTCTCTTGTTTGGCAATTTTTTTAATAATTCCATTTTCCAGCAAAACAGAGTGCTCAGGCAAAACCTTACAAGGCGTACCAAAAGTAACAACAGTTCCATTCTTAATTAATAATGTAGACATAATATAATCTCCTTAATAACAACCAAATTATTTCTCAGCCAACAGCTCAAGTTCTTTAGAAGTGCGCGGCCGCATATACAATGCTTGAGAAAAACATTTTTGTACACACAGTGAACAACCAATACATTTTGCTGGATCAGTTACGGGCACTTTATTGGCATCTAAAGTAATCGCCAAATAGGGGCAACGGGCACAGTTACCACAATGCTGACATAACTCACTAGTAACAGCCGAAATTTTCTTCAGTGCATTAAGCTCCATAAAACCAGTAATAGGATTGGGCAGCGCACAACCAATTAATTCCTGCATAGATTTAAAACCACGCTCTTTCATTAGATAACTAATACCTGAATGTAAATGTTCAATAATGTTGACTCCATATTTCAAAACTATGGTACAAAATTGCACGGTCTTTACACCAAGAGCCAAAAAATCTGCAGCCGCTTTATAGTCCATGGGACCACCATTACCAGAAATGGTAATGCCCAGCGGTGCAACATTAGCCAAGGTTAAATAACTAATATTTTTCACTCCTTCGCCAGACATGCCAGCAACTATCCCTTCATCCCAAGATTTTTTATTTCCCGGTCTAAAGGCAACGGTAGGGAAAGAGTTAGCTAAAGTTATTCCCGCATGTTTATTAGGATATTTTTTAAATACCGTTTTAATCGCTTCAATAATTGGATAAGCAGAAGTTACAGCAGCAGTTAATTTAAATAATTTTGGTATTTGGGGATCACTAACCTCCATAACCCAATCAATTATTTTGGCAGTTAGCTTAGCATTTTGTGATACGATATCTCCTTCAGTACCATCACCGCCTTGGGGACAAGAGAGACTATATTCTACTCCCATCGCCCCTGATCTTTCTAGTTTTAAAGTATTTGCCTGCCACTGCTTTTTATCATTTTCATCATCACCAGAAACTGGACCACCGGTTGACCCAATCGTTAAACGATCAGGATACTCTTTAACTAATTTCTCAATTTCGTGACATACACGATCCAAGGAATGACCAGAAACATTATCACAATTAGCATAGGTTCCATCTCCATAAACAAACATATATTCAGCTGGAATATGGATTGGAATATTATCAAAAGCAGTCTTCATAATACCGCCTGCCCAACCAGCCTCATAAGCTTTTTTCATATTCTCGTAACCATCAGATGCTGGCGCAGCTGAGAGTAAAAACGGCGAGAGTATTTTACGACCAAAAAAATCGGTCGCCAGTGACACAGGTAAATCAACGCTACCCGCGAGCTGTTCTTTATTTTTGGTATTTTTATTTACTTGATATTTTTTACCCAAAAACAATGCATCAACTAAACAAGCGGCGTTTTTACCGCTAGCAACCGCTTCGACAACCGTAGTAGGACCATTAACCATGTCTCCCGTATAAAATATTTTTTCATTGGTTGTTTTGGCAAAAGAGCTTTTATTACCAATTGCTTTAATAATAATATTATACCCTTTAAGAGCATGCTCAGTATTAGCCACAATTAATTCAGGCTTGAAAGCACCGCCACATGGGAAATTAATTTTTGCTGCATCTAAAACAAAAGATCCATCGCTTGCTTTTTTTATTGCTGTAACAGTTGTTTTGCTAATAATACCGATACCATCTTGCAATAAAACCTGCCGCTCATGCTCCGTCAATGGCATATCTGGATTATTTTCAAGACAAATTAGATCAACCTCTTTGGCACCATGTTGTTTGGCTACCGTAGCGCAATCAGTAGCAACCGCGCCACCACCAATTATTGCTACTTGCAAACCTTTTACCTGATATTTTTCTGGATCATTCAAAAACTCTGACCAAGTAATTGTATATTCTTCTCCAGGAACATTTAACTTTAATGGTATATCTAAACCAGTGCTTACAACCACTGCATCAAATCCCTGTTGTAGACATTTTTCAGGGGTTAAATCTTTGACATTAAATTCGCACTCTATCATCCCAAGATTTTTAATAAATTCAATATCAGTTTTTAATACGCTTTTATCTAAACGCTTATCCGGAATAAAATTACAGGCGCCGCCTGCAACTTTTTCTTTTTCAAAAACTGTGACTTTATACCCCTTCTGGGTCAGAATCGCTGCTGCGCTGAGCCCTGCGGGACCAGCTCCTATAACAGCCACTTTTTTACCGTTCGATTTTACTTTATTAAATTCCGGAAAACACTTCAGCTCTTTTACTTTGGCAATTATAGTTGCTTGGATCTGCGGGATATTGATCGCATGATCAAATTCTTTATGCACACATTTTGCCATACAATGTTTTTCGGGGCAGACAGCACCACATACGCCACCTAATGGGTTACTACGCAAAATAATATTCGCAGCACGCTCGTAATCAATAGTTCCATTGGTTTTAATTGCCATAATAAAATCAGCCGGGGAACAATTAGCTGGACAATTTTCTTTACAGGGTTTTTCTTCGCAAAACTCACAGCGACGAACCTCCGCCGCTAACTGTGCATCAGTAAGAAATTGGGCCATTTTATATCTCTCCTACATTATTAATCGACATTATTATCGCCTCAGGTGTTGCCGGCATTGCTAGATGTATTTTTTTCTCTGGATTTATGGATTGCAAAGCATTTTTAATAGCAAAATATGCTGCTTCTCCGTAAATTAAAGGGGGCTCACCAATTGCTTTACTCCCAAATACACTTGCATGTTTTAGTTCACGTTCCACAAATTCTATATCAAAAACTTCTGGTAAATCCTGAAAAGATGGTATTTTATAAGTTGAAAAAGTATTTGCTAGATAGCGACCCTCTTTATTGAATGTTAATTCTTCCATAGTGCTATAACCAAACCCCTGCAAAAATGCTCCATGAATTTGCCCATAATCAACAGATTTATTCAATGAACGACCAGCTTCATGAACCACATAAACTTTCATCAACTTATTGGCACCCGTTAAAACATCTACTTCCATCGTAACTAAAGCAACACCAAATAAAAAATAGTAGAAGGGGGAACCCTGCATTTTTTTTCCATCAAAAAATATTTCTGGGGTACGATAAAACCCTTGAGCTCCTAAATTACAACGCAGCATATAAGCATTATATACTAATTCATTAAAGGTCATTTTGATTTTAGGATGGCGGATATCATAAACCATATCATCTGCAAAAATTATGTGTTCACAATCAGGAAGAGCATTATCATCTTCAACTCTGTTTTCCAAATTCTCTAAGTGTTTATAACCAATCTTAGCTCTTAATAGTTCCAAAGCTACTAGAGCCAACCTTACTTTTATTTTTTTCGCAGCGTTTAAAGCAGCATTACCATTAATATCTGCTCCTGTTGAAGCAGCAGTAGGTGAAGCATTACCATTGCGTTGGGTATTTGAACTCTCCATCCTAATTCTAGCTATATTTATTCCTAACTCGCGCGCTACCACCTGAGCTACTTTGGTATTCACCTCCTGTCCCATTTCAATTCCACCATGACTCATCGAAACGCTTCCATCAGCATAAACCCAAATCAGAGCCGTACCTTGGTTTAAAGGAGTAAAAGTAAATGAAATACCAAATTTTATGGGTACAACTCCAACACCCTGTTTAATATATTTATTTTTTTGATTAAAATTTTTAATTTTTTGTAATAATTGTTTGTAATGCGCATTCTTTCTGAGCCGAACAAATAATTCAGGGTGACATGGTTCGTACACCGGTTGTCCAAATGGGGTATGTTCTCCATTTTTATAAAAATTAACCTCACGAACTAATAATGGATCAAGCTTTAGTTTATCCGCAATAGCTTCTATGGCGCTTTCTATAGCAAATATTCCTTGCGGAGCACCAAACCCTCTAAATGCGGTGTTTGGTGGTAAATTGGTTCTACAAGCTTTACCAATAATTCTTACATTAGGGATAAAATAGGCGTTATCTGCATGAAACATCGCTCGTTGCAGAATAGGAATTGAAATATCAGAAAATGCTCCACCATTAGAGCAAAACTCCACATCATAAGCTAAGATCTTGCCATTTTTTTCTACTCCCACTTTATAACGAGAGCGAAACGGATGACGCTTTCCCGTAAATGACATATCCTCTCTACGCGTTAATGCCAATAAAACTGGCTGCTGCAATACATAAGCAGCCAAAGCAGCAAGGCAGCTCCAAATAGTTGCCCCACGCTCTTTACCACCAAAACCTCCTCCTAACCGTTTAACATCGACGGTAACATCTTTGCTGCTAATACCTAAAATGCGCGCTACAATCTCTTGTACTTCTGCAGTGCTCTGAGTTGAAACGTAAAGCGTAATATTTTGATCATCCCCTGGTACAGCTAACGTACGTTGCGTTTCAAAATAAGCATGCTCTTGCGCGCCAGTAGTTACCTCCCCGGTAAATACTAAATGAGCTTTCTCAAATCCCTTCTTAATATTCCCTCTTGCAATTTTACACGGATCAACATAAAAGTTTTTTGCTTTTATTGCTTCATCTATAGTAAAAATTGTTGCAAGTTTTTTATAATTTATTATAACTTTTTTAGACGCTCGCAACGCTATTTTAGGATTTTTTGCTATCACAATAGCTATTGGTTGCCCAATATAACATACTTCATCATCTGCTAGTAGCGGTTCATCTTTAATGGTATGCCCTATCTGATTTTCTCCAGGAATATCTTTTGCGGTAAGAATTGCTGCTACCCCAGAAATAGCTAAAGCAGAAGCTAAATCTATTTTTTTTATTTTGGCATGGGCATGCGTACTCGTAACAATTTTCGCATACAAAAGTTTATCTGGCTTCACTTCATCCGCAATATATTTGGCACTACCACTAACAATAGCAGCACCACTGATATGATAAGGATCTTTAAAAGTTTTTATTTTTTTCATATTAATCCCTTATAACTTTACGGAATAATCCATACAAATTATTCGGTTAATCCATGTAAACATTTTAGAGCTTTGCTAAATTTTATTTTTTGTCCTGTGCAAAGTGATTTTCAGCGTATGTATTAAAATGTTTAATTATATGGTTCTGAATTAAAATACACCGATACTCTGCACTTCCTCTAACATCACTAATTGGCGCAAACTCTTTTACCGCTATAGATGCAGCCTCCTCAATATTTTCTTTAGTTATTTTCTTGCCCAGTAAAAAATCACTAGTTTTTACTGCAAGAATAGGAAATTTAGCAATACCCCCAAAAGCCAGGCGACAATCTTTAATAATATTATTTTTTCCAATTATTATATTGATACAAGAATTGACTGTAGCAATATCAAGTGCAGAGCGTTTCGATGATTTTTCAAAATTACAGAAACCTTGTTCGTTTGGTACCTCAATTGCACTAATAATTTCTTTAGTCACATCCAGACTTGTTACTTTGTAATCTTGATAAAAATCTTTTAAGTCAATCTTACGCTTAGAGTTTTTACACAAAACAAGCAACTTCGCCCCTAAAGCAAGTAAAACACAAACACTATCAGCAATGGGGGAAGCATTAGCAATATTTCCTGCCGGGGTAGCAACATTCCGTATTTGATTTGATGCTATCTGAAAAATGGCTTTATAAAATGTCGGAATCTTCTGTTTAACTACACTACTAGCCTGCAGTTGCCCAAAAGTGGTGCTACCACCAAAAGTAATAAAATTTTTATTTTTCTTAATAAAATTTAATTGCGGAACTTGGGAAATATCGATAAAAGCTTCTGGCCAGATATCATGAATATTTCCCTGAACCATGAGATCTGTTCCACCATTAATAATTTTAAAATTACCCTTTAATTTATTCATAGAAGAAAATAATTCCCCGAGACGATGAGGAATATAATAATTCTTACAAACACTCAAATCTTGCAACTTTCCAGGACTAAGCTGTTCTATACTATTTTTTTTCAACTTGTGTTGAATACCACTAGCATAAGCTGGTAATAGATTAAGAAATTGCTTTTTATCTTTTTTTAACTTATCCGAAATAGATAAAACAGCATCATTAATAAATTTATAACCGGTACAACGGCATAAATTACCAGACAATGCATTAATTATTGCATTTTTATTTGGTGAAGGATTGTTTAAAAATAAACAAAAAATTGACATTATGATGCCAGCGGTACAAAAACCACATTGTACCGCATGTTGCTCCAGCATCTCTTTTTGAATCAAATGCAACTTTTGTCCACAAACCAACCCCTCCGTAGTAATTACATGGCAGCCGTGAAGACGGGAAGCAGGTAAAATACAAGAGTTGATCGCCTGATATTGAAAATGATTATTTTTCCATGACCCAAGTGCAATGGTACAACCGCCACAATCCCCTTCTCCACAAGGTTCTTTGGCTCCGGTTAAACCTAATTTTTCCCTGATTAATTCCAACGCCAAAGTTTCAGGAGTAATCATTTCCAGAATATATTTATCATTAATGTAAAATTCTATTGATAAATTATTACTTATAGTCAGCATAATAAATACTACCTTTATTTATTGTTTAAGCCGCATTTTCTTATAACCAAAAGGGCGGAATAACTCCAGCATAGGAGTTTTGAAAAACACAATTCACCCTTCTCAACATTTTTGTTACGCTCACTGATCATTATAGCGCAATCTAGAGATGTGCGGCGAAACACCGATTATTATCGCCTCAAAGTTGAATCTCTTTATTAAATTCAACAATAAGTTTATCAAAATTATCAATTTCATCTTCTTCAATGCTCCGCCAAAATTCTGGCTGCCATAGCTCTCTGAGCTCATCAGAATTTTTCCCCTGCTGTTCAACCCAGGTGAAATATTTTAAATTATGAATAAGCTTACGATCACGATAACCAAGCTCTTTGTAATTCTCAATATCTTGATGAGCTAAGCTGGAGCCAAAATCATAAGCAGCATTGATGGTTGTATAGGAACCATACTTATCTGCATACTCTTTTATGCGCGAGCTATAAAGTTCCATCGAATCAGTAAAGATAGTAAAAATAATATCATTTTCATCCATTTCGAAATATTTGGCTGTCTTGATACAAGAAAGTAAGTTACAAATTCCAGATATTCCTAAAAATGGTAGGTTGTTAATAGCATCAATTGGTACACCACGTTCTTGCAATAATGCTACACCTTGCTTTTCATTAAAAAGACGCATAACTCTAATGCAATCTTCATCATCAACAGCCGATACCGCATCAGTATTGCGAACATTGTGGATCCATGGGATATGTTTATCACCAATCCCTTCTATCCGATGCTCACCAAATCCATTCATCAAGATGGTGGGACATTGCAAAGCTTCCGCAACAACAATTTTTAATCCAGGATGAAGTTTTTTTAAATAATCACCTGCAGCAATGGTTCCGGCAGAACCACTTGCTGAAATGTATGCAGCCAATCTAGCTTTTGGATCTTTTATCTCTTGAGCAAATGCTTCTTGGACTGCGCTACCCGTTACATTGTAATGAAAAATGGTATTACCAAACTCCGCAAATTGATTGAAAATAAAATTTTGTGGGTCTTTTGCTAATTCATTACATTTGTCATAAATCTCTTTTACATTTGATTCAGTACCTGGAGTCGCAATGATTTCTGCCCCAATATTTTTCAACCAAGTAAATCGCTCTTGAGACATTCCCTCAGGTAAAATTGCTACTCCTTTACATCCCATTAAAGCACTATCAAAAGCGCCACCACGACAGTAATTGCCTGTTGATGGCCATATCGCTTTATGCTTGGTAGGATCAAATTCACCACTAACAATCCTCGGTATAAGACATCCGAAGGCCGCACCAACTTTATGCGCTCCAGTTGGAAAATGCTTTCCTATTAAACCAAAAATTCTGGCTTTTACTCCAGTAATAGACTTGGGAATTTCAATAAAATTGACTTTACCAAATAATTTATTTTCAATATTATTTTTCCAGTTAATGCGAAATAAATTCAAAGGATCAACTGCATTCATATCGACTTTTTTTAGTTTATCCTTAATCTCTTGGGGTATTAATTCAGGAGATTTTAACTGCTCAAATGTTGGCACTACAATGTTATGTTTACGAAAATGCTTTGCAGTGTTTTTTCTAACTTCTTTATTAATAGATTTTATAATTTTCGACATATATTCATTTAACTCCTTAAAATAAAAATTAATTTAACAAACAGTTAGGAATCGCACAAAAATAATTTTTACATAAAATAAAACTACAATGTAATATTTATTTTTGCACAATTCTTTATTTGGTAGCCGCAGACTTCAGTCTGCGCTGCTAAAAACGCAAGCTAAAGCTTGCGGCTACCAAAAATCTAATAAAAAAATACTTGTTTTTGTTTTTGCATGATTCCTTATTATGAAGTAAGTTTACGTTCACATTGCCTGCTGATAATTTTTTCTAGTACAGCAATAGGATTTTCTATTCGCGAAAAATAAATCATTGCAGCTATAACAAACGGCTTAAAGCTTGCTTCATGGTAGGTCTCTCTACGATATTTCTCAAATATTTGCGCAGCAACTTCACCCTCTTTGCAACTTACATCGGTAATATCAGCTGGTAAGCAATGCATATACAGGGCAGAACCTTTTTTAGTTAAGCTCATATTCTTCGCATTACATTCCCATTTTTTGAATTTGGCATTATTAGCTAAACATTCTTTTTCTAAGTCATCTAAGCCTGCTTTATCTCTTGCCTTTAACAAACTCGTTCTACGTTCCATAACTTTAAAAGGTGCCCATGACTTTGGATATACTACATCCGCATTTTTAAAAGCATCATCCATACTATTGACAATAGTCAATTTACCGCCACTTTTTTGGGCATTATTTTTGGCAACTGTTACCACATCTGGTAACAACTCATAACCTTCCGGATATGCTAAAGTTACATCCATCCCAAAACGGCTCATGAGTCCAATAATACTCTGTGGTACAGACAACGGCTTACCATAACTTGGAGAATACGCCCAAGTCATGGCAATCTTTTTACCTTGCAATGCGTCAATACCACCAAAATAATCTCGCAGCTTCATTAAGTCCGCCATTGCCTGCGTGGGATGATCAATGTCTGATTGCAAATTGATAATAGTGGGACGTTGATGAAGCACTCCCTCTTTAAAGCCCTCGCGCACGGATTCACTGAATAATCTTTGATATTTATCCCCTTCCCCCAAATACATGTCATCTCGAATACCAATAGTTTCAGCTAAAAATGAGAGCATATTGGCAGTTTCCCGTTCTGTTTCACCATGAGCAATTTGCGATTTAGTCTCATCTAAATCAGCGATTGCCAAACCAAGAGCATTTACTGCCGAAGCAAAACTAAACCGAGTACGTGTGGAATTATCACGAAAAATAGAAATACCTACACCAGAATCAAACACACGAAAAGATTTGCCAGCACGGTGTAATTCCTTAAAACACTCCGCAACTTGCATAATGGCTTTAAGCTCTTCCTCCGATTTTTCCCACGTCAAAAGAAAATCTTTGTCATAAAGATTAAATTTTAATTTTTCAAGTTCTTTTATTGTTGTAGCAAAATGTTTCTTAGTCACTGTTTATCCCCCTTTAATTATTAATTATTATAAAATTCATTAGCCGCCTCTATAGCATCCACTATTTGTTGATACCCTGTACAACGACACAAATTACCTACTAAAGCTTTGCGAATTTGTTCTCTAGTTGGATTTCTATTTTTAAGTAAAAATGCATGCGCAGTTAACACCATACCAGGCGTACAAAAACCGCACTGGATTGCTCCCGCATCAATAAAAGCCTGCTGCAGTGGATGTAAACTACCATCAGAATGTTTCATTCCCTCAATAGTTAAAATATCTTTATCAGCCGCATCGCAAACCTTTTTTCTGCAAGCACGAATTGGGACATTATTTAAAAGAACAGTACAAGCACCACAAACCCCAATACCACACCCATTCTTGGCTCCAGTTAAATTTAAATCTTCACGGATAAAATCCAACAAATTTTTTTCACTTAATGAATCATCAACGTTGATCTCTTTATCATTTACTCTAAGTTTCATTTTTACTTTACCTTTATTGGTAATTGCAAATAACGGTTACCGGTTGCATTATAAACTGCATTAGCAATTGCTGGGGCAATTAACTCTAACGCTGGTTCTCCAATACCTTTAGCTTCTGCCGGAGTATTGGGATCAGGATTTTCTACTATAATACCAGTAATCTCCGGAACATCAGTTGCTCTAGGAATCTTATAACTATTAAAATTGTCACTAATAATTTTTCCACCCTGTAATTGTAGTTCCTCATGCAAGGCATACCCGATTCCCTGCGTAATTCCCCCATAGTATTGACCTAGCAGCATAGAAGGATTCAGTGCTTTGCCAATATCATGAGCTGCTACTATATTTAAAAGTTTTATTTTACCTGTCACTTTGTTGACAGTAAGTTCCACTGCTTGACACCCGTAAACCCATGTAAAATACGCTGGACCCTGCCCTACATCCTCCTGCCAATAAGTAACTGGTGGTCGAAATAAACCAAAAGCATATGGGTATATTCTTTCTAAAAACATGCTATTTATTGCCTCATCCCACACTAGCTTTTGCTCATTATCTTTTCCGTACAAATAACCATTGGCAAAACGGATCTCTTCTGCCTTACAACCTAATTTTGCAGAAAGAGTAGTAGTCAGTAATTGTTTTAAATTTCTTGCGGCAATAGCTAATGCTCCCCCAGCCATTAATACACCGCGAGAAGCAACACATGGACCACCATCGGGAATTACTGAAGTTGAAGAGCGCAAATAACGAATTTTTTCTTTATCAATCCCAAGCTCACTCGCTAAAAGTAAAATCATAGCGGATTCTAAACCTTGACCATTCTCTTGATAGCCCACTGTTAATAAAACCGAACCATCAAATTGCACATTAATAATTGCAGAACAAAAATCTTTACCTTCAGCTCCTAGACTCATTCCACGATAACTGTTAGCAATCCCAATTCCGTAGAGTTCATCAGTATCACTTTTGCCATAAGAGCATTTTTTGAATTTATCATCATAGTCAATAATATTGAGAACTTTTTGTAATACTTCATGACTGCTGACAACATGATTATCCAATTTTTGTTCAGTAATAGTAGTGCTATTTTGCGCAACAAGATTCAATTTACGCATCTCGATACTAGAAATACCTACTTTTTGAGCTGCTATATCAATTAATTGTTCAATAGCAAAATTTATTTGGGGAGAACCAAAACCACGCATGGCTCCAGTAAATACTTTATTCGTATAAACACCATAAACATCACACAGAACATTTGGCACGACGTAAGGACCACAACACTGCACCGTAGAGCGCCAAGTTACAAATGGGGTCATGGAAGCATATGCCCCACCATCGGCCAGAACACGACATTCTATAGCATTAATTTTTCCTTCACGCGTTACTCCAATTTTATAGTCCATGATATATGGATGACGTTTGTAACTTTCACGCATCGACCATTCACGCTCATAGGTCATTTTTACTGGCTTACCGGTAAGCTTTGCGGCCAAGGCGGTGCGCGCACAGATGATATTTGCCGTATCGTCTTTACCACCAAAGCCACCACCTAATGATACACCGATAACTTCCACTTCAGACAACTTGGTACCAAGAATTGCCGCCACATATTTTCTTGCGGTAAAATGGTGCTGCACAGTGCCATAAACTTGGATAACACCATTATCATTTGGTACACATACAGAACTTTCAGGTTCTATGTATGCATGCTCAATAAATTGGGTAGTGAATCTGTGTTCAATAATATAAGCGGCATTAGCAAAACCAATAGCAGCGTCACCACGCCGCACTTTATGGTGAACAATAATATTGTCCCCTTTTTCTTCATGCACTAGATTATTGGAATCGGCAAAAGCTTGCTCAACATCTAAAACTGGGGGAAGTTCGACTGCAGAGACCGTAACTTTTGCTGCAGCCTCTATAGCCTGCTTACGAGTAGTGGCAACAACAACAGCAATAACATCTCCATGATAACGAATTTTCTTGCTGGCAAAAAGATCATGATCCTTAATTAAATGTCCATAAATAGTTTTTCCTGGAACATCTTGGGCAGTAATAACTCTTACCACACCATTAGATCGCTCTGCAGCTTGCGTATCAATAGAATTGATTTTAGCATGCACATAATCAGTATAAACAGGAACTGCATGGAGCAGGTCAAAGAATTTTAAATCGTCAACAAAATGCGCTTCACCCGTAACTTTGCTATAAGCATCATTACGCCAACTTTTATCATGAGATTTTATCATTGTACGTTTTTACAACAAAATCTCTATAGTCAACAATCCTTTCTATAGAGACTCTTTTCATTTGCTTTTCACAGCACAACGCTTTGTCGGGTACTCCTTTTATTTTTATTTTAAATTAACATTTGAATCTTTCAAATGTTTTAATTCACCAAATATGTAGGTAGCCTTAACAGTCCTATCATCTCCTAATATCATTAAATTAAATAATTTTTCAACTAAATTGTTAGCACGTTTCATCTTATTAGCAATTAGTGGCGTACTAAATAAATCAAGTACTACAAAATCAGCTTCTTTTCCTGAATGAAAGTTCCCAATCTTATGCTCAAGTAACAAAGCTTTAGCATTACCTAAAGTCATATGATAAAAACCCTCCAAGGGTGAAAGTGCTGAACCCTGAATTGCAGCCACTTTGTATGCTTCGTCCAGAGTGCGTAACATCGAAAAACTAGACCCCCCTCCTACATCAGTTCCTATACCAAATCTGAGATTTTGTTTTTTTGCATTCCCAATATTAAAAAGGCCACTGCCAAGAAAAAAGTTAGAGGTAGGACACCAGGAACAAACAGTTTCTGTATCAAAAAAATGTTGGAATTCTTGCTCACTAAAAAATACTGCATGACCATAAACTGATCTTTTTCCTAGTAAATTATACCGATCATAAACATCAGTATAATTTTTACTCCAAGGAAAAAGCTCCTGTACCCACTTAACTTCATTCTTATTCTCTGAGATATGTGATTGTAAATAAACGGTAGGAAATTCAGACATCAAAGCTGAAGCCACTTCTAACTGAGCTTCAGAAGATGTTGGAGCAAATCTGGGAGTTACAGCATATGATAAACGATTTTTGTTATGCCATTTTTTTATTAACCGCTTAGATTCATCATAAGAGGTCTGCGGTGTATCGAGCAAATAACTAGGGGCATTCCTATCCATCATAGTTTTTCCTGTTATAATTCGCATGTTCAAACCAGCAGCTGACTCAAACATCGCATCTGCCGCCACTTCATGAACAGTTGAATAAACAGCTGCAGTAGTTGTGCCGTTCCGCATTAACTCTTTTAAAAAAAAGTCAGCGGCATTTTTAGCATATGCTTTATCACCATACTGACCTTCTGCTGGAAAAACGTATTTTTCTAACCAATCTAATAATTGCTTACCATATGAAGCAATTGTTTCTGTTTGCGCATAATGGATGTGAGTATCAATAAAACCTGGCATAATTAAATAATCAGAATAATCCACAACTTCAGCATCAGGCGGCAGTGTTTTTAATAAAACATTAGCCGGACCTACTGCTTTCACAATACCAGATTCAACTACCATTAAACCATGGGGATAATATTGATAACACGACGTATCATCGGGACTACATGGAGCCGACAAAAAGTGAAAAATTTGCCCACAAAATGCTTTTGTACTACCTGCTTTTTCCATAAAACCATCATTGGTTAGTTAATTGAAAAAATCTATTTATAACAGTGACTATCCTTATTTTAACCACCTAAATAAATATTAGTAACTCACAACAGACTAAAAGCAAAACACGTTCTTATAACATATTATATAGTATTTTATTTAAATCAACCAAAATAGTTTAATTTTTTTTACATAAAGCTTAAGAAAAATAAATCTAGGTTATAATTCAATCAACCATACATAATCTAACTTTACCCTATTTCCTCATGGCTTAGCATTAGAAATAAACTTACCACAAACTGATGTAAATCGAACCGTGGAACCAGAAAACAAGAACATAAATTCATTTTACAAAAGATTGACTGCATTGAAAATTAATGCATACTATTTATTTATAAGGAAAATTTTTATGAGGAAAATATACAATGGCAAAACTAGTAATCGCATTAGGTGGTAACGCTTTACAAGAGGGGAACAATATTTCGGCTAAAGATCAATTACAAGCATGCAAACATACCGCAAGCAGTATAGTAGAACTAGTCAAACAGAAACATAAAGTCGCCATAGTACATGGTAATGGACCACAAGTAGGAAACATAGTCGCAATTATTGAAGCGGCAAACAAAGCAGATAATAAACATCCAATTTTTCCCTTTGACGTGTGTAATGCTTTCACTCAAGGGTATATTGGTTACCACCTACAAAACTCCATTGGCGATGAGTTGGCTAAAAATGGTATTAAAAACGAGGTCGCAACCATTGTTACTCAGTTAGAAGTAAACAAAGAGGATCCCGCTTTTCAAAATCCAACCAAACCTATCGGATCTTTTTATTCTAAGGAAGCCGCCGCAGCCCTTATCGCCTCTGAAGGTTATCAAATGAAGGAGGATGCGGGACGCGGATGGAGAAGAGTTGTCGCCTCCCCTAAGCCGCTAGATATCATTGAAAAAGATATTATCAAAGACCTTTTTACACGAGGGGTTATAACTATCTCATGCGGTGGTGGTGGTATACCCGTAACAAGAGAAGGTTTGGATCTCATAGGAGCAGAAGCCGTTATTGATAAAGACTTTGCCGCTGCAAAATTGGCGGAAATTTTAGACGCAGATATGTTAATAATTTTAACTGCGGTAGAGAGGGTAGCAATTAATTTTAATAAACCCAATCAAGAGGATTTAAAAACGCTCAACGTTAAGGAAGCGATCCATCATATTAACAATAATCAATTTGCTCCAGGATCGATGCTACCGAAAATACAGGCAGCAATTAGCTTTGTACAAAAAAATCCTCATGGCAAAGCATTGATCACCTCTTTAGAAAAAGCTGCCGATGGCATAAAGGGATTAACCGGCACCATAATTCATGCCTAACAACTAGCATTAACAATAAAACTATAATTTTAAAATCATGCTGTTTGCAAGACTTTCATTTTACGCATCGCTGCATTAATATATTTTTTTCCTGGGAAGGGATGTAGAGTAAGGCATACCTATACAAGTATCCGCGACAGTTGAATCAAAAGGTGATTCCGAAACCCAAACCAGTTTTGTCTTTGTATCGACTAATTTTGCAGGTGGAACATCAGAATCAGCCCTTACGAATCTAAAATAATAATCTCGTAACTCCAGAGCAAACTTACTACGTAGCAGTGTCGGATTTAGTTTTTCATTACCATTTTCCGCTATTAACCAGTTTCTAAAATTAATTAGGCTTGTGCTATGACTAGCAGGAATTTTAAGACAAGCAATACCAAAAAGAATAGATTGTTCATCCAGAGTTATAACACGACTAAAAAAAATATCACCAGCTTTCAAGCAATGGGTTCCAACTGTCTCTATTACCGTATGAGTGGTTTCAAGAATAATATCCTTTATCAAAATTGTTTTTTCAAACTCAACTTCAAGCACACTGTAAAAACTAAAATAGCTAGTATTCGCAACCTCAATAAATCGTTCTTCTGCATCACTCAATCTTGTTCTATATCTCTTTACATAGTTTTGCGCAATCGTCATTTTAGGATCGAAATCTTTGATGCCAAACTTATCTAATGGAATCCAATCAAATAGAAACCATGGAACAAAAATACTTTTGGATAAGGGATCCTCGCTTATAACGTCGGGACGCTCTTCTTGACAAAAATCCCTATAGGCTATTTCTGCGTCTATAATATTTTCAGATATCTTTTTTTTAGCATATGGCGTTAGGTGATCTTTAATAATAGATATTTCTATTTTTCTTAGTCTGCTCCATCCCGGGTTCATATTTTTGTTAAGGCAACATCTTTTATATTTTAACCCACTGCCACACGAACACAGATCGTTTCTACCCGTTTTATTTGTTTCCATAAATTACTCAAATGGTTAACTCGCAGCCAGTTTAAAAATATCATCGGTATCGGTCTTTAAAATTGCAGTTAAATAATCCGGGACTTCGCCTTTTTCAAACCTTCTACCAGAAAGCAAATACAATCTCGTAAAACCTTGTTCA
>TBL_comb47_HYPODRAFT_10000922_pt1 | contig 38658 bp, 34 predicted proteins | sample TroBogypolimnion_40_FD_10682 | JGI IMG/M metagenome (IMG submission 10682)
GAGAACTGGCTGGCAAGACCATGGATTTTTCCACTCTGGTGAAGCGCCTGGTCGACGAGGGACGGTTGTCGCTCAAGGAGGGGCAGCAGCTGGGCAAGATCACCTATCACGATTCCTGCCACCTCAAACGGACGCTGCACGCTGATCAGCAACCGCGGCAGTTGCTGCAACAAGCCGGTTACGAGCTAACGGAGATGTTCGAGTGCGATACCTGCTGCGGCATGGGCGGTTCCTATTCGCTCAAACTACCGGAGATCTCAGCCCCGATCCTGCAGCGCAAACTCAAAAACATCAAGGATACCGGCGCACCGCTGGTGGCCATGGACTGTCCTGGTTGCGTCATGCAGATCAGAGGCGGCATGGATCAGGACGGAGCGGCCATTCGGGTGCGACACACCGCAGAACTGATTGCGGACCAGTTGGACGATTAAACAACGAGGGAGGGCTCCCGGACCGATGCGGAACATCGGTCCCAGTTGCTCGCGCCGTCCTGATTTGTTTTGCTTGCAGCCTGAAAGAGTTATACAATTCAAAAAGAATGCGGCGCACGATGCCTCCATTGCGCGGCGTGACCCCCATGCGTGATCCCTTTCCCCTAAGCGATCAACAGGGGGGCGTGTTTATCATTTCAAAAAAATCCTGCCCGATGCAGGCACCCGAGGTTTCTATTCCATGTCGAACAATCTCTACATAACAGCAGCAGAAGAACGTAGCGGCAAGTCAGCCATCATCCTCGGCGTCATGCAGGTGATTCTCAAGGAGATCAGCCGGATTGCCTTTTTTCGTCCCATCATCAATGACCATGTCTTTGGCCGGGTCGATCACGATCTCAATCTGATTCTCAAATATTTCAAGCTGGAAATTCCGTATGAAGACACCCATGCCTACACCCTCAGCCAGGCCCGCCAGCTGATCACCACCGGACAGGAAGAGATTCTGTACGAGAACATCCTCAAAAAATACAAGCAGCTGGAAGCCAAATACGACTTTGTACTCTGCGAAGGCACGGATTTTCGGGGCAAGGATCCGGGGTTTGAATTCGATCTCAACGCCAATATCGCAACCAACCTCGGCGCCCCGGTGCTGATTATTGCCTCTGGGCGCGAAAAATCGACCGACGAGATCTGCACCCATACATCGATTACTATCGATACCCTGGAGACAATCGGGGTCGATATCGCTGGTTGCATCATCAACCGGGCTCCGGAGAGTTTCATGCGGGATACCGCCGGCAGCGCCAAATGCATGGAGCAGTTCAGCCGGGATTTCCCCCTCTATGTGATTCCTGAGAACAAAGCCCTGGGCAACCCGACCATTGATGATGTCAAACGCTGGCTGGGAGCGGAGGTGCTGTACGGCAAACCGAGCATGCTCAACCTGGTGGACAACTACCTGGTGGCCGCCATGCAGATCAGCAACTTCCTTGACTACATCAAGGAGGGCAGCCTGATTATTACCCCCGGCGACCGGTCCGATATCATAATCGCCAGCCTCGCCAGCCGGATCTCGTCGGCCTACCCCAATATCTCCGGCATTCTCATTACCGGCGGCCTGGAAATCAGCCCCAGTGTGCAGCGCCTGATCCAGGGCTGGACCGGCATTCCGGTGCCGGTTCTGTTTGTCGAAGCCCACACCTTTGACACCGTGCATAGTGTCAATGAACTCTACGGCCGGATCGAGGCGACCGACTCGAAACGCATCGCCACTGCGCTGGGCTGGTTCTCCAAATATGTCAATGTTCCTGAACTGACCAAGCGAGTGGTCGCGCAGCGTTCGAGCAAGATCACCCCCCGGATGTTCGAATACTCCCTAGTAGAGATGGCCTCCCGGCAAAAGCAGCACATCGTCCTGCCGGAAGGCCAGGGCGAGCGCATCCTCAATGCCACCGATATTATCCTCCGCCGCGGCATTGCTGAGATCACCCTGCTGGGTCGAGTCGACGAGATCAGGGCCAAGGCTTCCAAACTGAACATCAATATCGAGGGGGCGACGATTATCGACCCGACCACCTCGGATTATTACGATGATTTCGTCCTGACCTATTTCGACATCCGCAAGCACAAGAATATTGTCATGGATGTGGCCCGCGATCGCATGTCTGACCCAACCTATTTCGGCACCATGATGGTGCACAAGGGCCTGGCTGACGGCATGGTCTCCGGTTCGGTCACCACCACGGCCCAGACCATCAGACCGGCCTTCGAATTTATCAAAACCAAACCCGGCGTTTCGGTAGTCAGCTCGATCTTTATCATGTGCTTTCAGTCCAAGGTCCTGGCCTTTGGCGATTGCGCCGTGGTGCCCAATCCCGATGCCCGGCAGCTGGCCGAGATCGCACTGAGCTCGGCGGAGACCGCCCAGATCTTCGGCATCGAACCGCGAGTAGCGCTGCTCAGCTACTCGACCGGCATTTCCGGTACGGGGCAAGATGTCGAAAAGGTGGTCGAAGCGACCGCCATCGCTAAACAATTGATGCAGGAACGCGGCCTTCATTTCCCGCTCGAAGGTCCCTTGCAGTATGATGCCGCCTTTGACCAGGAGGTGGCTGATTTCAAATCCCCTGGATCTGCGGTGGCCGGACACGCGACCGTGTTCATCTTCCCGGATCTCAACACCGGCAACAACACCTACAAGGCCGTGCAGCGGGCCGCCCACGCAGTCGCCATGGGACCGGTGCTGCAGGGCTTGAACAAACCGGTCAACGACCTGTCGCGAGGCTGTACGGCCCAAGATATCGTCGATACCGTCGCCCTGACCGCCATTCAGGCCCAAGTGGCCAAAAACAAGGCAGCGGCTGCTTAAGCAGGCGACAACGAAAGACTATGAAATTTTTTATTATTAATTCAGGAAGTTCCTCGATCAAGTATCAGGTGATCGAGATGACAACGGAAACCGTGCTCGCGACCGGAATGGTGGAACGGATCGGAGAGGCAATCGGCCGATTGAAGAATGCTTTTTTCCCAGGAACGGAAAACGAGCGGGAGTCCGTGCTGGAACTGGCGATCCCGGATCATGACTGCGGCATGAAGTTAGTCATTGCGTTGCTCACTGACCGGGAACAAGGAATTATCGGCGACACCTCGGAGATCAGCGCTATTGGCCATCGCGTCGTGCACGGCGGCGAGGATTTCCGGGAGTCCACCCGGATTACACCAGCAGTGATTGAGGCGATCAAGCGCAATATTCCCTTGGCGCCGCTGCATAATCCAGCCAACCTCGACGGTATCCGGGTGGCCATGCAGATCTTCCCCGCCGTTCCCCAGGTGGCGGTTTTCGACACCGCTTTCCACCAGACCATGCCACCCCGGGCTTTTCTGTACGCCATCCCCTATGCGCTTTATGAGCAGGATCGGGTGCGGCGCTATGGGTTTCATGGCACCTCGCACCGCTTTGTTGCCAGCGAGTGCGCCCGCCTGCTGGACAAGCCGCTGACGGCGTGCAATCTCATCACCGTCCACCTCGGCAACGGCTGTTCCATGACCGCTATTGAAGATGGGGTTAGCGTTGATACCTCGCTTGGCATGACGCCATTGGAAGGATTGGTGATGGGAACGCGATCCGGTGATGTCGATCCCGCGCTGCATCTTTTTTTGCAACGAAACAAAGGCATGGATCTGGAAGCCATTGATGGACTGCTCAATAAGGAATCGGGACTGAAAGGGCTCTGCGGCATGAACGATATGCGCGATATCCACCGGGCAGTGGCGGCGGGCGGCGCGCGCGCCGCCCTGGCGCTCTCGGTACAGACCTACCGCAACCGTAAATACATCGGCGCCTTCATGGCTGTTCTGGGCCGGGTGGACGGCATTGTGTTCACCGCGGGCATCGGCGAAAATGACGCCATCGTCCGAGCAGAATCCCTCAAGGGTTTGGAGGCTTTCGGCATCCGCCTGGATCGGGAGAAAAACGACCAGCGCTCCCAGGAGGCCCGTTGCATCAGTCGCGAAGAAAGCCCCGTGTCGATTTTCGTTATTCCCACCAATGAAGAGCTAGCCATTGCCCGCGAGGTGGCGAACGTGGTTCGGGGGTAAATCGATTGTCGTTGCAGTAGGGCTGGTCGGCTGCACCCGCTGTTCATGATGCGGGGAGCAGCAACAGATGCCGCGCCGACATTGAAGCCATGCCTTTTTCCCGATTTTTCAACTGGAGGCCATGAAAAAAGTCCTTGATTTAGATCTTGGGGAAAGGGTTAATATAAATAATGGACGACCGCAGGGGCACCTGCGTCTCAATGATGCCGGTGTAACATGTCGTCAACCAAAAACCTTTATTAAAGGATCCGCGCATGAAACGTCTTTTCGGAGCAGTTGGTCTTGTTGGTCTTGCCGTCAGCATGATAATTGGCATGGGGTCCTTCTCGACCGCCTCGGCAGAACCTGGCTATGGCTACCATAACCGCGGGCGCTACAACCATGCCTACAGGCACTGTGCTCGTAATTTTCGCCCTGGGAGCCATCGCTTCCAACGCTGCATGGATCATCAGCTTGGGGGGCGCCCCTGGTAAGCGGTGCGCCAAGCACCCTGCGAGTGGTTGCTGGTCGAGCCACTTGACCGTGTATTTATAAAATAAGATTTGGTGCAGGCCTGACTTGGTGGCCTCCATTGAGACTGACATCAGCCCCTTCTGGTGTGCCTCGCGGGCTCTTCATTTGCGTCAGCGAGGCACGATCATGCGGTACAGTTCATCTGCCCATTTTGGATCCAGGCGTCGCAACTCCTCGACAGTGTCGAGGGCGGCGGCCTGGTTGCCGGACTCATGGTAGGTGACAACGAGTCCAGCCCAGGCATTAACAAAAGCAGGGTCGAGGCGTAGAGCTTGACGATAAGCATCGACCGCATCCTGGTAACGCGTAAGCCTCGTGTAAGAATTCCCAAGAAGAGCCCAGAGGCTCACTCTTTTAGGATCGATGCGCAGACCCTGTCGGCAGGCGTCCTCAGCCGCATCATAACGGTTTAATCGCACGTAAACAGCACCGAGCTTACCCCAGGTTTCGGCACTCTGAGTGTCTATCTTCAACGCATTGCGATACGCATCAACCGCATAGTTGTAACGGTTCAATCGTACGTAAGCCGCCCCGAGTTTATTCCATGTTTCGGCAACATTAGGATTGAGGCTCTGAGCTTGTCGCAGGGCATTAACGGAATCGGTATAGCGCCCGAGCCCCAGGTAAGCACTGCCTAGCCTCAACCAAGCCATAGCATTCTTCGGCTCGCTTTTTACCCACTTCTCGCACCAGTCCAACGACCCTTTCCAGTTCTCAGATTTTTCGTAAGCAAGAGCGGGCTGCAGCCAACCAGTCTGGTTCGGTTCAGACACTCCATTGCCGGGGCCAGGCTTAACCTTGCTTATCCATTCCACAGGCATGGCAAAGTTCAGGTTTTGCCCACCTTTCATGTACAAGGAGGTCAAGCCGATCAGCCGACCTTCATCATCGAACAGACCGCCGCCGCTCGAACCGGGCGAGATGGCCGCGGTCGTTTGGATCATTGGCGGTAATCCGCCTCGGAGTTGCGAGATAATGCCATCAGAAAGGGAAAGCTCCAAGCCACGGGGAGCGCCGACAGCATACACCTTCGCCCCGACCTTAAGACTCTTGGTCGTGCCGATCTGCACCGGTTTCCCAGTAATATTGCTGGCATCAAGGAGACAGATATCTTTGTCCCTATCCCCTGCATAGAGAATAGCAGAGCTTACCTGCATACCCTGCATCACCTTATAGGAGGTGCCACCTTCAATAACGTGACAGTTCGTAGCGACCCGACCGGAAGCAAGCAGCACACCGCTTCCCTGCTCTTTTAGTTTGCCCTTAGAGTCCATTGATTTCACCACAACAATTGAATCTTTGACCTTGTCGAAGACCTGATCGGGAGCGAGGGCGTGGATCTGTGCAGGAAAAATTACAGAGGCGAACACCGCTATTATCAGCATCAGAACTGTTGAAATGTTCATTATTATTCTCTTTATTAAATTCGACAAGCACGATAAAAGTTCGTTAATAATTAACATCAAAAAATTCAAGCTGTCTCGTGGTTTCGTTGTTCAAAAAGCCTACGAAATATCAAAAGTGCCCTACGCTCGCCCAACAAGAATTGCGAAGATACTGAATTTTTACAATTTATGATTTAAAACTGACCCAAATACATGATACATTGAGAGTTGAGGTCGAATCACCGCCGTCAACTAAGGAAACAACTATGAGGGATGCTATGAAATACTTGAGCTTTGCGCTGCTCATTCTTCTCGGGGTCTTGTTCACCGGCGCCCTGACGGAGGCTGCTGAAAACGATGAGGGGATTCTGGTGGGACGGATCTCCTACACCGAAGGAAAGCTACTCCGATACGTTGAAGAAGAAAAGGATTGGGTCATCACGGTTAAGGACGCCCCCTTTGGCCAGGAAGATGCTCTCTATGCCGATAACGATGCCAAAGCCGAGTTCATCATGCCCAACAGCACATGGATTCGCGTCGGGGAAGGCACTCAGCTACAGCTCATTGCCTTGAGCCCGGACGCGACCACTGTGGATGTGGCCTCCGGATCAGCACGCCTTTACAACAAGAGCAATGATACCTCCGTTAAGGTCACCACGCCCTTCGGTTACGTGGTAGCACCAGGCGAGGCAGTCTTTGACCTGTATGTCGGTGATGAATCAATGGAAGTTATCGCGGTTCGCGGCGATGTCGATTTTGTCCATAACGCAACCAATACCAAATACGAAGTGAAAGAAGGCGCGGCCTCGATTATTGCCGATAAAAACGAAGTTGCTCTCGGCAATGGCACGGTCGATGCGAAATGGGATGACTGGAATGCCCAGCGTGACAACGTGTGGGACAAACGCTTGGAACTCAGTACCGCTTCGGCAAGCTATCTACCCGAGCCTATTCGCGACGAATCCTATGCGCTGGAAGAAAACGGGCGATGGGAGCGTGTCAGTTATAATGGTGCAGAGCAGGAGATGTGGCGTCCTACCCGTGTTGATCCCGACTGGAAGCCTTTCACCGCCGGTCGCTGGACCGTGTACAATGGCGACAACTGCTGGGTTCCGGATGAGCCTTTCGGTTACGTTACCCACCATTACGGTTCATGGATCTATATTGAATCAGCACGCGGCTGGTATTGGGCTCCTCCCGTCGTCGTTGTGACCGAAGCCGCCCCTGTCGTCAGTATCAGCTTTGGGTGGTATCCGGGCCGGGTTGGCTGGATCCACAGCGGTGATTCCGTAGGCTGGGTGCCGCTGGCCCCGACTGAGGTCTATTATGGTCACAGGCGTTGGGGCCATCACACTGTCCTGGTCGACAGCCCTGAAGTCGTAGTCGCTGACATCGGTCAGTACCGCTATCTCGATGAAGCGGTCATCATTCCCCGTGACCACTTCTATAGCGGAACCCGTTATACACCTTATATGGAGCACCATATCAACAGGAGAACCCTTGTTGATAGCTACAGGCCCTCAAGGGCTATCAATAATTCCGTTATCAGCAACTTTAGCTCTAACAGAAACCGCTATTCGTATAATAATGCAGAAGTCACCCGCAAACCGCACTCCTCGGTTATCGACCGCATCAACACCAATCAAAGACTGACCCGGGAGAGCAACCGCACAGGCAGCATAGCAGGTACCGCCAGCGTCGGCCCGATAGGCAACATAGGCAGCACAGGCAGGCGAGGTATGCAGCAGGATTTGACCAAAATCAGCGCGGGGGCTCAACCGGTACAAAAGACCGATATGCGCACACCGAAGCTTACCAATAAAGTGGTGGATGCTAACAAGGTCTCAGCCCCTGTCAGTGCCGTGTCTTTCACTCCCAAAGAAATCAAACCCAAAGATCGCGAGCGACCGGTGCCCACAAGCAGCCGTACAGGCGCCGACAGACAGCGTCGCACACCTCAGGATCCGGGACAGCTCAACCAACCGGCAGGAACCGCCGGCCAGGTCGGCCCCAAAACTATCACATCACCTCGAGACAGAGGCATTCAGGGACAGGCCACGACCACCACTCCTCCTGGTCCGGATAACAAACAACAACTTGTTCCTCAAGGACAGGGGCAGCTCAACCAACCGGCAGGAACTGCCGGTCAGGTCGGGCCAAAAACTATCAGATCACCTCGAGACAGGGGCGTTCAAGGACAGGCGACCACCACACCTCCTGGGCCAGATAACAAACAACAACTCGTTCCTCAAGGACAGGGGCAGCTCAACCAACCGGCAGGAACCGCCGGTCATGAAGGTCCAAAAAACATCAGATCACCCAGAGACAGGGGCGTTCAGGGACAGGCCACGACCACCACACCTCCTGGTCCGGATAACAAACAACAGCTCGTTCCTCAAGGACAGGGACAACTCAACCAACCGACAGGAACCACCGGCCAAGACAGTTCCAGACGCAACAAACTGCCCCGAGACACTGCTAATCAAGGTCCAGGACAACAGACTACCAGCCCTCAAGTGCTAGACAAACAGCAACCACCTCCGCAGCAGCAACAGCAGGAAGCTGCTCGTAAACAGCAGCAGATGCAGCAGCAACAGCAGCAGGAAGCCGCTCGTAAGCAGCAGCAGATGCAGCAACAACAGCAACAGCAGCAAGAAGCCGCTCATAAGCAGCAGCAGATGCAGCAACAACAGCAACAGCAGCAGGAAGCCGCTCGCAGGCAGCAACAGATGCAGCAACAACAGCAACAGCAGCAGGAAGCCGCTCGCAGGCAGCAACAGATGCAGCAACAACAGCAACAGCAGCAGGAAGCCGCTCGCAGGCAGCAACAGCAGCAGGCCCAACAGCAACAGGCTGCTCAGCAGCAACAAGCGCTACATCAGTTCTGCCAGCAGCATCCCACCGATCCTAAATGCAAGCAGTAAATGACACCGCCCGCATCGCAATAGATCGCGATGCGGGCGGACTAGTATCAATAAGTTGTAAAAAATTCACAGCGTAAATTTTGTGAGGAAAGGGGGGCGACTCGTCTATTGGCTCTTGAACAGGACAAGAAAACTGAAAAAGACCACCCTACCTGACCCCTAACCTGTAAAGGCCGGGGGTGCTTGTTTGATTGTTGAGCGAATAACAACCAAAACTATCGATTGCACCCCCGCATGCTGTGTTGCATACTATATAAAAGAGCAAAGAGTGTATCGATACGACGGGTGTCAGTAAAACAGCATCCAGGCATCGACAAAGAAAAAGAGCCACCCTAGATTACAGGCCAGTGCTATATACCAGAGATACCTTCTTTTCGTCAGGCTGGAAATCGAAGCCAACATCAAAGCAATCTGTAAAAATATCAAGGCATAAGCAAAATTCCCACTCATCTCCTGTGCCTTGGCTTTGCCTTTGGCGATGCTTTCAGCCTTTTCTTTTATTTCCTTTTTCTCACCGTCATACCGCTTAACCTCGTCGCCATATTTGTTCACCGTTTTTTGGTATTCAGCCGCCGCCTCAGGCGACAACCCTTTTTGGGTGAGAAATTGCAGCTCCAATGTTTTCTTGTTTATTTCGTACGTACTCCCCTTAATGCTTTTGGCTTGGTAAAATGCCCACTGATCGCTTTCCTGGCCCTGCCCCATGATAGCACGAGAAGAATACTTTCCCATGTAGAGCGTGGTCAAGGCAGCCAAAACCGCCATGATAGCCGTTGAAAGCGCCAACCTTCCTTGCCACTTTTCCTTTAGTTCAGACATGTTAGCAACCTCTGATTTTTTGCTGATTAAACATTCTGTATAAATTTATACAGAATGTTTATAGATTTCCACAAAATCAAACCCATGTGCCATAAAATTTCTTTAGGCATTGAACCTATACCCATACTTTTGCACCTGCTGATGGCCAGGACAATGCCCTGGCAAAATACGGCTGGCTGCAATTGCCCCCCTCCTTGCTGTGCTGGGACGGAGAAGCGGTTCGTGTCATAAAATGGGGGGGAACGAATGCGAGATGGTGCGGGGAGAATGCCGCCCTGGCTAACGCCAGAGCTTCCAGGGCAGAAGCATGGGAACCCGACGGCAGTAGTCCTGATACGACGGGCCCATGACGCTTTTCAGTTTGCGTTCTTCCAGCAGGGTTCCAACAATGAGATAACAAGAAAGGATGGTCCGGGTCACCAAGGCGACATCAGTGAAGTTCGGCAGGGACCAGAGCAGGGCCAGACCACCACCGTACCAGGGATGGCGGACGTGGCGCAAAATGCCGGTCTGCATAAAAGTCGGGGGTGGGGATGTCCGGCCGGCTTGATAATCCCGCCACTGTTGCACGCCGATAAATACGCGGAGATCATAAACCCGCAAGCCGCCGATAAACAGGATCAGGGCATAGAGAAACAACAAGCCCTGCAGGACCAGGAGCCAGTTTGCAGGAGTAAACAAATGGCGCTGCGGCAAGGTGTGGGCGTAGTAAAGCAGGGGCAACAGGGTGACAAGGGAGCAAAAGACATAGCCAAGCCGAAAGAAGGCGAGCAACGCGCCACCCCTCGCTGCAACCCAGCGCCTGACCGTTGCGGTAATCAACAGACTGTGCAGAGAACACCAGGCTACCCAGAGAAGAATCAAAAGGCGCATCAGCGCACCATCACGCCCGAGGCCCTACCAAACAGCGGCGTCCCAGGCATCTTCATCCCGCACCACTTCACTCCCGGCTCTTTCTGGTGCACGAATCGTCGAAGGAGCATCTCTGATTCCCCAAGCCATGACAGCCAGGCGCTTGTTGCCCTTTGATTCCATTGTTACTCTTCCGCTTTCGCATCTTCCACAATGAGAATGCATTTTTCCGGGCAAAAGGCGGCGGCTTGGCGGACAGGCTCGGTGACCTCCTGATCCGGTGAGATCAGTTCGGCCTTTTCGGTGAGCGGATTGAGTACAAAAACGTCGGGACACATCGTCGTGCAGGTTGCACAACCGCTGCAGCGGTAACTATCAATGCAGATGGTACTCATCTGCTGATTAGCATAGAATGGGGTGATACTGATGCTCTCCGGTGCTGACCGGAAAGGTTGCAGCTGACAACAAGGCTATTAGGCAGCGCATGATATATTTCAGCAACCGCAACCGGTAAAGGCGTCCTTGGTGAAATTCTTATCCGGCTCGATCGGGTATTCCCCCGTGTAACAGGCCAGGCAAAAATGATCGCGGCTTAATCCCGTAGCCTCCACCATCCCCTCGACACTGAGGTAAGTCAAGGAATCAAGACCAAGGTAATCGCGAATCCCCTCCACGGTATTGTCGGCGGCGATCAGCTGGCTACTGGAGGGAAAGTCGATTCCGTAGTAGCAGGCATGCCGGGTAGGTGGACAGCTGACCACCATGTGGATCTCAGCCGCCCCTGCCTGGCGTAACGACTGCACCCGGCTGCGTCCGGTGGTCCCACGGATGATGGAATCTTCAACAATGATAACGCGTTTACCCTTCAACAGTGCGCGCACCGGATTGAGTTTGACCCGGACGGAAAAATCCCGCATCGACTGGGTCGGCTGGATAAAGGTGCGGCCGACATAATGGTTGCGGATCATCCCCATTTCCAGAGGGATGCCAGAGGCGTTTGAATAGCCGATGGCGGCATAATTGCCGGAATCCGGAAAGGGCATGACGAAATCAGCTTCGATCTTCGCCTCCCTGGCCAAGATTTCGCCCATCCGTTTTCTGGCGGCATAGACATTGAATCCAAAGACATCGCTATCCGGCCGGGCGAAATAGACATGCTCGAAAATACAGAAACTTTTTTGCACCGGGGCCCAGGGAAAAAGAGAAGTCAACCCCTGCTCGTTGATGATCACGACCTCACCCGGGTCGATATCTCGCAGATATTCAGCCTCAATCAGATCCAAGGCACAGGTCTCCGATGCGACCACATAGCCGCCGTTGTCCAGGATACCGAGACAAAGCGGCCGAAAGCCGTTGGGGTCACGAACGGCGATCATAGTGTCCTGGGTCATGAGCAGCAGGGAATAGGCCCCCTGAATACAGGAAAAGGTCGTTTTGATGGCCTCCTGCAACCCCCGGTCGAGATGCCGTGCCATGAGATGGATAACGATCTCGCTATCCATGGTGGTCTGGAAAATAGAGCCCATCTGTTCCAGATGCCGCCTGAGGGCAATAGAGTTGACCAGGTTGCCGTTATGGGCAACGCTCAACGACAGCCCTTTGTGGTGCACCATGAAGGGCTGGGTGTTGACGATATTCGATTCGCCGGTGGTGGAATAGCGGACATGCCCGACAGCCAGATGGCCCTGGAGACGCTGCAAGACGCGTTCGCTAAAAACATCGGCAACGAGGCCCATTTCCTTATGGATGACGACCTTCTTGCCGTCGCCGGCAACAATGCCAGCGCTTTCCTGACCACGATGCTGCAAAGCGTATAGACCGAAATAGGCAAGCTTGGCAGCGTCCTGATGGCCGAAGACTCCACAGATGCCGCATTCATGCCGGGGTTTTGTCGATAGTTCACAAACAGATACTTGCTCTTTCATAACCACTGCCTACACTTTTGTCAGGACGCATCAAAAATCGAAAGGCACAAAGAACAATTCCTTGTGCCTGTACTTTTTGTCGATCCAGCCATCTTAAGAAGATTATTTACAACCAGATTACACGTTTTTTTTCAACAAAATATCGGGTAGTCTGGCATAATATTGTACCGAGGACCATCAATAGCAAGCCAAATTACAGGAACAGATGACAATCACACCCATCAAACTGACCCAAACCGTCAAAGCCGCAGGCTGAGCTGCCAAGCTGGGCCCAGGGGACCTGGGCCGAATACTGTGCGGTCTTGACCTGCCTCGTGACCCTAACCTGCTGGTGGGCACGGAGACCTGCGACGATGCCGGGGTGTACCGTCTCAACCCGACCACCGCCCTCATCCAGACCCTGGACTTTTTCACGCCCATCGTCGACGACCCCTATGATTTCGGTCGCATTGCCGCAGCCAACGCGCTGTCCGATGTCTATGCCATGGGCGGCAAGCCGCTCCTGTGCATGAACATTCTGGCCTGCCCGGCCAAGACCATGGACCCGTCAGTATTCCGGCGGGTGGTCGAAGGGGGGCTGGAAAAAATCAAAGAGGCTGGAGCACTCCTGGTTGGCGGCCATTCCATCGAAGATTCGGAGTTAAAATACGGCCTCTCGGTTACCGGCCTGGTCCATCCGGAGCAGGTCTTGCGCAATGGCGGTGCCAGAGCGGGCGATGTAGTCCTGCTCACCAAGCCCTTGGGGACCGGCATCCTGTCAACGGCCATCAAAGGCGGACTCGCCAACGTGGAGACGGAACGCGAACTGGTGGAGTTGATGGCGACCCTGAACCGGCTGCCCATGGAAATCCTCAACGAAGATGAAGCGCTGCGGGCCAGCGTCCACGGCTGCACCGACATCACCGGATTCGGCCTACTCGGCCACCTGCACGAAATGGCGGAGGCCTCACGGGTTTCCATACATCTTGACCAGACAACACTGCCCATCCTGCCGGGAGCCCACGATTTTGCAGATATGGGCATTATCCCCGAGGGGGCCTATCGCAACCGGACGTTCTACAGCCCGTGGGTTCGGTCTGCGTTACCGGAGATGGCTTCCCTGGAGATGATCGCCTACGACCCGCAGACCTCGGGCGGCCTGCTGCTTGCCATGGAGCCGACGGCTGCGGAACAACTGCTTGCGGCCCTCGCGCAGCAAGGATATGGGCCGGAATGCCGCATCATCGGTTCGGTCAAGGCAACAGACCCCGGATTGGTGTTTCTCGCTTGACCAACCAGCCAACGGATCAACGGTTGCGGCTTCAGCAGGATTCTTCGGTCAGCAGGGCAACAAGCAGCCGAGTCAGGTCGACCATGTCCTGCAGTTCTACCTGCTCGTTGGTGGAATGAACATGGGTCATGCCGGTGGCAATGATCGCAGTCGCCAGGCCGTGGCCATTAAAAATGTTGGCGTCACTGCCGCCCCCCGCCTTTTCATAGGATAATTCCATACCAATCGATCGGGCCGCACTGGCAACCCGGCGGATCACCCCATCTTCCCTGTCAAGCCGCATCACCGGAAAATCCTGGCGAACCTCGACGCGTACCGAGGGGGCCCCCTTGGCCTCGCCTGTTGGATCTGTCCAGTCGGCAACGGCAGCGGTAAAAATTTCTCTGATCTCTTCGGTCACGCGCTCCAGTTTTTCCACCGAGTGACTGCGGACCTCCGCCTCAATCACCACTTTGTCCGGAACGATGTTGGAGGCGGTGCCGCCGCTGATGGTGCCGAAGTTGGCAGTGGTTTCTTCGTCGATCCGACCATTGGGAACTTGGGCCAGAGCCCTGGCCGCCACGAGCAACGCGTTCACCCCCCATTCCGGGTGCAGTCCGGCGTGGGCGGCCACGCCACTCACAGTGATGGTCAGCCGATTGGCAGCCGGGGCATGAGTAACGACCTTGGCAAAACCGCTGGAATCGAGGGCGTACCCCTCCTTCGCCCGGATGGACTTCGGGTCGAGCGCCTTGGCGCCGACCAGACCGATTTCTTCACAGGTGGTGATAACAAACTCCACCGGCCGGTGCGGCCGCTTTTGCTCCTGCAAGAGCCGCATGGCCTCGACACAGGCGGCAAGCCCCGACTTATCGTCGCTACCGAGAATGGTATCGCCAGCACTGGTGAAGAGATCGCCGACCCGCTTAACCCGCACATTCAGCGCTGGCTGCACCGTATCCATGTGGCAGCTGAAAAAAATCGGCTCCTGATCGAGTGCTCCGTCAAAACGGATGATCAGGTTGCCGCATTCCGAACCGGTGCGGCCGCTCGAATCGTCTTCAATGATTTCTGCAGCACCCAGTTCGCGGAACAATTGCTGCAACCGTTGCGATATCCGGCCTTCCTGCCGGGACGGGCTGTCGATTTCGCACAGTTCCGTAAAGCTGGCGGCCAGTCGTTCTCTATTCACTGCCATAATGAGACCTCATAAGGACCACGGCGTGAGCGGCAATCCCTTCGCCCCGCCCTGTGTACCCCATTTTTTCTGTGGTTGTTGCCTTGATGTTGATCGCTGTGGGGGAAACCCCGCAACAGCGGGCAAGGTTGGCCTGCATCTCGGCGAGATACGGCGCCAGTTTGGGCCGCTGACAGACAATGGTAATGTCAGCGTTACCTAATAGGGATTGCCGGGCAGCCGCCAATTGTTGCACCTGTTCCAGCAACAACAGACTGTCGATCCCCTTATATTGCGGATCGGTATCGGGGAAATGGCGGCCGATATCGCCCGCACCGAGTGCACCGAGCAAGGCATCGGTCAGGGCGTGGGCTACAACATCCGCGTCGGAGTGACCGTCAAGCCCCAACTCAAAAGGGATGGTAACACCGCCGAGAATGAGTTTTCTGCCGGGAACCAGACGATGGGCATCAAAACCGTGACCTATTTTCATGCGCGTCTCCTCCTGCAGCAGGGCAGCTGCCACCTGCAGATCTTCGGGATGGGTGATTTTAAGGTTACGTTCCGCGCCTTCGACCATCCGGACCGGAATGCCAGCAGCTTCAAGGAGGGAGGCCTCGTCGGTACCGACAAACTGTTGACGGGCAGCGGCGGCAAAGGCCTGCTGGAGGAGTTCTCTTTGGACCGCCTGCGGGGTCTGGGCCTGCCAGAGGCCGGTGCGGTCGACTGTTTTTTCGATCACTCCTGAGCTGTTGACCTGCTTGAGGGTATCCTTGACCGGAATCGCCGCTATCACCGCACCATACAGGGCCGCACCCTGCAGGCAGCGAACGATGGTCGCCTGATCGATCAGGGGGCGAGCCGCATCGTGCACCAAGACCAGGGAGATATCGGCGGGAAGTGCGCCCAAACCTGCAAAAACGGAATCCTGACGAGTGATGCCGCCAATAGTAAAGATAAGTTTTTGGATTGCCTGCTTGCCCAGGTGTCGGTGCAACAGATCGATGGTCGCTTGATAGTAGTCGGCAGGTGCAGCCACCACCACGCAACGAATCACTTCCATATCAAGGAAGGCCAGGCAGGTGCGAACCAGAATAGGCAGTCCGGCCAAGGGCAGAAACTGTTTGGGCTGATGATGGCCGAGGCGGGAACCGATCCCTCCTGCCGGGATAATAACCCCGGCGGAAGGAAGATGAAGAGAGTTGTCTGGCACGCGCGTGTCTGGGAAAAAAAGGGGTGAATTATAAGCCGAATTCTGTTTCCGCCCGGAGGCGGACCATGATCATTTAACTGGGACACCGGTCGCCCGGCATCTCTTGCAACCTACCCGGAAGCTTTGGACGGGCCGCCCTCAAACGCTTCTCTATTTGGTCTTGCACCCGGTGGGGTTTACCCTGCCCTCCATGTCACCATGGAGGCGGTGAGCTCTTACCTCACCATTTCAACCTTACCTGTGGGCGCTTGCACGCCCCATCGGCGGTGTGTTTTCTGTGGCACTTTCCGTCAGTTGCCCAACGTTCGTGTTACGAACCACCGTGCCCTGTGGTGTTCGGACTTTCCTCTCCGGCCAGGCCGGAGCGACCATGCATTCACCCCTTTCCCTTTGCAGCTTCCTGACGTTATCAGTTTAAAGATACTCCTGCTGCTCTTTTTGATCAATACCCCTGTTGGCCAGTTGATCGGCGCGAGCGTTCTGCGCCCTCGGGACATGAACGATGGACCATTTGCCAAGTCGGTCAAGATGCTGTTGCACCTCGTTGAACAGGAGCAGTAACGTTTCGTTTTTCACTTTGTACCGGCCCTGAAGCTGGCGAACAATCAATTCCGAGTCAAGAGAGATCGTCAGTTCCGTACAACCAAGCCGCAGGGCTTCCTGCAAACCGATAAGCAGCGCCTTGTATTCTGCCACATTGTTGGTACAGGTTCCGAGATAAACAGATTTTGCGGCTAGCTCCAGGCTGTTACCATCATACAGAACAGCGCCGGCCCCAGCTTGCCCCGGGTTTCCCCGGGAGGCGCCATCGGTGAAGAGCTTGCAACGCCCGGCAGCTGGAGTTGGGATTAATTTGGCTGGCTCCGGGGGAAGGCGGATAGAACCGGCAACAGCCCCCCCTGTTCCTTGCGCCCCCGTTAGAACCTGCCGTATTTCAAGGGCACTGTGGCTGGGGAATAACCGGGCGAGCAATGCGTCGTCAAGTTGCTCGGCCAGAGTCTGCAGAACCTGCGCTCTGGTCAGCCGGTTATTTGCCAACCGCGAGGTCCTCTGGTTCCTTGAAATAGAGCATGCGCTGGCAGGTCGGACAGAAATTAATTTTATCAGCCTTGCGCACCTCGATGACCTGTTGCGGCGGAAGCCCCATGTAGCAGCCCTGACAGACGTTGTCGTTGATCGCTACCACCGCTACCCCATCACGCTTATCCAGCAGCATAGTGTAGCGTTTGAGATAGGAAGACTGAATCACCAAGGCCTCTTTCTCACGCTGGTTGACGACAGATTTCTTGGCGACCTCAATGCGTTTAATCTCTTTTTCGACGGTTTCGATTGCTTCCGTCAGCAGTTGCTGCTCGCCTGAACAGAGGTTTTCCAAGGTGGCGACCTCTTGTTCCAGCTGTTCGATCTGTTCGAGGAACTGCAGAATTCGATCTTCCGTCTCCTTCAGCAGTCTTTTATTTTCCTCTATTTCCTTCAGCAAGGCCTGGTGCTCCCTGCTGGTCTGCACCTGCATCATTTTGTTTTGCCGGTCTTTTACTCGAAGACCTGCATCGTCGTGCTCGACTTTGGTTTCCCGCTGTTTTTGATTGAGCAGTTCAATCTTGCCACGGAAAACGGTTATCGCCTCCTGTTTTTCCACGATCGCACTTTCACGAGCGGCGATGATGGCCTGTTGTTTGGCGATGACGTTGTCGAATCCAGCAATCTCACTGTCGATTTCCTGCAACTTGATGAGTTTGAGTATTTCCTCTTTCAATGATGAGCTCCTCAATCGGTGTGTCTAGTGTTTAAAAAAGCAAGAAGTAACGAGGGACGGCAACCAAAACCGCCCTGTTGAATATATTTCGCGGGTATTGTTGATGCCTGAACGTCCTGTTCATACAAGCCGTAATGGTGATTGCTGACTTGCGGTGTCGACTGTTATGCTCCAGCCAAGATCAAGAGCCTGCTGCTGCAGCCGATTTTTAAAAATTGACATTGCCGGATTTTCAGTGGCGAAGTGACCAGCGTCAAGGATCCATAAACCGGCATCCTCGGCCCAACGAGCCACGGAATGTTTCACTTCGGCGGTGACGAAAACATCCGCCCCCTGACACAGGGCGGTTTCAGCTAAATCGGAACATGAGCCGCCACAGACAGCGACCGTCATAACCTGCTGCGGCCGATGTCCAGCCTCAAGTATCCACGGCGGCGTGCAAGCCTGTTGCAGGCTGGCAAGAAAGGTCTCAGCTGAAACTGCCAACGGATACATGCCGATACGACCAAGTCCGCAGGTGGGATCGCAGCCTTTACTTGTCGGGACCAGCGGCTGGGTCCTGGTAAGACCGAGGGCAGTGGCAAGAATATCGCTAACGCCGCCTTCGATCGCATCGAAATTGGTGTGACAGGCAATGACACTGATGCCTGCACCGGTAGCACGAGCGATAAATCTACCGTTGGGAGTGTCTGTGCGCAGCGCTCTTAACGGCCTGAAAATGATAGGGTGGTGGGTGATGACAAGATCGTACCGCCCGGAACAGGCCAAATCCATCAGGGCACAGGAAGGGTCAAGCGCCAGCAGAATACGCTGCACAGTCTGTTGTGGATTGCCGACCAGCAGGCCGACGTTGTCCCAATCTTCAGCCAAGTCTTCCGGGGTTATGTGCTGCAGGATATTGAGAAAATCTTGAACGGTAGGCACGATGTATTACTCTATAAAGAAAAAGAGGCGCATCCCCTAGGGGATGCACCTCTTTCCAGACATTCTATTCAATGCCCCTCTGTTGTTTCAGCCATAGTTGTCGGTAACTGCTCAACGCATTCAAAGTCAGTAGGTGCTGTAGAGGGGAAGGAAGGTCTAAGGGTAACACCCCATCCACTCTTCCGAAATAATGGTGGGCCCACCTGGACTCGAACCAGGGACCGACCGGTTATGAGCCGGTGGCTCTAGCCAACTGAGCTATAGGCCCGGACGTTTTAGCAAACTAAATATAATAACAGAAAATAGCGGCAGGTCAACCTTTTTTCATAGTTTCCCGAAAATCCATGGTGCCGACCAGGAAAACCGGAGGAAAGTACAAACAATTCTGGCACATTGCCGTTTAAATGCATACTTTAAATTTTCGTTCATATTTTCACTGCCTACAGGTCGGTAGCCCTGGCTACCGGTAGACATCGACAGGATAGGTAACAGGAAACATTATGCTGTATAACAACCTTCTCTATTTTCTCGTAGCCATCTTTGTCTTCTCCACCAATACCCCGCCAGAAAAGCCATTCGTTCCAGCATTATGGTCGCTGGCCGCCTATGGCATAATCCTCTGGGGTTTTGCCCGCGTCGCCAAACGAATGTCCGCCGGAATTGCTAGCGGACCGACCAGATATTTTGCCGTGGAAAAAAAGCTGTCGATCCTGGCAGTGCTGGTGTTCATGGGTTTTGTCTATCTCCTGGATCTGAAATACTATCTCAATCCGCTGTCTCTAAGCGGCCGGTTGCCAGTGCTGGCCAACATTGCCGGCCTTAGCTGTTTTTTCCTCCTGCTGGCCATCATCTGGCTCGCCGCCAGGCCGCAGTACCAGGAACTCTTTCAACGCACGTACACCCCTTTTGCTTTTGTGCAATCAAACATCAAAGCCAACCTGCCTATTGTGCTACCCTGGCTGGCCCTTTCCCTGGTCTTTGACCTCCTGCAAGCCCTTCCTTTCCCCGCGCTAGCGGAGTTCCTGCGCTCGCCATGGGGAGATCTGGTCCTTTTTGCCTTGTTTCTTTTCTTTCTGGTGCTGGCGTTTCCGCCGATGGTCCGCTTTCTTTGGGGTTGCACGCCCCTGCCTCCGGGACCGGTGCGGGAACGGATCGTCGGGTTCTGCAGGACCCAAGGCTTCCACTCCGATATCCTCTATTGGCCGCTTTTCGAAGGACAAGTCCTGACTGCAGGCATCATGGGTATTATCCCCAGACTGCGCTACCTGATGATCACCCCAGCCCTGCTGGAGGCCCTGTCAAACGATGAACTCGACAGTGTCCTTGCCCATGAGATCGGCCATGTCAAACGCCTGCACCTTATCCTTTATATCGTTCTGTTCCTCGGCTTCAGCCTGTTAGCTGGGGCTGTGGCAGCACCGTTACCCCATTTCATCCTCGCCAGCGATCTTTTCTACCGCCTGCTGCAAATTCTACAGATCCCACCACAAAATCTGCTCGGCGTGCTGGCGACGGCTCCGATCCTACCGCTCATGCTTATTTATTTTCGTTTCGTTTTCGGCTATTTCATCCGCAATTTTGAACGTCAGGCCGATCTCTATGTGTTCAAAGCCCTCGGCACGAGTCGCCACCTCATCGCATCATTCGAGAAAATCGCCCAGCTCAGCGGCGGCAACCGGGAAGAAAAAAATTGGCACCATTTCGGCATAGGAGAACGGATCGATTTTCTCAAGCAATGCGAACACGATAAGCCCCTCATTAAAAGCCATGACCGCAAACTATACGTAAGCCTTGCACTCTATTTTATCAGCATCGGTGCACTGATCCTGACCTTGCATCAGGTTGATATCGATAAAATATCAGAGAATCACGAAACACAATACGCCGAAGCAGTTCTGCTGCAGAAGGCGCGCCAGGAACCGGAAAACAGTTCGTGGCTCATTTTTCTCGGTGATTTCCTGCAAAGCCGCAAGATGGAAAAAAAAGCGGTTGATGCCTATGAAAAAGCCTTAACTATCACCCCTTTCAATGCAGCCGCCAACAATAATCTTGCCTGGCTGCTGCTCACCGCTCAAAACAAAGGTATTCGCAATCCGGAACGAGCATTAACGCTGGCAAGAACAGCCATCCTGGTTAAAGAACAGGGGTATATTTTTGACACCCTGGCCACTGCCTATTGGGCAAACGGGTTAATCGAAGAGGCCCTGGCCACAGAGACAAAAGCCCTTCGCCTCAATCCCGAAAATCATGTCTACTATCAGGCGCAGATCGAGAAATTCAGCAAACAGCGGTGGCAAGAAAAAAAATAGCCCTCGAAGCCTACTGAGTACGCCCACCTCCGCTCTCTAGAGAGATCTGCGTATAAACACCTGATAACGAGGAACCGTTATACAACCCTTCAAGACAATTCAGCCCGATTGACTGCCCATGCACAAACCTTTCATTCTTGTTACCAACGACGACGGGGTCTACGCCCCAGGTATCCGTGCCCTGCACGAGGCGGTCAGCTCTTTGGGAGATGCCCTGATTGTCGCGCCAGAGCGGGACAACTCCGCGGTCAGCCACTCGCTGACCATGAACCGGCCCCTCCGGGTGATTGAGCTGGAGAAGAACATCTACACCATTGACGGTACGCCCACCGACTGCGTGACTATTGCCATCAATAAAATCCTCAACACCAAGCCCGACCTGCTGGTCTCCGGAATTAACCCCGGCGCCAACCTGGGCGACGATATCAGCTACTCGGGCACGGTCTCGGCGGCCATTGAAGGGACCATGTATGATATCCCTTCGCTGGCCTTCTCCCTGGCCGGCAATCCGCCGTATGATTTTGAAGTCGCCGCTGCAGTTGCCTGGAAGCTGGCCTCCATGGCCCTGGCCATGCATCTGCCGCCCAACACCCTGCTCAACATCAACATCCCGCCGCTTAAGGCCGGAGAGATCCGAGGCATCCGCTTCACCCGCCAAGGACGAAGGATTTACCAGAATGCCATCCAGGAAACCTTTGATCCCTGGGGGCGTAAACACTACTGGATCGGCGGCGGCACCGTACTCTGGTCGGGCGGCGACGACACCGATGAACAGGCGGTGCGTAACGGTTATATATCGGTTACGCCGATCCATCTTGACCTGACCAATCATGGCGGCCTCGAATACCTGGAACAGCAATGGAAGATGTAACAGCCCTTACCCTCTGCTCCAGACGAGATTGGTGATGCCCTTACTCGGAGCCCATCAGTCCGTTGCCGGCGGCCTGCATCTTGCCTTTGACCGGATCAGGCAAGTCAGCGGCGCGTCGTTGCAGATTTTCACCGCCAACCAGCGGCAGTGGCGGACGGCACCGCTGCGGCCGGAAGAAATTCGACGGTTTCAAGAAAGATGGCAAGAGAACGGCATGATGCCGGTGGCCTCCCACGCCTCGTACCTTATCAATCTGGCAACCTTGCAAGCGGACATGGCAATAAAATCAGTGAACGCTTTTGTTGAAGAACTGCAGCGATGCCAGCTACTCGGAATCGATTTTGTGGTGATTCATCCGGGGAGTCACGGCGGTGCGGGGATTGAACGGGGGCTGGCGGAGGTCGTGAACAATCTGAACCTGGTTTTGGAGCGCTCAGGTCTCCTTGAGTCGGGAATGAAGATCCTGCTTGAAACCACTGCCGGGCAGGGAACCGCTCTGGGCAGCAGCTTTGAAGAGCTCGGCTGGCTGCTGCAGCAGAGTCGATATCCAGCCCACCTGGGAATCTGCGTCGACACCTGCCATATTTTCGCCGCCGGTTATGCTTTAAGCAGCCCGGCAGAATATCAGCAGACCTTGGACCAACTGGAGTACTGCATCGGACATGACCGCATACACTTCTTCCATCTCAACGATTCAAAAAAAGAATGCGGCAGCAGAGTTGACCGGCACGAACATATTGGGGAGGGCAAAATCGGTATCGACGGCTTTCGGCACCTGCTCACCGATCCACGCTTCCTGCATCATCCGATGACCCTGGAAACGCCCAAAGGGGCCGATCTCGCCGAAGATATTGAAAATCTGAAACGATTACGATCAGTCCTGACCTGATTTTATCAAAGCACTCCCAGCACCACCGGAAGGAAACCATGAGGAATCACGGCAGGCTCTCCAGAACCGACCCCCCTCTCACACCTTAAAACGGCCGACCATGGCATTCAGCTCCCCTGCCAGTTTAGAGAGGCTTACTGCGCTCTGGTCCACCTGGGTGCTATTGCCGGACATAGTCTGGGCCGCATCCTTGACCTCACCGATATCCTGGGCGATCTGGCTGGAAACGACCGACCCCTGAGCAACGCTTTGATTGACCTCGCTGATGCCGACCGAAGCTTGACTGATGTTACTGGCGATCTCCTTGGTAGCATAGGACTGTTCATCCACCGCGACGGCAATGACACCCACGATCTGATTCACTTCGTTCACCACCTTGGTGATATTGGCGATTTCGGCAACCGTGCCCCGGGTTGAATGCTGGATACCCTCAACGCGCTCTTTGATCTCGCTGGTCGCCGTTGCTGTCTGTCTCGCCAGCTCCTTGATTTCATTGGCAACAACCGCAAACCCCTTACCCGCATCGCCGGCCCTGGCTGCCTCAATGGTGGCATTAAGAGCCAACAAATTCACCTGTTCGGAGATGTCGGTTATGGTCTCGATGACCTTGCCGATATCTTTGGCCGACTCACCCAGTTCACTAATCTGCACCGAAGCATTTTCGGTTTGCGAGACAGCTGCTGAGGTTATCTTGCTGGCCTTCTCCGCATTATCGGCGATCTGGGTAATAGTGGAGGTCATTTCCTCAATGGCGGCGGCAACCATGCTGACATTACCGGAGGCCTCGGCCATGGCTGTCGCCACGAAACTCATGTTCCCGCTCATTTCCTCGCCGGCAGCGGCAACGGTATTGGCCTTGCCGAAGGTCTGGTCAGAACCAGCTGACATTTGCTTGGCGATACCGAGCAAATGCTGGGAAGCGGACTGCAGATGACCGGCATTCTGTGCCACATCGTGAATCACGGTCTGCATCTTTTCAATGAAGATATTGAACCATTTAGCCAGCTCGCCCATCTCGTCCTGGCTCTTCACTGCCAGCCGATGGGTCAGATCCCCTTCACCTTCGGCAATATCTTTCAAACCCGCCACCACCTGATTAAGCGGCTTGGTAATCCCCATAACCAGGAAAAAGGACAGACCGAGAAAAACGGCAATGCCGAGGGCCACGATAATAGTGATAGCGGTTACCGCTGATTTTGCCTGTGCCGCGATAATGGCATTGGTCAGCTTGACAACTGCCTCAACCGGTTCGATCGCCTTCTTGCCAGCACTATCCAGCTGCTTGATGCTCTCGCGCTCCTTGACCCCATAGGCCTGTGACTGCTCTATAAATTTAAGGAATGTTTGCACCGTTCCCTTGATTTCCTTGGCATAATCAATGAACTTTGCATTCCGGAGGGACACGGCGGTTTCATGCAGCGCCGGTGTATAGTTACTGACAATGCTGTCAGCGAGCTTCTTGAACGAAGTGGTCAAGCTGGTGTCCCCGGACAACAAAAACTGGTACTGCAAGTTCTGCAGTTGCAGGAATCCGATCTTGCAGTCCCGGGCAATATTGAGCATCTCATTCTCTGTCGCGCTGAGCTCCTTACCCTCCATCTGTTTCTCGGCCTGACGAGCTTCGAGATCACTTTGAACCATCCCCAACAGCTCCAGAGCGCGAAGCAGGGGCTGCATCATGTCCTTCTTCACCTGTTCCTGCTGCCCATGGACTTTTACCACCTCACCGAATACCTGCTGATATTGCCCAAACAGCTCTCGAGCCGAAGAAAAACTTTTTGTGATTTCCTGGTCGCTATTTTTTTTGGAAACAGACTCAAAAGACTTGCCGGTTTCAATCGCCAACTGCTCAAATTGTCCTTTCATTTCCCCGGTGAAGAACTGCAGATAGGTCTTCTCGGCAATCCGGGCATCCTGCAGGATGGTGATCAATTTGTTAAAATCTGCCTTGGTCGCATTGGCTTGATTGATATTGCCGTAATAATGAATACCTGTCCCCACAAGAACCAGGATGATGACAATCGCAAAAAAAACTAACCCGTAGAGCTTAGTTTTCAGGCTTCGTGCGTTGAGAAAAGACTTCATCATAACAATAGTCCTGTCAGAATAGGTGATTCAAAGAACCCCAGGATACCGGTGCCCCTGGGGTTACGAAAAAAATGATGTTCTGATGTACAAACTGCGATTCGCAGAAGGCACGAAAACCCCTGGAAAATAGACACAAATGCCGCTTTCCAGGGGACATCGCTCTTCATGCAAACAGCCTCCTACTTGATATCCAGCTTGGCGATTGCGGCCGGGTCACCATTGTAAATCCCACACCCGACAACCACATCGGTTCCATCAGGAAGAGTGGCCTTCTTGACATAGGAAACTTTGCGGACGATTTCCTTTGATCCAGGAACCGGCCAAAAATACTCGACCCATCCCTGCCCCTTTTCATTAACGAGGTTGTTCATCGCTACGAAAAATCGTTTACCCTTCTCATCTTTCAAACCGATGAGCTCGTTCCCTTCCATTTTGAATTTAATCGGATGCATGAGCATTTTGGTTTCTTTAAGGGTATGTATCCATATATACGTCCCTTCAAACAAGAAAACACTGCCCTTACCCTTAAACTTAGGGAAGGCAGCCTGCCCCTCTTTCGCCAGAAGAGCACAAGCCTGGTCGACCTTGGCAATAATGGTCTCCGGCTGAGTAGGGGCGGTACTAACAGTGGTTTTTACGTACGCCTCAGATTCTACCGCGAGATCCTCGGCTGACATCTCAGCAAAGACAGGGGCAGCTAACAGTGTAAAAAGAAGAGCGACTACCAGTGTATTGACGATTTTTTTCACAACAGGCCTCCTTGAAAAAGGAAAGAAATAGGCTTTTCCGTAATGATAGAGAAAGAGGAGTCAGCAGCCTCCTGCTCTTCCCGTTCATCTACTGCCGCGACCCTTGTCGAACAGATCGAAAAAGCACTGTGTAATCATGAGGCATTTTATAGCAAAGCGGAGTTCACAGTCAAGGCGTTCATTTTTTTTTTACCAATAGCCGCGGAACAGGAGTTGCTTCTTCAACCACGAGGTCTTAAAATCCGGGGTGTCTGCTGCCCCCCCTTCACCATTACCTCCAAGACCAGCAATTCTGCCGAATGTTTTGGAATGTGCGCCACGGCCCCCCTCTCTTCTTCGGATACGACCTGTTTTTATCGGATGATTCAGCTTTACAGAGGAAAGAGAATGATTACCCTGTGAGACAATATCTTATTCTTATTGGTATAATCAAAACCGCCTTAACCGCTGCAATATTGAGGCACGTAAGTGGTAAAATCCAACACCCAACAAAGGAGACGCTCCATGGCCCAAATCACCCTGAAAGGCAACACCATAGAAACCATAGGAAATCTGCCTGCCAAAGCAACCGCTGCGCCAAATTTCACCCTGACCAAAACCGACCTCTCTGAGGCAACCCTGGCCGACTATAAGGGCAAAAACGTCGTGCTCAATATCTTTCCCAGCATTGACACCCCGGTGTGTGCCGCCTCTGTGCGCCACTTCAACAAGGCCGCCGGCGAATTGGCAAACACGGTAGTCCTCTGCATTTCCGCCGATCTGCCCTTTGCCCATACCCGTTTCTGCGAGACCGATGGCCTCAAAAATGTGGCATCACTGTCGGTGTTCCGCAGCCCGGCCTTCGGTAAAGAGTACGGGGTGACAATAACCAGCGGACCTCTCGCCGGCCTGTTGTCCCGGGCCATTGTCATCATTGATGGTGACGGCAAAGTCATCTATAATGAGCAAGTTCCCGAAATCGCCCAGGAACCAAACTACAGCGCAGCCCTTGCCGCCCTGAAGTAATATAAAAAAATCAAAGTTTGCTCCGGCCGTAAACTCGCCGGAGCAAGCTTGTCCTGGGTGCCCGCCCTCCTGCCCCGCCCCAAAAGCTCCATGCCGATTGCCGCTCCCCTCAAAGGGTCGAATGCGGCCTTTTCGCATATCAACATTGACAGCCTCGGTATTTTTTTTTAAGCCTGACGGTGTGATTACTTCGGGAAACAGCTGCATAGCAAAAGCAACCTAATCACCGGCATAGAACCGCCGTAAACTGAAAGAGTTATCCGATCCGGCGATAGGTTTGTCGTCTCCAAGCGCTTTCATCACACAGTTCCGCCGCCCGGCCCCGAGGCGGTATAGTGCAACCCTAACCAGGCAACGGAACAAGACGAGGAGAATAACCATGGACCAGAATATAAAATACACCCCGCTGCACGACTGGCACGTTGCCCAAGGCGCCAATATGGCCGCCTTCGGTGGCTATGAGATGCCGCTCTGGTATCCGTCCGGGGCCAAGGCCGAACATCTGACGGTGATTACCGGTGCCGGCCTGTTCGACACCAGCCACATGGCGGTGCTCACCCTGCATGGCCCGGCGGCCCGCCCCCTGCTCCAGCGCTGTTTCTCCAAGGATTTGGAATGTTGCCTCGGTCCCAAAAAAACGCCGCTGCTTCCTGGCCGCTGCGTCTACGGGGTCTTCCTCGATGCCGCTGCCGGGGTAATCGATGACGCCATTGTCTATCAATGCAATGCAGAGGACTATATGCTCGTGGTCAACGCCTCCATGGGTGCACCGATTGCAGCGCACCTGCAGCAGCACAACCAGGAGGAGCCGGAAGCCGCACTCTTTGATCTCTCAGACCGGGTGGGCAAGATGGACATCCAGGGCCCGGCGGCGGCCCGCATTCTCGGCCGTATTCTCAAAAACCCGGCCCAAGTTTTCGAAAAGATGGTCTATTTCTCCTTCAAAGGCTCCTTTGACCCGCACTTCCTGCCCGCCGAGCCGGTGGAACTGCTCGACGCCACCCCGGTGATGGTTTCGCGCACCGGCTATACCGGCGAATTTGGCTTTGAACTCTTTGTAGCACCTGCCCATATCAACAAACTCTGGGACATGCTCCTGACCGCCGGCCAGCCGGAAGGCATCCTCCCCTGCGGACTGGCGTCACGCGATTCCCTGCGGGCCGGCGCCGGCCTGCCGCTTTCCCATCAGGATATCGGGCCCTGGACCTTTGCCTGCAACCCCTGGCTGTTCGTCCTCCCCCGGGACGAGACGACTGCCGGTTTCACTAAAGATTTCATCGGTGCCTCTGCCCTGCAGGCCAGCGGCGGCACCCCTTGCACCCTGCCCTTTGCCGGCTTTGACCCTAGAAAAATCACGATTAGCGACAAAAGCCTGGTGACTGACCTAAGCGGTAGCCCCATCGGCACCATACTGACCTGCACCACCGACATGGCCGTCGATCGGGTTGATACAAAAATAGTCAGCCTGGCCACGCCGCCAGAAGCTGGCCGCCCCGAGCCCTTCACGCCACGCGGCCTCAGCTGCGGCTTTGTCCGGGTGGATCGTCCGCTGGACCCCGGCACCGAGGTGCTGCTCACCGACGGCAAACGCAAACTGAAGGTGGAGATCCGCGCCGAGATCCGGCCAGATCGCACCGCCCGCAAACCCATGCAGACCATGCTGTAATTCCATCCTATCAAGGAGAACCATTAATGAAAGAATTAGATGAGTTAAACCTGCCGGGCAACCTCGGCTACACCGACGACCATGAATGGGCCCAAATCACCGGGAAAACGGTGCGCATCGGCGTCAGCGACTATGCCCAGGACCAATTGGGCGATATTGTCTTTGTTGAACTGCCGGCCGTTGGTGACAGCTTTGGCAAGGGTGACGAATTCGGGACGCTGGAATCGGTCAAGGCGGTCTCCGAGCTGTATATGCCCATGTCCGGCGAAGTGGTGGCGGTCAACACCGCCCTGATGGATTCGCCGGAACTGATCAACCAGGATCCCTACGACGCCGCTTGGATCATCGAAATCAAGCCCTCGGACCCCAGCGAATACCAACAACTACACAAGGCCGCCGCCTACCTCGACCTCCTCAAAGGATAAGATTATGCGCTACCTGCCCCATACCCCAGAAGAAATCGCCTCCATGCTGGCGACCATCGGCACCAAAAGCCTGGATGGCCTCTTTGACAGCGTGCCGGCCGACTGCCGCATGACCGACCCCTGGCCGCTCCCTGCCCCCAAAAGCGAATGGGAGTTAAACGACCACCTGGGCCAGTTGGCCGGGACCATGCGGCTTGGCCCCAACGCCAAGGTCCTGGTGGGTGCAGGCAGTTACCACCACTACATCCCGGAAACCGTGCGCAACCTGGCCGGTCGCTCCGAGTTTCTCACCGCCTACACCCCCTATCAGCCGGAGTTGGCGCAGGGGACGCTGCAGGGCATCTTCGAGTACCAAACCCTGACCGCCCGCCTGCTGGGCATGGATGTGGTCAATGCCTCGATGTATGATGGCGCCTCCGCGCTGGCGGAGGCTTTGCTCATGGGCTTGCGGATCGCCAAGAAAAAACGGACTGTGGCCGTCTCCAAGGCGATCCATCCCCATTACCGCGCTGCAGCCCGAGCCTATCTTGCCCCTGCGGCCTATGAGGTGATTGAGTTGGAGGTACTCGCCAATGGCCGGACCGACCTGAGCGGGCTGGCTAACCGCGACGATATCGCGGCCGTCGCCCTGCAGTCGCCCAACTTTTTCGGGGTGATTGAGGATCTGGAAACCGCCAGTGCCGCCATTCACGACGCAGGCGCCCTGTGCATCACCTGTTTTACCGAACCGCTGGCCTACGGTCTCCTCAAAAATCCGGGGCAGTGCGGCGCGGATATCGTCTGCGGTGAGGGGCAGAGTTTCGGCATTTCCCGGTCGTACGGCGGACCGGGGCTGGGCATGTTCGGCTGCAAGCAGGCCTTCACGCGCAACCTGCCAGGGCGGCTGGTCGGCGAGACCAAGGATCTCGAAGGGAGACGCGGCTATGTCCTGACGCTCGCCACCCGGGAACAGCATATCCGCCGGGAAAAGGCCACCTCCAACATCTGTTCCAATCAGGGCATCTGCGCCATGACTGCCGGTATGTACATGGCCTCCCTGGGCGGCACCGGCATCCGTCAGCTGGCCCGGCTCAATTACGACAAAACTCAGTATCTCAAGGAAGCTCTGATTAAGGCCGGAGCCACTATCCCTTTCGCAGGACCGGTGTTCAACGAATTCGTCGCCGAATTTCCCCAGGATTTTCGACCCGCCCATGCGCGTCTGCTGGCCAAGGATATCGTCGCTGGCTTGGAGCTCAGCGCGCTTTATCCGCAAATGGCGGGACGCTACCTCTTCTGCGTCACCGAAACAATCGACAAACAGACCCTAGACACCATCGCAGCGGAGGTACGGGCATGAACGAACCGTTAGGCACAGGCGGGCTGATTCTCAACGAACCCCTGCTCTGGCACAAGGGCAAAAAAGGGCGGATCGGCATGTCGATCCCAGAGAGCGATGTCCCCGCCGCCCCCATCGCTTCGGATCTGCTGGGGACGGACGTGGATTTCCCGGACCTGAGCGAGGTCGACGTGGTTCGTCACTACACTCGACTCTCCCAATGGAATTTTGGGGTGGATACCGGCATGTACCCGCTCGGGTCCTGCACCATGAAATACAACCCCAAAACCAATGAACGCCAGGCAGCCACCCCGGAGATCGCCAGCGCCCACCCGATGCTGGCCGACGACCTGAATCAGGGAACCCTACGGATTTTGTACGAACTCCAGCAGTACCTGGCAATCATCACCGGCCTGGACGCAGTCTCCCTGCAACCAGCAGCCGGGGCTCATGGGGAATTGACCGGCATGCTGATCTTCCATGCCTGGCACAAGAGCCGAGGCGCCCAGCGCCATAAAATCCTCATCCCCGACACCGCCCATGGCACCAATCCGGCCTCAGCGGCCCTCTGCGGCTACAAGGCGGTGCCGGTCCCCTCGGATGCGCAGGGCATGCTCGACCCGGCCCTGGTGGCCGAACTCATGGATGAGGACACCGCCGGCATCATGGTTACCAACCCCAACACGCTCGGCCTGTTTGAAGAGCGCATCCGCGAGATCGCCGCTATCGTTCATGCCAAGGGCGGCCTGGTTTACGGCGACGGGGCCAATATGAACGCGGTGCTCGGAGTGATCGACGCCAAGAAGTGCGGCATCGACGTGCTCCACCTCAACCTCCATAAAACCTTCTCCACCCCCCATGGCGGCGGCGGCCCCGGTGCCGGGCCGGTCTGCGTCACCAGGGAACTCGAACCCTTCCTGCCCGTACCCCGCGCGGTCAAGGACGGCGAGACCTACCGCCTGGAGGACAACCGGCCGCAATCGGTCGGCCGCATTCACGCCTTCCACGGCAACTTCGGGGTGCTGGTGCGGGCCTACAGCTACATCCTCAGCATGGGCGAGGCGGGCCTGAAAAAAGCCAGTCAACTGGCAGTCCTCAACGCCAACTATATTAAAGAGCAGTTGAAAACCGTGCTTCATCTCCCCTACGACCGGCCCTGCATGCACGAGTGCGTCTTTTCCGATCTCTGGCAACAGGAGTACAAGATCAGCACCGTGGACATGGCCAAGCGGCTGATCGATTGCGGCTTTCACCCGCCGACCATCTACTTCCCTCTGATCGTGCACGGGGCGATGATGATCGAGCCCACCGAGACCGAGTGCAAGGACGATATCGACCAGTTCATCGCCACCGTGAAGACCATTGTCCTGGAAGCGGCGGAGCAACCCGAACTGCTGCACCAGGCCCCGCAACGGACCAAGGTCAGGAGGCTGGACGAGGTCCAAGCCGCCCGCTGCCCCTGCCTGATCGGCCCCTCCGGCACCGGTGACTGACACGACCGAATCCCTTCTGCGCCCGGAAGTATGTGTGAAAACAGCCGCCTTCTGCGACCTCGGCCTGAGGGCCTATGCCGAGGTCTACGCCCTCCAGGTTGCTCTGGCCGCACGCCGCCATCAGGGGGCGATCGAGCAGGATCTCTTCCTGGCGGTCGAACATCCTCCGGTCTTCACCCTCGGCCGCCGGGGCGGCAGGGAACACCTGGGGGTGAGTGAGGATTTCCTCGAGAGCCGCAACATCACTCTGGTCCCCATTGAGCGGGGCGGCGACATCACCTATCACGGGCCGGGGCAGCAGGTCGTTTATCCGATCATCAACCTGCGCCAGGCCCGCTTATCGGTGAGCGAGTACGTGTTTTGGCTGGAGGAAGTCATGCGCCTGATTGCCGCCGACTTCGGAGTGGAGGCCAGGCGCGACGAGCGCAACCACGGTGTCTGGGTGGGCAACAACAAACTGGGCAGCATCGGGATTGCCATCCGCCACTCCATCACCTTTCATGGCCTGGCCCTCAATATCAACACCGACCTCGAACCGTTTTCCTGGATCAATCCCTGCGGCCTGCACAATATCAGCATGACTTCGCTGGCCCGGGAACGCGGTAGTTCCTGCCCCATGGAGGCGATCCGATCCCGGCTCCGTCACCATCTGGCTGAGATCTTCGGGGTGCAACTGCACCCCCTGGACGCCGCGGCCCTGACCGCCCACTCCAAACCCACTGAACACTTGCCATGACCATCCAAAAAACTTCTGCAAAACCCAACTGGCTGCGGCGCAAACTCCCCACTGGACCAGGATACGAACGTATCCGCCACCTGATCAAGGACCAACGCCTGACCACGGTCTGCCAAGAAGCAATGTGTCCCAATCAATTTGAATGTTTTGCCAAAGGCACGGCCACCTTCATGATCCTGGGCGAGCACTGCACCCGCAACTGCCGATTCTGCGCAGTCGGCCATGGCACGGCCGGCCTGCCCGACCCGGAAGAGCCGCAACGGGTGGCAGCGGCGGTCCAGGCCATGGGTCTGCGCTACAGTGTCATCACCTCGGTGACCCGCGACGATCTCAGCGACGGCGGCGCAACCCATTTCGCGGCAACGATCCAGGCGGTCCGCGAGCACAATCCCCAGACCCTGATCGAAGTGCTCATCCCAGATTTACAGGGCGATCCCGAGGCCTTGAAGACGGTCCTCGCGAGCGGCCCTGATGTGCTCAACCACAACCTCGAGACTGTCGAGCGCCTCTATCCGGAGGTGCGTCCCGAGGCAGAATACCAGCGCAGCCTGGAAGTTCTGCGGCACTGCAAGACCCTGGCTCCCGGCATGGTGACCAAATCGGGCATCATGGTGGGCTTGGGAGAGACTGCTGGCGAACTGAGCCAACTCTTTGCCGATCTCCGGCAGGCGCACTGCGATATCCTCACCATCGGTCAATATCTGCAGCCCTCAAAGGCCCATCTACCGATACAACGATACGTCCCACCCGATGCATTCGCGATAATGGCAACAGAAGCCCTGGCCCTGGGGTTCAGGGCCGTAGCGGCCGACCCCTTTGTCCGCAGCTCCTACCAGGCGCAAACCCTGTACCAGCAGGCATCAGCGCCTGCCACAACGCCACCCGACCTAACAGCGCTGGCGAGGGGCTGTTGACACAATCCGGAGAATGGATCATTATATAGGATTAGAGCATCTGTAAATTATTTATGCCCTAACAGCCTAACCACCTAAACCCCTGCCAGCCCAACCACCGGTACATAATGCTGAACAAAAAGAGTAAAGGACTCCAGCTGGGCCAGTCTACCGCCCTGCTCGCCAGCCTGCTGATCGCGGGCCAGATTGGTTTTATCTTGTACCAGGGGAAGCCTTTTTGTCTGAACGAGGGATGCAAGGTGGTGGACCAGTTAACCAGGGTTTCGCCTCTGGTGATCAACCTGGTGGGGTTTTTCTTCTTTCAGATCATCTATTGGGGTTTGCGCTCAGCGAACTACGAGCCGCGCCGGGTACCGCAGTTCATCAAAACCCTGCTTCTCGCCGGCCTTGCCGCTGAAGGCGTCCTGATCAGCTTTCAATATCTGGTGGCGCAGGCCTTCTGCGCCTACTGCCTGGGCATTCTCGCCTTTATTATTGTACTCAACCTCCTGATCGGCTTCAAGCAGGCGGCACCAGGGCTGTTTCTCTTTGCGGTCGTGGCGCTGGCCTTTGCCAGCCTGGACCTCAACCAGAGCAGAACCGGCGACCAGGCCTTCACTGCCGGCGTATTTGCCAGCCGGTCGGGATCGACCAGAACATCTGAAAATTTTCTCTTTTTCTCCTCCACCTGCACCCACTGCGAAAAAGTCATCGCAGCCTTGAAGACCAATGACCGCGCGACCGTGCATTTCAACCCCATCGATCAGGTCAAACTCCTCGATCTCCCCAAGATTAGCCGCAACGCCACCTATTCGCCAACAATCAACAAGGCCTTGCTGACCGCGCTGGGTATCGACAAAATTCCCGTACTCATCACCCGAACTCCCGAGGGATTATCGATTCTGCAAGGGGAAGCCCCTATCCTTGCTTATCTGGGCAAAACGGGCCGCCCTGATTCTGCAGGGTACTCCGGTTCTTCGGCCGCTTCTGCCCTCCCGTCTATCATCCCAGGCCTTGAGACCAAGGATGGCTGTTCGGTAGCAACCGATTGCGCCGACAGCAGCAACGGGGCCTCCCGTCTGCCTGTTCGATAATCCCCAATCAGGCCCTGTTCGCCTCAGCGGCCTGCGACCAGGGCCTGCTCCAGATCCCAGCACAAATCCCCGACATCTTCCAGCCCCACGCTCAACCGGACAAGATCCGCACTCACTCCGGACTGGCGCATCTCTTCGCTGCTCAATTGACTGTGGGTGGTGCTTGCCGGATGGATGGCAAGGCTCTTGGCATCACCGACATTGGCGACATGGCTGAACAGCCGCAGGCTGTCGATAAACCGCTGCCCCGCCTCCCGGCCGCCTTTGATGCCAAAGGCGACAATCGCCCCGGCTCCTTCGGGCATATATTTTTTTGACCGCTGAAAGCTAGGATGGCTGGCCAGGCCGGGATAGGCAACCCAGGCCACCTGAGGCTGCTCATGGAGAAACTCCGCAACCTTGATCGCATTGGCCACATGCCGCTCCATCCGCAGGCTGAGGGTCTCAATTCCCTGCACGGTCAGCCAGCTGTTGAAAGGCGAAGCGCACACACCGATATCTCGCAGCACCTGCACCCGTGCCTTGAGCAGAAAGGCCGGCGGTCCCAGACTGCTGTAGACCAGGCCGTGATAGGAGTGGTCGGGTTCCATAAAATTGGCAAACCGGCCGCTGGTCCAGTCGAAATTACCCGCATCCACCAGCAGACCGCCAAGGCAGGTACCGTGGCCATTGAGGAATTTGGTGGTGCTATGGGTGACGATGTTGGCCCCCCATTCGATCGGTCGACAGAGGTAGGGCGTAGCTAGGGTATTGTCGATGATCAGAGGCAGACGGTGCGCTCTGGCAATAGCGGCCACCTCCTCAAAGGGAAAAATGGTCAGACCGGGATTGCCCAGAGTTTCCCCGTAGATGAGCTTGGTGTTGGGCTGGATGGCACGAAGGAAGGAGTCCGGATCGGCAGGGTCGGCAAAACTAGTGGTGATGCCCAAACGCGGCAGGGTATAGCGTAGCTGGTTATAGGTGCCGCCGTACAAGCTGCTGCTGGAGACGATGTGGTCGCCGGTCTCACAGAGGGTGAGAAAGGCAAGTGCCTGGGCGCCATGGCCGCTGCTGGCCGCCAGCCCGCCAATCCCCCCCTCCAGATCGGCCACCCGCTGTTCGAGAACATCGGTAGTCGGATTCATGATCCGGGTGTAGATATTGCCGACCTCCTTGAGGGCGAAAAGGTCGGCCGCGTGCTGGGAACTTTTGAAGGTATACGAAGTTGTCTGATACAGGGGCACCGCCCTGCTGCCGGTAGTAGGATCAACGGTTTGGCCGGCGTGGAGCTGGCGGGTGGCGAAACCGAACTGACGCTGCGGGTCTGTCATGATACAGCCTCCTTTATGGGGGGTGTGCAGAGAACATTCGGGCCGACTAGCACGGAGGCAGTTCGATACGGAAAATTTATTAACGGGTTACGACATTACATTTTTCTCCTCCGGGCGGCGGCAACCCCGAACAACCGTAACCTTGACGACAAGTATACATCATTTCTGCCCCAACCACGAATCTCTTGTCATCAGGTGTGCCAGATTCAGCCTCTTGCCGTCCCCCCCCTCGTTCAAGGGGAAGAGAACCCACCAGCAAAATGCCGGGCTCAGAAATCGGGTCGATGCAAAGCAAATTTTTTCATCCGGTACCCCATCTGCCGCTGAGTCAAGCCCAATTCCCGTGCGGCTCTGGACTGGACCCAACCGTTACGGGTCAAGGCGGACTCGACCTGCTCCCGTTCCAGATCCCGCAAGGATTTCCTGGAATGCGCCAGGAAATTGGATGGGGGAGGGAGTGAAGACATTGCCGGTTCCAACGCCGGAATTATACGCCTAGATGCGGGCCTGATCATGTATTCGGGCAGATCCTCGACCCGGAGCACCTCATCAAAGGCCAAAATAACCAACCGCTCTACCAGATTCTGGAGTTCGCGCACATTGCCCGGCCAATCATAGCCGGTGAGAAAATCAAGGAAGTCGCGCGACATCCGCAAGGTCTTGTTGTTACGTTTATTGCTTGAGCGGAGAAAATGATCGAGCAAGAGCGGGATATCATCCCGTCGCTTCCGCAAGGGCGGCAGGTTGAGCGGCACCACATTAAGACGGTAATACAAATCATTACGAAAAACACCATCGACAACGGCCTGCTCAAGGTTGACATTGGTGGCGGCAATAATCCGGACATCGACACTCTGGGTCCGGGAGGCTCCAAGGCGTTCAAACTGCTGTTCCTGAAGCACCCGCAGCAGCTTGGCCTGCAGCGGCAATGGCAGCTCACCAATTTCATCGAGAAAGATGGTCCCCCCATCCGCCTGTTCAAAACGGCCAACCCGAGCCATCACCGCCCCGGTAAACGCCCCTCTTTCATGGCCGAACAGCTCGCTTTCCAGCAGGTTTTCGGGAAGAGCGGCACAGTTCACCTTGATAAAGGGACGTTCTTTCCGAGGACTGGCATCATGCACCGCTCTGGCCACCAGTTCCTTGCCGGTGCCCGACTCTCCCAGCAGCAGAACGGTTGCCGAGGAGAGGGCGACCCGTTCAATACTCCAATAGACCTCCTGCATGGCCTTGGACTGACCGATGATCTGATGGCGGTGATAGCGGCCGTGCAGTTTTTCCTTGAGACTGAGATTTTCACGGACCAGCAGCTCCCGGTCCTGGCGGATAGCCCTGTGCAGATTGAGAAATTGAGCGATCAGCGTGGCCAGGACCGTGAGGAAACGAACATCCTCTTCAAAGGAGATTTCCGAACCGAACAACCGGTCGACACTGAGCACGCCGACCGTCTTGCCGGAGAGGATAACCGGTACGCCGATAAATGAGATGGTTTCCTTGGAAATCTTGGCGCGGGAACCGGTACGATTGAGGAACAGCGGTTCACTATGCACATCGGGTACCACAAAAGGAGAGGCGGTCGAGAAGACCTGGCCGTAAATGCCCTCATCGAGCCCATAGACACCACGCCGCTCTTCCTCGACACTCAAGCCATACGAGGCCCGGATCGTGAGATAGCGACCGGACTCATCAAGCAACCCCAGGGTTGCCCGCTCCATGCGGAGGGTGTCATTGAGCACCTTGAGAATAGAGGACAAGGCTGTATCCAAATGAACAGCAGAACCGATGAGATTGACAATACTGTACAGGGCCTGCAACTCAAGCGCTGAAGTCTTGGTTGTTCTCGATGATTCAACCAGTACCAGATTATTTTCTTTCTGTTTTGCCATGAGATACCTCTGGAAAGTTTTTCGCCCGTACCCAAATTTTAAGCAAAAAACGTTCCAGGATTCAACTATTCGCACAAGCCCACAGCTTGCCCAGCAGGCATTCAATGTAACCTTGCCACGTTAAGCCATTACTCGCGCGGCCCATGGCCCCACTGCGCATACGAAAAATAGTATTCAAAATTGTAAGTAGCGGCTGAATATCATGACACAAATGAATAATAATTCGACCTTTGGCAGGCAGGCACTGAAAAATCCAGATGTCGCAGAGAAGGGTTAAAGGGTTAACGAACTGTTGCCATGGTAAACTTTTCCCAGGCAACCCTTTCCCCATTCCGCAGCGCAACATCATCGCGGAATAGAAATTCAAACCAGACAGGAATGGTATGAAAATGTTCTGGAGGGAGCCCCGGAGTCAGGCGGAACAGATCTCTATCATGAGAGCTGCAAAACGCTCATTGACAAACGAAAGGTCTTAGTATGTACTGAGAAATATATATTCTTCAAACGCTTACAGGCGAGAACATTATGCGCGGCAGATCACAAATCTGTAACGTTAAAGACAACAGGATACGAATCACCTGCCCCCGATGCGGCAAAAAAAAATATGTGGCCATCGTCTCCGATATCAGGAAAAAAACGATACGCTGCGTTTGTGGCATGTCTACGCTCTGCACGCTCAACCATCGCAGGTATCCACGTGAGTCAACCTGCGGCAAGGCCCTTATTATCATGGAAAACGGCACAGAATGCCCCGTATACCTGTGCGATATCTCGCTTGTGGGGATCGGTTTTATCATACCCCACCAATATTTACACGCCGTCTCCACTCGACAAGAAATCAGCATCAAATTCCGATCCTTGGCCGGGGCGATGGTGCGAAGAAAGGTCCGCATCATGAGCATTATCAGTAACCGTATCGGATCTCAGATCCTTGGCATCGGTCAACCTCACTTGTAATCTCCTACCCCTCCCCCTTTTTTCCTTGCCCGCCTGCGGCAAACCAACAGCCCATTGTCATGCAAGATCGTAAAATGGCGATTGCAACAGATGAAAACATAAAAGCCAAACACTTTTATAAGCGTTCGGCTTTCTGTTATAATTTAATGGTAGGGGCGAAGTGATTCGATCACTTTACCCCCTGCGCCCAAGTCAGGTTCC